>Ga0181535_10003340_pt1 | contig 18743 bp, 10 predicted proteins | sample PEATcosm2014_Bin_44_FD_119774 | JGI IMG/M metagenome (GOLD analysis project Ga0181535, IMG submission 119774) | Peatland microbial communities from MTU Mesocosm Facility, Houghton, MI, USA - PEATcosm2014_Bin17_30_metaG | ecosystem: Environmental > Terrestrial > Soil > Wetlands > Peat | place... | reverse complement strand
TGCTGCAGAATTCGCCGCAGGTGGACCGCGTGGAGTCGCAACTGCTGCTCCACCCCTCGGGTTCGCATGCCGGAGTTTTCCGCGAGGCGGGCTTCCAGGTTTACCGCAGGCTCTTTATGGTGCGGCAGCTCGAAGGCTTTTGGAGCGCGCCGCGCGTCGATCTGCCAGCCGGCCTGGAGTTGCGTCCCTGGCGCGACGAGGACCTGAGCCCCGCGGGGCGGCTCATCGCCGAGGCTTATCGCGGCCATCCGGACAGCGTGATCAACGACCAGTACCGCTCAGTCCACGGCTCCCTGCGCTTTCTGCACAACATCGTCCGCTACGCAGGCTGCGGCGTCTTCTCCCCGCAGGCGTCGCATGTGGTGGTGGAGCGCAGCAGCCGCGAACTGGTTGCGCTGGTGCTGGGCTCACGCGTCAGCCCAGAGAGCGGCCACATCACACAAATCTGCGTCCATCCCGCGTTCCGCCGCCAGGGCCTGGCCCGGATGCTGCTCACCCTCGCCGCCTCCTGCTTCCTGCGCCAGGGCGTCACAGAGATTTCGCTGACCGTCACCGAGGCCAACACGCACGCCATCGACCTTTACCACGCCGAGGGCTACGACTGCGCGCATACCTTCGACGGCGCGGTGTGGCAGCGCGAACGCATTGGCTGAAAAGAAAACGGGAAGCCGGGCAAGAAATCCGGCTCAGAATTCGGAGCGCGGACGGCGAGGCGAGGTTGGCTTCCGCGAGCGGTACCTGGTAATCCACTTGGGAGGCTCTGGCTCCAGGCTGCCGTCGACTTTCACCCAGACAACTTGCCTCCGATCCAGCCGAACGTTTATTCCTGATCGCGCACACTGATTTTGTCCAACGATGATGGTTGAGGCTCGACGCTGTTCCTTGGAATGAGGGTGCAAGGTCGCTATTTGTGCGCCTTATTCAATCGAGGATGTTCTATAGCGGCAGGCCAACCCGTCGCATGAGGTCATTAAAGCGCGGGTCGGAACGCAAGGGATCAAGGCATGGATCGATCTTGAGATTCGTAAGCCCTTCATTATGAGTTTTATAAGACTCTTCCAACCATCTAAACGCCTCGTTCTTCTTGTCCAGTCCGGCATAGACCAGCGCAATTTCGTACATCCCTACGCCACCCTCTTTCCGTAAATGCTCTTCCAGTTGCGTAATGGCCTTGTTCGCCGCATCTATCTGCCCCGCGCGAGCGTAAGCATTGCCCAAGTGCCCCATAACATGCGGCGAATCACCCGACTTCCGGAACTCACTGATAGATTTCGCGTACAGGCCCTTCTCCGCGTAAATATCGCCCAAGAGAAAGCTTTCGTCAGAAAGATTGATATTGAGTGCATGGGCTCTTCGGATCATCGAAAGCGCTTGATCATACTGACGAGAAAAGTAATAGGTGAATCCCGCGTTTCTGAAGGAACGGGCAGAGATTGGATCGAGTTCTACTCCCCGCTCCACTTCTGCCATAGCGTCGGGCAGTTTGCCCGTTCGTTCCAAGTAAACCGCGTATCTCTCATGGACCGCCGCAGAACTTGGATTCAGGTCCAGAGCCCGGTTGAACTCCTTTGCGGCAGTGCCCCAGTCCCAGTTCAAATTCATTGAGGCATTGGCTAGTTCGGCATGGCCATCGGGCAGCGAATCATCGAGCTCAATCGCCTTGGCGGCTTCGGTCTTCTGCTTGGAAAATGCCTCGGCATAAGCAAGCTGGCCGCCTTCACCCATGTGGCCGTAGCAATTGGCCAATGCGGCATATGCTTGCGCATAGTTGCGGTCCGCATCAATCGCTTTTTGAAAGTAACCGATGGCGCCCTCGCATTCGTTCGCATTCAAACGGAACATACCCTGCAAGTACAAATCTTCGGCATCCGTATTGATTGGCCGCGCGCGGGCGAAGCGAGCTTTCTGCCCGGGCCTCTCATTGATGCTGACCTCCTCCGCAATTGCTTGTGCCAACTCGCCCTGCAAGGCCAAAACGTTGGACTGGTCGCGGACATAAGTATGGGACCAGATGGGATGATCGGTCCTTGCATCGATCAACTCAACAGTAATGCGCACAAGGTTGCCCTGGCGCATTACCGACCCCTCCACGACCCCTTCCACGGCCAACTCACTGGCGATCTCGGGCAGTTTTTTCTTCGTGCCTTTGTAGCTCATGGCCGATGTCCTGGAAATGACGCGGAGTGTAGAAACCTGGCCCAGGTCGGCGATCAACTCTTCCGTGAGGCCGTCGGCCAGGTAGTCTTGCCCGGGGTCTTCCGAGAGGTTCTCAAGCGGCAAGATAGCGACCGAACGAATCTCTGGAGATGCAATTGCGCCGCTACGCGACCTTTTGAAGCCCGCGTAACCGGCAATGGCCAAGACAACCAATCCAAGCACGACGCCAACCAGAATGCGCGGGTGGTGGCGCAACTTCTCTCCGGGGCGACGAAGAACCTCGACGACTCTAGTCTCGAGTCTTTCGCCGGGTCGTCCGTCACCCTGAGTCGTGGGCTGATTCGCGGGGGGTGGAAGGGCGGATTCAGGCTGTGGCGGCGCGGGTGTCGTCAAAACCGAGAAGTGGAACCTCGGCACATAATGTCCGCTAGGGAGTTCGATGCGAACAGCGTGCACTTCTTTTGTTTCGGAGTAGTACTGGGCTAGCTTCTTCCGCACTTCGCCGGCCTTGACGCGGACCACCGGATCGTTTCCTGTGTCGTAATCGACCGGGCGCCCGAACATCTCGGCCCCAATCATCCGCTCGCGCAGTGAATCAACTTGGCCTTGCAGGGCATGTCCAACGACCAACTGAAGGAAATCTTGAGCACGTTTACTCCCCGCGAATGGGCAACTCTCCAAAATCTGCTTCAGGTGATGGCGCACCAGGACGATTTGCTCGGGAGAAAGTTTGGTCTCGACCCAAGTTGGCTGGATAGCCGCCATCCTTCAGATTCACCTCATCTTCGGCACCAATCATAGCAGAGCAAACGTCTATTCGAACCTCTCCTTCGCTGACCGTGCTTAGACTATGCTGTTGACAAATAAAAGGTTATATCCAGCATACATCCCAACATACCGTTACATACATTCCGCGTTTATGGGTCAGGTGCTCAGATGGTCAGGATTTCAGGGATGGGGGTCAAACGACGCCAGACGCTGGTCGCGCTTTTGCCCGATTGATGTCGGCCCGAAAGAATACGTTTACCAACAACGAGGTGCCCGATGAGGAGAAGTTCCGGCCTTCGAAAGGGCTGGCAACAAACAAAAACCGGACGGTGGTCATGACACTTCGGTGGGCGTTGCCTTCCATGCGTGGGGACAAAGCACAATTGGTCCCTTCGCCCGGACGATCACCGATTCCACATTCGTCTCGCTTGCAACATGCAACTGTAGACCAATTCGGGGCGGTGACTGCCGACAACTCTCGCACTGGCCATGGATTCCGCGCAACCTGAACAGACAATCGGCAAAGTGTCACTCCAGTCTTAGCCAGCTTTTACACGGATTGTATGAACGACAAAACTCTAGGAGGAAACAGATTATGAGACGCAGATTCAGTAGTTTGCTGTTGACGCTCCTGTGCATCTTCGGATCTTCGGCGCTGCTTGCACAGTCAACAACAGGGAATATCCTGGGACAAGTGACTGACCAATCCGGCGCGGCGATCGCCAAAGCGGAGGTCACCGTGACCAATACGCTGACCGGGGAAACACACTCCATCGCCACCAACGAGCAAGGCCAGTATGTGATCCCTCACCTCCCGGTTGGCGTCTACCGCGTCGAATCGCAGCCGGCCGGCTTCAAGCGCACCGTACGCGACGGAGTCACCCTTGCGGTGAACGAAGAAGCCCGTGCTGATCTTGTCCTTCAGGTTGGAAAGAATACTGAAGAGGTCGAAGTTCATGCCGACACGACCCAGGTAAATACGTATACCCCTGAGTTGGGAGAACTCGTCGACCAGAAAAACGTGGAAGATCTTCCGCTCAATGGAAGAAACGTCTACAGCTTGCTGGTGGCCCTTCCTGGAGCTTCAAGCATTAACGAGGAAACCGTGCCCAGCCGCGACAACAATACTTTCGTTGTCAATGGGGGCCGGTCAACCACAAACTCCTGTTTCATCGATGGCGGCTTCAACAACGACATTTGGCGCAATCAGTGCAGCACGCCGCCAAACCCCGATGCCGTCCAGGAATTCCGGCTTCTCAGTTCCAACTCGGATGTCGAGTTTGGCCGTATGCCGGGAGCATTCATGAACATCATCACCAAGTCAGGCACCAACTCCTTTCACGGCACGGCCTATGAGTTTCTGCGCAACAACGACGTCGATGCAAAAACCTACTTCAACTCCGAAGTCACGCCTCTAAACCAGAACCAGTACGGCTTCTCGGCGGGCGGGCCGGTCTTGAAGAACAGGGTTTTTCTGTTTGGGTCCTGGGAAGAACTCAAGCAAAAGACCCCAGCCATTATCAATTCGATTCCGGTTCCGACCACGCTGGAGCGTACCGGAGACTTCTCCGCGACACAGGGCACCGCGCTCGAGCCGATTGACCCGACAACGGGAAAGCCGTTCCTCAACGACCAGCTTACAAACATGGACAAGGTCGGCTTGGCCATCGCCAACGCCATTCCTGCCGGCGCCAACGCGGATGGAACCTATACCGCATCGGCAAACAACAATGCGAATGTTTGGCAATATCTGCTGAAGGGCGATTACCAATTCACCAAAAAGCAAAAGTTCACGGTCAGTTGGTTCAAGCTAAATTCCGCCCAGAACAATCCGTTTGCCTACTACAACGAGTTCCCGGGATTTGGACAGCGCGTCGACGGAGCGCAGCAGCACAATCTGGTCATCAACCACACTTGGACCGCCAGCAACAACTTCTTCAACGAAGCGCGCTTCAACCTCATGCGCCGCGACACTCCCTGGAACATCGTCGACGGCAAGACGCTTGCCGACTACGGCAGCAGCTTTGAACAGGGCGCACTCAAAGACGATCCGAAAAATGTTCCCTTCCGCATGCAAATTAGCGGAAGATTCACGACCGGCGCATGGGATGCGGCGGGCCACGATCACTCCATCGGCGGATCGGACACAATCACCTGGATCAAGGGCAAGCACAACATCAAGCTGGGATCGTTTGTCATGTGGGGCTTCTATGCTGAAACCGGTGCCAGCAACGGCGGAGGAACTATTTACGAGGGCACAGATTACACAGGCAACCCCCTGGCAAACCTTTTGCTCGGCTATTCCACCAACTTCTCTGAAGATAGCGGCGATCACCCGGATGAAAGCGCAAAGTATTGGCACAACTATGCCCAGGACACCTGGCAGATCACTCCCCGCATCACTCTTACCGCTGGCGTGCGCTATGAAATCACTACGCCACTCGTGTGGACGGTGAACTACATTTCGTCCTTTGAAAACAACGTGCAGTCCACTACCTATCCGAATGCTCCCAAAGGTCTTCTGTTCTATGGTGACAAGGGCGTAACCCGCGCTGGACGGCCGGATGACTGGCACAACATCGGACCAAGACTGGGTATTGCAGTCGATCCGTTCGGCAACGGAAAAACCTCCGTCCGTGCAGGATATGGACTCTATTACCTGGCCGCTTATGGTGATGGAATCCGCGCTCCTCAACCCTTTGTTCTTACCGTCGGCATCAACGGCGATACGAGCCTGGCCAATCCCTGGGCAAACTTCTCGGGAGGTGACCCTTTCCCCTTCACGCCACCCACTGGAGCAAGTGCTACCTTCACTCTTCCCCAGGCGCCAGTTGTGTTTGCGAACAACGCCGCAACACCGCGCCTTAACCAATTCAATCTAACCGTGCAGCAGCAGGTGGAGAAGAACATGAGCCTGCAGGTGGCTTATGTCGGAACCCTCTCGCGCAAGATGAGCGGCAACATCGATCAGAACAATCCCATTTACGAAAACGATCCGATCACCGGAGCGGCACCCTCGTCGAGCAATGTCGATGACCGCCGTCCCTACATGCCCGGAACCTTCCAATCCATCGGAACCTATGTAACGGGATACAATGCCAGCTACAACGCGCTGCAGGCAGTTTTGACTCAACGCCTGTCGCACGGCCTGACCTTAAACGCCAACTATACCTTCGGCAAGGGCATCGACGTTGTGTCCGGAGATAACTATAACGGTGGCCTTGGATTCACGGATTCCAGCGATCCCGGACGGGACAAGGGGCCAACGGACGGAATGGCTCACCACATCTTGAACATTTCTGGAACATATGACACGCCCAAGGTGCGGAATCTGGGAACGATCGGCAATTACGCGCTGAGCGGATGGCAGGCAAATGCAATCATTAGCATGCGCACGGGCACACCGGTCAACGTCACATCTGGCGTGGACAGCAACGCGGATAATGTCTGGAATGACCGTCCCAACCTGATCGGAAGCTACAAGGAATCTGGTTCCAGGGCGCAGAAGATCGCCATGTACTTCGACCCCAAGGCGTTTCAGGCAGCTTCGGCCGGCAGCTACGGCAATGTCGGGCGCAACTTCCTCATTGGACCAGGCTATGTCAACTCCGACCTGTCCTTCTTCAGGTTCTTTCCCATCTACAAGGAGCATCAGTTGCAGTTTCGCGTGGAATTGTTCAACGCTTTCAACCACGCCAACCTCGGAAACCCCGATGCGGGTTTGCTTGACAGCAACGTCGGCAGGATTACCTCTGCCGCCAACGCAGGCCGCATTGCCCAGGGTGGCTTGAAGTATTCGTTCTAAATTTCACCGGGCTGGCCACACATGCCTCCTGATCTTGCGGCCAGCCCACTCATTTGAACCATTCTGTATCTCCAATTGCACTTCCGAGGGAAAGATGTTCGAATGCAGATGCCGTAGATCCATCCGTTTCATTGCAACCGCCCTTATCCCCATGCTGCTTTTGGCAATTGTCGCGGTATCATCCAAAGCAGATGATCTCAAAACAGCAGGCACCGCAAAGCCGGCTCCCAAGCCCTTATACCGTGACCCGGTCCATGATGGAGCTGCCGACCCGTCGTTGGTCTGGAATCGCGCAGAAAAGAAATGGATGATGTTTTACACCAATCGGCGAGCCGACCTGCCGAGTTCCGATCCCAAGGATGTCGCATGGGTCCACGGAACACAGATCGGCATAGCCGAATCGAAGGATGATGGCACGACCTGGACGTATGCTGGCACCGCGAAGATCCCATACGGAAGACCCGATTACACGTTCTGGGCGCCTGACCTGGTTTGGGATCATGGTCAGTATCATATGTTTGTTGTCGTTGTGCCGGGTATCTTCCACGACTGGAATGCGCCGCGCGAAATCATCCACCTCACAAGCAAGGATTTGGCGGTCTGGAAATTCGAGTCAAAGCTGACTCTGTCTTCGAACCGCACCATCGATCCATACATACTCAAGCTCGCCGATGGCACTTGGCGACTCTGGTATAAGGATGAAGAGGATCATAGCTCCATCCATTATGTGAACAGCCCTGACCTGTATCAATGGACGGCTGGCGGCGTCGCCATCAGTGACCGCCCATGCGAAGGTCCCATTGTCTTTCGCTGGAAGAACAGTGTCTGGATGATCGTTGACCCGTGGAACGGTTTGGGTGTCTACAAATCATCCGATGCCTTGCACTGGACACCTCAAAGAGAGAATATTCTCGCTGGGGCTGGAGACCTTCCTACCGATCGTTCGAACGGCCACCATGCAGATGTCGTCATCAGCAAAGGGCGCGCCTTTCTCTATTACTTCGTACAGCAGCAAGGGCCGGATATGGTTCCCAACAAGCCGGAATCCGCGAACCGATCGGTGCTTCAGGTTGTGGAATTAACAGAGCAAGACGGGCAGTTGAAGGCCGATAGGAACCGTCCAACTTTTGTATCCCTTGAGCCGGTAGGCGATCGATATAGATAATAGACTTCCACCGTGCGCGAATACATGTCGAGCCGCCTCGATGAGCATTCGCGCACGGAGAGTTGAATGGAGCCAGAAATCGAATGACACGCTGGAACCATATGCACGATACCGAAGCGCTAGAGCCGGGATTAAGGTTGGCCCGCGAAGTTATTCAGCAATTGCTCTCAAGAGCAGATGGATATTATCTATGGGTCTTAATCTTGCTGGTTTGCGCAATCATGCCGGCTGGAGCGCAAGCGCCTTCACATCCCGTTGAGCCCCCCTTGGCGAGCCTGACCAGGCAGTTGAATCGGGCGATCAGCACAGCGGAACACGGAGACACGCAACAGGCGTTGGTTCTTGCCGATGCGCTGCTTGAGAAACATCCTGATTTTGTCCCGGTCCTCAAGTTGAAAGGCATGTTGCTGGAAGAGTCAGGGCACAGCGCCGAGGCGTCGAGCATCTACGATAAAGCTTTGAAGCTAGCCCCAAACGATCCTGGCCTGCTTTTCAAGTCGGCAGTTGTTCATTTGGCGGCTGGCGACAACGACCAGGCAATCCGCCTGTTTGTCCGCCACTTGACAATTCAGCCCAGGGACGGCGATGCGCTCTTCTATCTTGCCCAGGCATATCACCTGAGCGGCCAGGACAATCTGGCCCTGAACGCTACTCGCGAGTGCATCAAAGTCGCGCCAGACAACGCGCAGGCATGGCAGAAATACGGGGAATTGACTTGCAGTTCGGGAGACAATGAAACCGGCCTGCGGCTACTGCTGAAGGCCCGGCAGCTTGATCCCGCATTGGAACAAATCGATTTCGACATCGGGACTGCGAATTTCAACACGATGGATTTTTCCAAGGCAGTCGAGTATTCCGCCAAGGCAGCCAGCAAACAGCCCAACGATTTGAAAGCGTTGACGCTGCTCGCTTCCGCCGAGGTCAAGTTGTCCCAGTGGCAAGATGCCCAATCAGTATTTGAACGGATTATCGCCATAAAGAGGGACGATGAAGATTCCTTGTTGGGAATTGGGAATTGCGAACTCGAACTGAAGGAATATCGGAAAGCAATCGATACACTCCAACGCGCATTGCAGGTTGATCCAGCCCAGATGCAGGCTCACTACTATTTATCACGAGCCTATGCCGGGTTAGGCCTGCCGGCGGAAGCGCAGCACGAGACAGAATTGCATAACAAGATGCAACAAATGTCTTTCGTTCAACCAGAACTCGGCAGTGAAGGAAACAAGTCCACCTGGAATCAAGCCAGGCAGTTACTGGCCGAGCGGCGGGAGAACGAGGCGCTGAGTTTGTTTCAGAAGGCTTCCAAAGGCTCTTCCTCATCCAACGGGGATCCGTACGTATTCATCGGTTCCCTCTACCTCTCCATGGGAGACGCTAAAAACGCGCTGCGCATTCTTCATCGCGCATGGGAAATTGACCCTAGGGTTCGCGGCGCGCACACCTATGCGGGTTTGGCTGCGCTTCAAGCGAACGATCTGGAGACGGCGGAGAGAGAATTCCAAGCCGAGCTTGCGAACGACAGGAATTATTTACCAGCGATTGCGGAACTGGGCGAAGTGCGCTACCGGCAGCAGCGGTGGACTGAGGCGGCGGATCTGATGTCTAGCTCCCGCACCGGCAACCCCCTGTTACTGTACATGCTCTGCGACTCTTTCTTTCATCTGGGCAAGACCCAAGACGCCGAACTTACCGCCGAAGTCGTGGCGTCACGTGCGCGGGGCGAACCGAACACGATGCACGCGCTCATCGAACTGCTCAACCGGAATGGGGCGTCCGGTCTCGCGCGCCGTTTGTCGGAGAATCATCCGTGAGCGCGTGGCTCAAGGACGCCCCTCCGTCACGGTGAGGATTTGATCCGCCTTGACGTTGGTCAATGTCTGCTTTAAGCCGCTGGGCCACGCCAATTCGATCTTATCGATGACGGCGGCGCCGCCAAGCCCAAAGTGCACCCGCTTATCGCTGGATGAGTTATATCCCACGGCGGTTGTCGCTTCATTGTACTGATCGCCATGAGAGGTTGTGACCTTCACCCTCGTTCCCAAGCCATCGCGGTTGGACTTGACGCCGATCAGCTTTAGAATGATCCAGTGATTTTCGTTCTTTGTGCGATTCATGAGCAGTTCGGGGGGACCGTTGAGCACGGTGACGACAATATCGATTTGTCCATCGTTGTTCAAATCGCCAAAGGCTGCCCCGCGATGCGCGGCGGGCATCGAGAATCCGGCGCCGGCCTTTGCGCTCACATCCTCGAAAACCAGATTGCCCTTGTTGCGGAGCAGCAGGTTCGGAAGCGCATAGGGCCGATGCACAACCGCATCCGCATTGTCGAGAATGTCGGAAGTGGCCGCAAACAGATCCTTTAGTCCATCGTTGTCGAAGTCGAAGGCGCCGGTTCCCCAAGCTGTGAAACGGCTGGTCATGGCCGTCAGTCCCGCTCCGCCGGTGGCATCCTCGAATTGGCCACCTCCTAAATTGCGATAGATGGGAAAAGTATCGCCGAACATGGCTGTGTGAAAGATATCCGGTGCTCCGTCATTGTCCAAGTCGCGAAAATCCGCGCCCATTCCGGCCACGGTCTTGCCGTTTCCGGTAAATGCAACTCCGGCTTCCAACGATACGTTCGTGAAGGTTCCGTCGCCATTGTTATGCAGGAGAAAATTCTGGAACGTGTCGTTCGAGACAAAGATGTCGGTGAATCCGTCGTTATCGTAGTCGGCAAAGGCTACGCCCATTCCCTTGCCGACGTATTGAGAGATATGAGATTGCGCGGAGACGTCGGTAAACGTTCCGTCGCCATTGTTTCGGTACAGAATGTTGGAGGTTCCCCGGAATCCGTCCGGCGAACAGTAGGCAGGCGTTCCTTCCTTATTGCATAGAGCTGCGGTACGGATATCGTAGTCGAGATAGTTGACGACAAAAAGATCGAGAAGGCCATCGTTGTTGTAGTCAAACCAGCCGGCGGTTACGGACCAGGGCTTCACGGAATTGGGTAGCAGGCCGCCCACTCCCGCTTTGGCGGTCACATCGGTAAAGGTTCCATCCCCGTTATTATGAAACAGCTGATTGTAATTGACCCCGGTGACGTATAAATCCACAAAGCCATCATTATCGTAGTCTCCGGCAGCCACTCCCATGGAGTAGCCCATACCCTTCAAGCCCGAGCTCGCGGTGACGTCCGTGAAGGTTCCGTCGCCATTATTGCGGAAGAGGCGATTGTAGTACTGTGGGTCGCTCTTTTCGAGCGATGGGATTGCTGCTCCGTTGGTGAAGAAGATGTCTAACAATCCATCGTTGTTGTAATCGAATAGGGCTACGCCACCTGTCATGGTTTCAATCGAGTACCGTTGCGGGCTAACACAGTTTCTAAGTGTGAACTTGATCTTCGATGCTCTGATCTCATTGTCAAAGTCTATCGCTGGCGCTGTAGGCATCGCCGTATGTGCGGGTAATTTGCTCACAGGCGTATGAATATGCGTCGCTTCAGAAGGAGATACGATTTCCTGCGCACTGGACTCTACCCTCGTGCAAATAAAAGCTGTCACGACGAGCAGGCCACATAAGAAAGTCATGGCGGCCCGGACGGTGATGCCAGCGGGTGTTTCTGATGTTATGCCAGAGATTGCTGGGATAATCGAAGAATTCCGGCTTTTTGCGTGCTTGCGTCGCAATTGCATCATTTTCGCATGAACCAGGTGTAGCGGAATTACAAGTGGGGCCGCAAGTGCCCCGGCCCTATTCGTCGCACTCCTGCTCGGGACGGAAGGTACGGGCTGCGCAGACTGTTTCTATCATATCCAATTCTGGATGCTTGGAAGGGGTGTACCCGGAAGCCGAAGGTGAATATTTGTTCCCTAGCACCGTTATCATCATCAGTTGCACGCTCGTTCGTGCGTCGGCAGAGCACACCGCTTTTCAGCATCAGGCAGACTATGGCTGCGTCTTCCCTGGCGGTTGGAACGCTGTCGAGATAATGCATAGCCAACTCCCAATAGACCTGAAGTAGCTGCCCGCTAGCAACCTGTTCAGCGTCTACCTGTCGGTAGACAAGGCCGTTATACTACGAGAGGAGTGAGTTGTTACTGAGCACACCTCGCCTCCTGCAAACAGGCGTTTATGCAGTAGCCCGTCCTTGCGCGTGTCAGTGTGGTTGTTATGCGCGAAATCACCAACCCCAATAAGCTGTTGGACGGAGTACGAGCCCCAGATTGTGCCCGAACAGTCTTCGATCATCCTCGAACGCGGCCCGGATTCGGTCGCGTTTCGTTCGGTCTCAGTGTAATGTGTCAGAAGTCCTAAACCGTCAGGGTTAGGGATGGTGCCTATCTGCAGAACGAGCGCAGCGAGTCCGCCATTCAAAACACATTGACAAAATGATGCTTGCGGAATCAGGCGGCTTTGAGGACGAGGCAAGCGAAGTGGGGCGCGGCCTCGGAGCGGAGTTGCTGGAGCTTCGTGGCCAAGTGAAACAGGAGCAGCTTGAAGCTGTGCGTGGGGGGTTGCACCCGGAAACGGGCGAGTTTCTCCGGCCTCGCCATGGCACGGACAGCATCGGCGAGGATGGAAGCGAACAACGCAAGGGGCGGTCTCTGTACGATCTGACTTTCTCCGCACCGAAGTCGATTTCCATTCAGGCCATGGTCGGCGGGGATGAGCGTCTGATCGCGGCCTATGACAAAGCTGTCCGCGAAGCCCTTGAAGAGTCTGAGAGCCATGCCGCCACGTGGGTTCGCCTGAACGGCGCAAACGAGAATCGAGCGACCGCAGGCTTGGTGGTTGCGTCGTCCCGCCACGACACGAGCCGCGAACTCGATCCGCGACTGCACACACACGCCGTAGCAACCAATTTGACCTATGACGGTGCCGAGGGCCGCTGGAAGGCGCTACAGGCATCGGGACTCCATGAACGACGGGCGCACCTGACGGAGGTCTACCGAAACGCGCTGGCGCGTGAGGTGCGCGGGCTGGGATACGAAATCGAGCCGCGTCGCGATGCCAAGGGTAGAGACTACGGATTCGAGATTCGCGGCGTTTCACTGTGGATCATGGTCGCAAGCCAACAAGTTGCTTAGCATGACCTTGTCACCGTGGGGTCCCTACCAACCCCGCCGAAGTGTTTCGTCGCATCGGTCCTTGCGACGCCCCATGCTGCCTTCGCCCGAAAGGTCAGCGCTCGGCCCTCGGATTTCAGTACTTTCGAGGCCATGCGGGTTCACTTGCATTGCGGCCCGGAGATTCGCTCGCCATTCTTCTAGATGGTTTTGTCGATGGGCTTCAGGATGCTCAGTTTCCTTCCTCCCTGCCATTCAAGCTGCGGGGTCTGGACTCTTGCCCCGGTGGACCTCCCACCCACTATTCATGCCAGCCTTCGCTGGACGCACTCTCTCCCGTGCAAATTCAGCGTCTGAGCGGTCGAACGAGGAACCTATGCAATTACTGGCCCCGAAAAGGTACGGACTCAATGACTCAGATCATCCAAAGACTTGTTCAAAGCGGATCACAAAGGTGTTGTGAAATATGTAAAAAGCTTCGCTGGATCTAAATAGACCTTCGCGTATTCGGATGCGCCGTAGTTTTCATGGCTCCGGTTCGGTGCCGAGCGGTCGTACCCGCAACGACACGATTGAATACAGACATCACAAATGGTTCATTGATTCGTTCGTGGCGTATCAGCAGGCGCGTAAGCAGCGGCCCGATCAGCGAATCCAGAAATTCGCTCACTTCTGTCGTGGCCGGCAGTTGCCGCTTCGTGATCGCCTCTTGCACAAGGGCGCGAAACTCCCTGTCGCGGGGCGAGTAGACCCGCTCCTGAAATTCCTTGCGCAGTACCGAGTTGTCCTGAATAGCCGTCAGCAGCCGGGCGACGGCTATGCCGTTTGCGCCGGTGAAAAAGCGCCCCACCTGCAACACATACTCCCTGAGGCGCTCTAGAGGAGAGCCTTCGGCTTTGAGGACCAACTCATGGTCTACCTTGTGCAAAAAGGCATCGAGCAATAATGCCTCTTTCGTCGACCACCACCGGTACACCGTGGCGCTGCTCACACAGGCTTCCCTGGCAATATGGACCGTCGATATCTCTGCGAGCGGTTTGCTTTGCAGGAAACTGTATGCCGTCTCCAGAATGGACATGCGCGACGCTTCGCTCCGGGGCCTGCCGGCGGAGCGCTTTTCTTCGGGCCTGAGTCTCACTTTCTCACCGCGCATCGGAATCTGCTCGAATCAGCATAGGAGTAGTATTATTATATACGAAACAAGGCATTTCGTTTTTATTATCTGGGGCAGCGATACTTTGGCCGGATTAGAACCAATGCAAGACTGGAAACCGAGCCATAATCCCTGGCTCGTAGCTGTCGTTGTGGCAGTTGCCTCGTTTATGGAGGTGCTCGACACCAGCATCGCTAATGTTGCGCTTCCCCACATTGCAGGGAGTCTGGGGGCAAGCCAAGATCAAGCCACATGGGTGCTCACGACTTATCTGGTCGCCAATGCCATTGTGCTGCCTGTCACCGGGTGGATTTCCAGCGCGGTGGGTCGTAAACGGTTCTTCATGATCTGCATTGTGCTATTTGCAGTCAGCTCATTGCTCTGCGGAATGTCTTCCAGTATGCCGGTTCTTTTGCTTGCCCGGGCACTTCAGGGGGCAGGTGGTGGCGGCCTGCAGCCCATGTCACAGGCCATCATGGCGGATTCGTTCCCGCCCCAAAAGCGCGGATCGGCTTTCGCATTGTTTGCCGTGACGGCGCTGGTTGCACCCGCCCTGGGGCCCATCCTGGGTGGGTGGATCACCGACAACTATTCCTGGCGATGGATCTTCCTGATTAACCTGCCTGTCGGACTTCTGGTCCTGGGTTTGGTCTTCAGGTTCGTGGAAGACCCGCCCTTTCTGCGGCGCTTCAAATCCGGCGAAATGTCTTTCGACTACATCGGCTTTTCGTTGCTGGCGGTGGGCGTCTCGGCACTCCAGATTCTCTTGGACAAGGGACAGGAAGACGACTGGTTCGGCTCGCGTTTTATTACGGCTCTGGTGGTAACCTCCATGGTTTGCCTGGGCACCCTGGCAGTATGGGAGTGGCGTCAAAAGCAGCCGATTGTGGATGTGAGGCTATTCAAGATTGTCAATTTTTCGAGTTCCTGCGTGATGATGTTCATCGCCGGAGCGGTGGTCTTCTCAGCCACCGTTTTGATGCCCCAGTTTCTCCAATTTCTGATGGGCTACACCGCGGAGCAGGCCGGCCTGGTGGTCTCCGCGGGTGCTGGGATGATGATGGTCACCATGCCCATCGTCGGGATGCTCACATCGAAGGTACCGGCCAAGAACCTGATTGCCGCTGGATGGATCGCCTCCGCAGCCGGATTACTGTTTACCACCAGGCTCCTCTCTCTGGGTATCGGCCTTGAAACTTCCTCCGAAATTATGGTGTTGCAATTTGCGCCGCTGGGTTTCATCTTTGTGCCGGCGATGACGGTCTGCTATCTCGGTGTCCCGCAAGACCGCAGCGACTCGGTCTCAGGGCTGAGCAACTTTGTGCGCAACATTGGAATGAGCGTCGGCGCCTCGGTGGTCACAACCGTGCTGGCCCGCCGCCAGCAATTCCATATGGCCCGGCTTGGTGAACACCTGAGCCCCGGATCTCCTGGTATCGCCATAGCCTTTCAGACAATGGCGTTACATGCCCAAGGCGCCGGCAATCCGGAGTCGCGGGGCATCGGACCGGCTTTGATTTTCAAGCAACTAATGGCGCAGGCTGCCGCATTATCCTACATCGATACCTATATGATTCTTGGCGCTGCCTCGGCAGCGATGTTCCTGCTCTCGTTTCTGCTCAAACCAAACGATCCATGGAAAACCCAGCAGCTGGCCGGACATTGAGGCGGCTTCCTGTAAAGCGCTTACTGCAGTACTGAATGTTGCATCCAAATTCCTGGGATTACCGAAATCGCTCGAAGAAGGTCCATTGAGTGGAGTTGCTTTAAGTTGAGCTACTTGTTTGGTATGCCGGAGTTGGATAGCAACGCAAAAGGCAGTGCGGTCAACACAAGACTTATGGGCAACCGATTTAGGTAGCAACATGACAGACGCATAGAACGCGCCCTAGATCGAGCTGTCGAGCCAAGTTGCCGATGCCGACGAGAGGAAGAGGCCATATTCCACAATCAAGCGTTCCGACTCAAGAAAATGCCGCTTTGGACAAAAGCGAGCGGGCATATTCACGGCAAAGGTCACGTCTGGCTAGTCGGCGCGGCAATGCTGGTCAGGTCCAGAGCCGATTGGTGAGCCAGACGTCTTGCGAACAGGGCGGAATGTCGTTGTAGAGGTTGCGGTAGTGGTGACACGGCATTTGTGCTGCGCCATCCGCCTTAGTTGGAGGGTCTGCTTCACCCGGCATTCGGTCCGGAACCTGCGATCCGGCGCGAAGGCATCCCGGCCCCGTGTCCCATTTTCCCGCGGCATTCGCGGCCCACGGGTCTCATGGCCGCATTTCCAGAAAACAATTCTCGCGAGGATTAGAATTGAAACGAATATGCCACGAATGCGCTCGATTCCTTCTGAACATCAACGCAATGCAGGCGAGTGTAGGCGCGGAGCCGCATGTCCGGAGCCCTCCGCTTGCGAAACGACTGCCGGCGTTTCTGCGCCACCAGTGCGTATCTGGACATTTTTCGCCGCGTTCCTACTCTGCGCGGTTTCCATCTCTCAAACGCAGCCGCCGCCTCAGCCAAGTAACTCGCCTTTGACGGCGCAATTGCAGCGGGCAACTGGCTTGGCCGAGCATGGAGACCCGGAACAGGCTCTGGCTCTTATCAATACGCTGCTTGAGCAGCACCCCGATTTCGTGTCGGCGCTGAAAGTGCAAGGAATGCTTCTGGAGAATGCCGGGCGCGGCCAGGAGGCTGCTGCGTCCTATGAGAGGGCCCTGAAACTGGCGCCGAAGGACCCTGCTCTGCTGTTTCAAGTGGGGCTCGATCGGCTCATGGCAGGCGACAAGGAACGAGCGATTGAACTGCTGCTCCGCGGTCTCAAGATCGTTCCCGGAAATGGACAGGCGCTCTATTACTTGGCCCAGGCATACCACGAAAAGGGCGACGAAGAACTTGCGCTGAAGACGATTCAGGAGTGCCTCAAGGTTCAGCCCAACAACCCATTGGTGTGGCAGAAGTACGGAGATTTTCTTTCCAATTCCGGGAATAATGTTGCGGCGCAACAATGGTTGCAGAAGGCCCGGCAAGCTGATCCAAAGCTACCGCAAATCGATTTCGACCTGGGAGTTGCAAGTTACAAGAACATGGATCTCGCCACGGCGGAGATCTGCGCAACAAGAGCAGCCGAGAGCCAGCCCGATGACATAAAAGTGCTGACTCTTCTCGCCAATACAAAGGAAAGGCTATCCGAGCCGCGAGAGGCCAAAGCACTCTTCGAACGGATACTTGCCGTGAAGCCAGAAGATGGCCCATCCTTGCTGGGACTCGGGCACTGCGAACTGGAACTTGAGGACTATCAAGCGGCGGTCGATACACTTGAGCGCGTGTTGCGACTCGACCCAACCCAGATTGACGCTCATTTTTTTGTGTCCAGGGCCTTGGGGAAACTGGGCAGAACTGCCGAGGCGAAGCACGAGGCCGAGTTGCACCACAAGATGGTGGAGCAGAACTCATATGTTCCGCCCAAGGATCAACTGGAGCGCGAGAGCGTCATCCGAGATCAGGTCGTACAGTTACTGCTCGACAACCACGAAGACGATGCACTGCGAATTGCTCAGGCGAGTTACAAGGGAGCTTCAGTTTCACCAGGAAGCGGTTACACGTTTCTCGCCTCTTTGTATCTTGCCATGCACCGTCTCGACGACGCGCAGCGCGTTCTCAATCGAGCGCTCGCAGCCGACCCCAAAACGCCAGACGCCAATACCTACCTGGGAAAGCTCGCCCTCATACAGGACGATGTAGCCGGCGCCGAAAGGCATTTTCAATTGGAACTTTCTCTCTATCCGAACCATACGCTGGCCAGGGCGGAACTGGGAGAGGCCCGGTACCGGCAAGGGAGATGGGCGGAAGCCGCGGACCTGCTGGCGGACTCCAAAACGAGGGCTCCCCGGCTCCTGTATCTTCTTTGCGATTCGTATTTCCGTGCGGGAAAGGTTTCCAGCGCTAACCTGACCGCCGAGACCATGGTTGCGTATGCCGTGAACGCACCGGAAGTCATGCAAGAATTGATCGACCTGTTGAATCGCAATGGACAGCCTGAACTTGCGCGGCGCTTGTCGCAACGTATGAAACCATAACCTGACTCTGAATAGGAACAGACTTGCATTCAGATTGGCGGGCAGGTCGATCTACCAAACGTAGATCGCGACAACCTGCGCGGGACCGGCAACCGAGTCGCTCACGGTCGTCTTCACCAGAATCTGCACGTTCTTTCGCTTCCAGTCGGATGGTGCGTTGTGCAGAGCCTTGGCCAAGCCGTCCGGACTCGACGCAATGTCCGCGGCGGCCTCTGAGCCGGCACTGGTAATTCCCGCGACCGTCACCACGAACTGGCCCGTGCCGGAGTTGACCAGCCGTGTCACAATGCCGAAATCCTCGACGATCGCCGAGTTCCGGTCGATGTCCGCGTACCAGGAACGTCCTGTAGGACCTTGTTCCTGGATGCGGAATACGCCATGATCTTCGGCAAAGGCGAAATGGAGGCCGCTCGTCATCTCCATGCTCCAGCGATTGCTGAAGGCGCCAATTACTGATCCGGCCCAGATGGTATGCAACATTTTCAAGTCTTTCTCCGTCTAAGAGTGTATGGAGAGGATTGATTCGCGGAAGTTGCCGGAATCGGCATTGAACGAACGTCGTCGTCGCGCG
>Ga0181535_10003338_pt1 | contig 18749 bp, 12 predicted proteins | sample PEATcosm2014_Bin_44_FD_119774 | JGI IMG/M metagenome (GOLD analysis project Ga0181535, IMG submission 119774) | Peatland microbial communities from MTU Mesocosm Facility, Houghton, MI, USA - PEATcosm2014_Bin17_30_metaG | ecosystem: Environmental > Terrestrial > Soil > Wetlands > Peat | place... | reverse complement strand
CGGGAGTTTTCGCTGGAGGTTGAAGTGCTGCCACCGCTTCCGCTTGACGGCACGATGCGCAATCCGCAAAGGGGGCAGGTTATTGCCGAGGAGCTGTTGGAGCGCATGAAAACCAGCTACCCGGAATTGGCGCGCGATCCCGACGCCGCCTTGATCGGAGTTACCGATCAGGATATGTATATCTTCACGCGGGATTGGGATTACGCGTTCAACCTTCGCATCGAGGGGCATCTAGCCGTGATTTCGACGGCGCGGCTGAAGGAAGGGGATGTGAGTCCGCAACTGCTGGCCGAGCGCACGCGGAAGCTGCTTACCAAGAACATAGGAATCCTGCACTACGGGCTGGATCTCAGCAACGATCCCTTGAGTGTGCTGGCAGTTCCCGTGGACGCTTCCGGGCTCAACCGTATGCGCGCTCATTTTGTGATTGGCGATTTGCGGTATAGGTTAGATCGCACCGAAACGGCTGATGCGGTGAACAAGAGCGGCCGCCAAGAGATGGATATCGGCGCCGGGCTGCTCGTGTTGCATCCCTACGCGGACGGGCGCCGCCGTCCGGATTGGGCCGAATTGTCGGGATACCACACGCTGAGGCCGCGCGAGCTCGATGTCGATGCATTCCAGACTGACATGGGCATGTTCATAACGACGCGGACCGACTTCTACGTTCCCGGGCGCGTGCCCATCGTGTTCACCCGGACTATTCGCACGATGGAACCGGCCTCGCGCGCCTTCGGCATCGGCGCAGCACATTCCTTCGACTGGTTTCTAAGTTCGTTCGACAACATGAAAACCGTCGAGCTGGTGATGGAGGATGGCGCGGTCAAACGCTTCGTGCGCAACAACAAGGGTGAGGGATTCGATCCACTGGCTTCGTTCCGCGGGGCATACAATGGCGGGAACGGCGGGAGTCCGAACGTCATGGGAGCGCGCTTGAGCTGGGACTCGGGCGTGTGGAAGATGACATTCCGAGACGGAGAAATATACAAATTCCTTCCCTGTGGTTATGGCCATCCGGCGTACTATCATTGCCGAATGATCGAAGCTCCCGGATTGAAGTTGGAGCGCGATGGCCGCGCGAACCTGATTCGAGTAACGTCGCCGGACGGCTGGGTGTCTCTGAAGTACGACGCCCAAGACCGCATAGTTCGCGGAGAGGACAGCACTGGCCGCGCGGTGCAGTATGCCTATGACGGCGGTGGGCGGCTGGCGGAGGTGCACACTTCTGGCGGACGCACTACCCGATACGCATACGACGACCAGACGCATCTGATTGCGATCCAAGACTCCAAGGACGGCGTGCTGATCGAGAACCGCTACGAAGGGGATTCCGTGGCAGAGCAGAAGATTAAAGATGCCGGCACTTACCGGTTTAGCTATTCTGTGCGGTCCAGTCCTACGGCGGTCGCGGCCCATTCGCAGATTGTGCGTCCAGACGGCACGATTATCTACTTCGAATGCGCCGCCAACGGCAACGGTTGTCGCGCCTACGTCGACGACAAACCGGGTTCCGGTCCGCGTCGTGCAACGCCGCTGGCTGGACCGGATGTGGCGGGAGAGGTCGGGCCTCAAAAGGATGCTAGTTCAGACCGGAAAGGGTTCAATTGACTTCTGAGATTAGCGGCATGTCTGCGCCCGATACACGAAGTCTGGTTGAGCTCGAACGGCTGACCAAGACTTATGGTGAGTTTTGTGCGGTTCGAGAGCTTAGTCTTTCGGTCGCCTATGGGCAAATCTTCGCTCTACTCGGGCCGAATGGTGCGGGCAAGACTACGACCATACGGATGCTGATGGGCATTTTGGCTCCGAGTTCCGGTTGCGCAAAGATCGACGGCCTGGATTGCTTTCGCGACCGCGTGGAGGTCAAACGGCGCGTGGGATATCTGCCTGACGAGCCGGTATTTTACGACTACTTGCGCGGCAGCGAAATCATTCGCTTCTCCGGCGAGATGCACGGTTTGAGCCGCGAAGAGATTAAGCGCCGAACACACCCTCTGCTGGAACAACTGGAACTCACCGAAGCCCTGGGGGAGTTTGCGGTGAATTATTCCAAGGGCATGAAAAAGAAACTCGCGCTGGTTTGCGCGATGCTGCATGACCCGGCATTGCTGATACTGGACGAACCGACAAACGGCCTTGATCCGTTCGCGACCCGGGCACTGCATGAGATCGTGCGAGCAAAAGCAGCGGCAGGCAGAACGATATTCTTTAGCACGCACCTGCTCGACCAGGCCGAAAAGCTCTGCACCCAGATTGCGATTATGGCGAAGGGCAGACTTGTCGCCCACGGTACGCTGGCCGATCTGCGAGCGCGCCTATCAAGCGACAGTTCACTCGAAGAAATCTTTTTCTCCGTGGCAGGAGAGGCCGGGAGCACGGCCGAGGTATGAGTTCCACACGACGGTTGAGCTCAGTCCACTCACTTTGGATCATTGGACGCCTTGCTCTCAGGCGCCAACTCAACCTTTGGCAGAGTGTGCGCTTCGGGCGCAAGAAGAAGGAATCCGAGCGTTCGACAGCTCTGCGCACGAGCGGGCGTTCAGGTACGCCGAAAAAGTCCACCGGCCGTTCGATCTTCGGCGCTTTCCTGTTGCTGGCGATGGGATTCAATGGCTTCACCATGGCTTCCAGCGGATTGCAACAATTTTCCATAGGGGTACGGAACATCGCAGAGCCATCGGATACGATCCGCGTCAGCCCCTATACGGAAAAGGAACTCATACAGGTCGATAAGGCGCTGCGGAGCGCGGTACAAATTTCCGATCCCGCAAGCCGCAAAAAATATGAAGAGCTATGGAACAACTATCTCGACAGGCTCTTCCGCAGCGAGATTCAACGGAAGCAGGTCTCTGAAGAAGAAGAAAGCACACAACTGAGGCAGATGCATGACGCTTTTGCCAAGCAGGGAGTGGCGGGATTCACGGCGCCAGGTATGCGGACGCTGCGCGGTTCGTCGGGAATATGGCCCCGCGAGGCGGAAGCAAAAGGTGTATTTCTCCGCGTGCTGGGGCTGGTGGTGTTTCTGTGGATTCCAGCGCTGGTTTTTGGGGCGCTGGGAATGAACAACAAGGATCTGGGACAAGTCGAATGGAGCTTTGAGTGGTTGTATACGTTTCCGGCTTCGGCGCGGGCGCTCTTTGCGTCGAAGCTGTTTGGCCACGCGTTCTTGAGTCCACTGGCGTGGCTGTTCTTCCTGCCTTTGATGATTCAAGCGTATGTGGCCGGCGGCCATGGATGGATGGCGATTCCGTTGGGCTTTGCGGCCGCGATGTGGGTATTGATACTGGTGGGCGCGGTCACCACGATTTGTGAAGTGGCAATGCGCAAATTCCTAAGTCTCAGCCAGCTGAAGAATATCCAGGCACTCTTCACGGTCTTCAGCATGGCCTCGTTCCTGCTCGTGATCGCATCAAGCATCTCCAAGCCCGTCGATGATTTCCTTGTCGGCCGAGCGGCCTCGTGGGGAGTGTTGGCCTGGAATCCTTTTGCTTTGCCGCTGTACCTCGGTATTCCGTCGGCGACGACGCGGCAGATTCAGTTCGGCGCATTCGGCATGATTGCGCTCGCCTTTGGCGTGGTTTCAACCGCATTGATGGGAAGCGAATGGTTGACACGAGAAGGTCTCATCCGGGCCGGCGGGCCTTACCAGGGCAGCAGACAAATGCCGACCGCCGAATCCGGCGGAGGCTGGCTGCGCGGGATTGCCGCACATGAACTGTTATTGCTGTCCAGGGACCGCAATCTTATGGTTCAGGTTCTCATCGGTCCGCTGCTTCTCCCAATCTTTTTTCTACTGACGAATTCAGAGATCGTGACCGCGGTGGGCACAAATTTCCGCAACGCGGCGATGCTGGCCTTCGTGGTCAGCGCATATTCGTTCCTCAACAGCGCCATGCCAGTCCTTAACCGCGAGGACAAGACGCTGTGGTACTTGCTCACCTTCCCACATTCGCTCTCGTCCATTTTGCTGAAGAAGACGATGGTTTGGGCCGCGGTTGGGCTACTTTACGGTGGAGCGGTGCTCATTTCCGTCGCTCACTTCGGCCACCACTGGCATGGGCCGCTCTGGAGCGACGCCTTCATGGCGCTCTATGGAATCGGGATCTATGCGTTTATCGCATCCGGCATTGGCATCCTGGCAACCGACGTTCTTGAAACCACGCGCCGCGCACGATTCAGAACAGACATGATGTATCTATACATGGGGCTGACCGCGATGTGGACGAATACGATCCACTCACCCTCATTGTGGACGAAGCTGGCGCAGTTGGTGCTGTCGACGCTGCTGGCTTTTGCGCTGTGGCAGAAGGTGAGGGAAATCTCACCCTATTTGCTGGACCCCACGCAGCGTCCTCCGCGCACCATCGGGCTGGCGGACGGCATGCTTGCCGCGCTGGCATTCTTCGGGGTGCAAGGGCTCATCGGCCTGATTCTTCACTGGACAACTGCTGTCTCCTGGGCGGCTCAGGTCACAATCTCATACGCCCTTGCCGGCGTGATTGTTGGTGGCACTACGCTTTTCATTTTGTGGCGGCAAGAGGTTCCCGGCCTGTGGAAAGAAATTGGTTTCACCAGCGGTGTGAAAGGCCAAAGATTCCCGGTGTGGCGATGCGTGATTCTGGGAACAGCGTGGGGCGGCGTGGCAGCTCTGGGCGCAATTGTCTATCTCCATGTGTTGAACCTTTTGCCGGAATGGCAGAGGTGGAAACAGAGCGCGGAGCTAAGCTCGCTGTTCACACGAGCGGACAAGCCGCTATGGATATGCGCACTGCTGATTCTGGCTGCGCCACTTTGCGAAGAATTTTTGTTTCGCGGATTGATCTTCAAAGGGCTGCAGCGCAGCACCGGCCCGGTCCTGGCAGTCCTGGCGAGCGCCGCGCTTTTTGCCTTGATTCATCCGCCAATTGCGGTCATTCCGGTTTTCGGTTTGGGAATCGCGGCTGCGGTCAGCTTCCGGAAATCCGGATTCCTGCTGGCGCCAATCGTGGCGCATGCGGTCTACAATACCTGCGTTATCTTTTTCAGCAGACTGTAATTCACTACTTGATGCCGTAAAATCCCGCCTGCATTCCGGATGCCCACAAGAGTTCAACGGTTCTAAATCCGACTTTTCTTAAAAGATCCAGGTGAGACTCAATGGTGATCGGCAAAAGATCTATACCGTATCGCTGTAGATGTTGATCGACGGACTGCGGGGTCTTGCCATTGGCCAGCTGAGCCGTGCGCCATCGTTCCAGCCCAATGGCTTTTCCCTGCTCAGAATTCGGCCTGATGGTTTCAAAGGTAATGTATATGCCGCCTTGATTGAGCATCTGGAAGCAGCTCCGGGTGGCCTTGATGCGGCTTTCAATGTCGAGGTAGTGATGCGCCAGAATAGCGGTGATGACATCAAAGGTGTCTGCACAGCATAACTGCTCGGTGCCTGCCAAAATGTACTTTACTTCGACCCCCGACAGCTCTGCCAGTTTGGCTCTGGCGACCTCCAGCATCGCTTCAGAGGGATCTGCCGCTACAAAATTCAGCTTGCCGAATTCCTGGATTGCGCGAAGGATGAGCGTTCCTGTTCCGCACCCCGTATCGAGCCACGAGTTTGGTTTTGGCATGCCGAACTTAACAAGGTTCACGGTCTCGTCGTGAAACAACCGATAGCTGGGGATCGTCTTGTCTATATTCGCGTCATACTGCAGCGCCGATTGCGAAGTCTTATTATCTTTTGTCGAATTCATAGCGTAGCGGCGGCCTAACTGACAGCACCCCTAACCTTCCTGATGGTGTTTTCACGGCCAATACTAACAGGTGATCGCTGTTGCCATCGACGCCAAATCGACCCCGATGTGGAATCCCCGCGCATCCGGAAAGGCCAAAGGGCGACAATTCATCGGCTTATTCACGATTTTCTCTCAATGAGCTGGCCAAAAAACAAAACCCTGAGCACTCAACTCAGGGTTTCGCGAGGGTCGTACTAACGGAAACAACAGTATTGGTACACATGCTGCAAAGGCAAAGGGGTCAGCGTTGCCGACCCCGCCTGTACCTTCCCAGGTACTTTGCCATACTGTTACTGGATCGCTGCACTCGTACCGCTGGCTGCCGAGCCGTCGGTGGTGTAGCGAATTACACCGGTGCCATCGGAGTAGAAGTGCTTAATTCCATAAGCGCTTCCACCGGGTATTCCCAGCACTGTGTAGCCTACGGAGGTGCTGGCAGCTAGTGTGAAGTAGTAGCCGCTCTTAAGGGTGGCCGCGGCGGTCGCACCGGCGAGTGTGCCGTCGATCAGGCAGGCGCCTGCCGAAGTCGGAGCGGTACAGTCAGCTCCCGGTCCGAGGTTCGCTATCGTGCCAGTGAAGCCGACGGTTGGATAAGTTGAGTTGTAGCTGTTTTCAGCAGTGTTGATGGTACGAATCGAGCCCACGGCAGAAGATTCGTTCGCGGCGATACGCGAGCGAAGCAGGTTGGGGATAGCGATAGCTGCGATGATCAGGATGATCGCAACAACGATCAGCAACTCGATCAGTGAAAAACCTTTCTGTTTCTGCACTTTATAGCCCTCTCTGTTCGGATATTCAAGTTTTGCAGTCGGAAACCTTGTGTTTAGGTATACGCTCCATACTTGTGCACGAATGCCTCCAACTGGGGGAGTTGTGTCGAGAAACTTGTAAGCCTTGTGTTCTTCGGATTTTGCGAAGTAGATGGTCAAGATAGGCGATGGTCGAATCTGCAGTAAAGTGTCACAAAATGTCGGTGTAACTTGCCATAAACTGTCACTTTCCGAGCGGATTTGTGCTGGGAAATTTGTCAAAACGCCGCGAGCAAACTGGACTTTAGTAACAAAGCGCCAACCTCCGGCTGCGCTGGCCCATGACAGAGCCGGCGACCTTTACATAGCCTAGAAAGCGGCGGGTGAGCCATGGACCGGTTCTGAGTCAGAAAATGCAGCAACACAGAACTACCCCACTTCTGCGAGCTGGAGGTGTGTCACACGGCGAGTTGGAGGCGTGTTAAATTAAATACAAAGCTTCGTCCGGGCTTTCACTGAAAAGCCCGCACATCCCTGGGCGTTGCTAGCCGCCCGAAATCCAAAGCAGACTGAGAGGAGAAACCATGAAGAAAGCCATTGCAATTGCCGCTCTGGTTCTGTCGTTTATTCTCGGCACAGCGTTTGCCGCAGCAGTCCATGATTGGCGCGATCTGGAGAAGGCGCGTGATCACGTTCACCAGGCGATAGACGAAATGAACCGTGCCCGAGCAGCGAACAACTACGACATGGCTGGACACGGTGCGAAAGCCGAAGAGCATCTGCGGGCAGCCGAACGCGAAATCAACCTTTCCATCGACGCGGCGAAGGCGGGTAGATAGATTACCCGCCCGAGCAACGGCATAGGGGGCGAGAAATCGCCCCCGTTTTGTGTCTACGCTACTAAGCTGCATTGTGCGACCTAGCCGCTTCGATGGCGGGTTCCACGGCGAGCCCGAACATCTCCACGATCGCGGCAAGAGCCCGCAGCGCTCGACCAATTCTGTCACCACTGTTCAATTACCTTCGTTACTTTCGCAGCGCAGGGTCAGCACTGATAATCAGCACTGGTCACACAGCTTCCGCAGGGCGGTAGCCGGAAGGTATCAGTATGGGCTGTTTAGAACAAACTGCGAGGAATTTAGGCAACAGCAACTCTCAGATGCCCGACGCCACCTCAAACGAACCAAGCTGTTCTTCGTGCCTGGCCGTGTTGCGAATTGAGCGTCAGCTGAATCAGCTTATGTCTGCGCTGGGGTTGCTTGGCATCGAGCCCTGCTCTGTCTGTGGAGCTCTCTTCCGAAGAGCTGAGCCCGCATCACTGTTTAATGGGAATGGCGAACGGGTGTGCATTGACTGCGTTCATGAGTGGTGGCCGATGCGATGCGAACAACTCGATATGGAGGGTCGGGAAGCTGTCGAGCGCAAACTTGCCCTTTGGCTAGTCAACTATCACAATGGCAAGGTAATTCGACCGTTCCAGCAGGTGTTGCAGATTCCGCTGCAAGAATTTTGCATTGTCACGACCTGCGTCCAGTGCAGAGGAGCAGGAAAAAACTGCCATTTCTGTGACGGGCATGGAACCGTCTGGGTAGTCGCGCCTGAATAGGTTCTTGGGAAGGACCTCGCGCGATTCTTCGTCAGGCAAATACGAATCACACTGACGGAGTGGCCGACGCTGCTATCATTCGCGCCGCTGCTTGAGAGTTTTAAGTCCAGCGCAGCGGGACGTCGGCTGGGACAGAAGATGCGCCACTGGCGCAGACGGAGCAATAAAAAAGGGCTGACTCTGGGATCAGCCCTTTTTGTTGCTTCGAGTTATTAAGGGTTTTTAGGGCTCTGCCAATTCACCCTGAAAAACCCGTGACTCGTTGAACCTAATTGGTTGCGGGGGAAGGATTTGAACCTCCGACCTTTGGGTTATGAGCCCAACGAGCTACCAGACTGCTCCACCCCGCCAGATGATCTTAACGCTCTCCAAGGTTGCAGTCAATAACCAGCTCTGGTTTCGAGCAAGCAAATCTTCGAGCAAAGTAAATGAGAGCGGCGAATCAGCCGCCGTCAGAAATGACTGACGCGGAGTCAGCACCGTCAGCTCGATCGCCGCATCACTGTGCCAAAGTCTTCACGGCATCGCCGGCCTTGAAATCGCTTCCGGAGACGATGCGGCACACGGCGGAAAGATCATCGACATCAGTCGCCTGCACGACTCCAACCGCGGTTGCCATGCGCCGGATCACCTGACCGGTAGCCGGATCTTTGATCTCTCTGGTCACGCGCTCCACACTGAATTGATCTCCAACTTTGATTCCCGCCTTGCCGCCCACATTCAGCACAACCTGCCCACCATCGATCGCAGCCACCAACCCTTGCACCACGACTGTATGAGCCTGGAGTTTGCCGTTGCCAGCGATCACTTCCATGCTCATTTGCTCGACGGCGGCCTTGGTCGCCTCGCCGATGATTGTTTGTTGAAAATCGCTGCTGCCGAAGTCGACTCCACCGGCGCCAAAGCCATGCCAACTGCCACCTCCGCCGAGCAGGCTTGTGCTCTCGCGCTTGGATTCGCCCTTGCCGGTGGCAACCGCCAGAATTTCTCCGGTCGTGGTGTCCACCATCCGCGCGTCGATGCCGACATTGGCCTTCGACGATTTATGTCCGAAGCCGCCGACGCCAAAGCCGCCGAATCTGCCTCCGGCCCCGCCGATCTTTGTGTTTTTGTTTTCACCGCCGAACTCCGTGACGCTGCCGACAATAATGGCGTCGACACCGAGTATCTTCCCGATCCGTGCGGCGCTGGTTGGGTCCGCTCGATTGCTGTTGGAGAAGTTTTGCTCCGCCAGAATCTTGTCAAGGGTCTTGCGCTCGATCACCGAATAAGTCCCATCTTTCACCAGGTAGGTGACAAGCATGTCGGAGATGCCCTTGCCGACATCAATGTCGGACCCAAACAGCGAATAGACGTCTCTATGTACAGTGCCGTAGTCAAAATCGAAGATGGCAACGCGAATCTTGTGGGCACGCGGCGCTTGCGGCGCGTTTGCCGGGGACGACTGGGCATTCAGCCGCCCCGCGCACTGCAATGCGAATACCGCGATCACAACCAACGCTAGAAGCCTTTTCATATTCCTCCTCTTTGCTCCGAAACGGGAGCCACACGCAACAGCCTGCGACCGTGACGAACATCCGACCGGCACGCACACGGTTCTTGGTTCAGCAACTTTGGGACGGCGAACTTTGCTGAGGGATTCGTCACTCTACTGCCGTTTCACTGGCGTTCACTGCTGCCGGAGTGCTCTCGCCGACCGAGAGAGCTGCGGGCGGCAAGATCACTAAGCGGGATGCTTCCCGCACCCGCGGACTTGCATCATTAGTTAGCGGCATCCAAAAGATCCTATTCAGCCGTTCACGAGTTCCGATGCAGATTCGGTGTTCCGGGTTTTGTGGGTCGAGGCCGCCCGGCGGTGGAAAATCTGCCGCGGCAAGCTCAATTTGACGCGGCAACTCCAAGAATCCTAAAGTGATCAACGTAGTCCGGAGATTGGGAACATAAGCCAACGGGAGCTTCCGGCTCCGGCGACAGGGAAGCGCACGAGGGAAAAGCATGGCAAGTCCGACAAAACAGCAGGAGCTGGAGTTACTTGCGATCAACACGATTCGCACTTTGTCGATGGACGCGGTACAGAAGGCAAACAGTGGTCATCCGGGAACTCCGATGGCGTTGGCGCCGCTGGCCTATCTCTTGTTCAATGAATACCTTCACTACAATCCCGGCAATCCTCATTGGCCGAATCGCGACCGCTTTGTGCTATCGAACGGGCATGCTTCCATGCTGCTCTATTCCGTTCTATTCCTGACGGGTTTCGGCTTGACGCTGGAGGATCTCAAGCAATTCCGCCAGTGGGATTCCAAAACCCCGGGTCATCCGGAGTACGGCTTGACGCCGGGCGTGGAAGTAACCACCGGCCCGCTGGGGCAAGGGGTTGGCAATGCGGTCGGAATGGCAATCGCCCAGCGTTGGCTGGCAGCCCATTTCAATCGTGAGGGCCATGAGATTGTGGATTACCGCGTTTACGCCATCTGCGGCGATGGCGACCTCATGGAAGGCGTTTCGGGTGAAGCTTCGTCATTGGGCGGCCATCTCGGGCTGTCGAAGCTGACCATGTTCTACGACAACAACCACATCACCATTGAGGGCGCGACGGAAATCGCATTTACCGAGGACGTGGGCAAGCGCTACGAGGCGTACGGTTGGAACGTGTTGCGCGTGGACGATGTGAATGACCTCGACTCGTTGCGTGCTGCGATTGCCAAAGCGCACGCGCAGCAGGCGAAGCCGAACCTTATTATGGTGAGGTCGCACATTGGGTACGGCGCGCCCAAGCGGCAGGACACCAAGGAAGCCCACGGCGAACCCCTGGGCGAAGATCAGGTGCGGGCGGCAAAGATCAACTACGGTTGGCCTCCGGACAAGACGTTTCTTGTTCCGCCCGAGGTGGAAAGCTACATGCGCCTGGCCGTCGATCGCGGAGCCAAACTCGAACAGCAGTGGAAGGAGAAATACGAGGCGTACCGTAAGGCCTTCGCAGACTTGGCCACCGAGTGGGAGACGATGCAAGCCGGACACCTGCCGGACGGCTGGGATAGCAAGATTCCGGTCTTCCCTGCCGATCCGAAAGGCATGGCCACGCGCGAATCGGGCGGCAAGGTCGAGAACGCCATCGCCGAACGTCTGCCTTGGATGATGGGCGGCGCGGCGGATCTGTCGCCTTCGACGAGAACCGTGATTGGCACCGAGCCTTACTTCGAGCGCGAGACGACGGGACGCAACATGCATTTCGGCATCCGCGAGCACGGCATGGGCGCCATTCTGAACGGCATGTCTGTTTCCAAGCTAAGAGTTTTCGGCGCGACTTTTATGACGTTTTCCGATTACATGCGCGGGTCGATCCGACTGGCGGCGCTCATGCGTCTGCCCGTGACCTATGTGTTTACCCACGATTCGATCGGCCTTGGAGAAGACGGACCTACGCACCAGCCGATCGAGCATCTGACGGCCTTGCGTGCCATTCCACATCTCACCGTCATTCGGCCGGGGGATGCCAACGAAGCGGCGGAATCATGGCGCTACGCGATTGGCTCGGCGAAGGGTCCAACCGCACTGGCGTTTACCCGGCAGGCGATTCCGACCTACGATCGGAGCAAGATGGCATCCGCCGCCGGCTTGCATCGCGGGGCTTACGTATTGATAGAAAGCCAGAATCCCGAAGTGATTTTGATTGGCACGGGTTCGGAGCTGCAATTGTGCGTAGCGGCTTTTGAGAAGCTGGGGCAGCAAGGCGTGAAGGCGCGCGTGGTCAGCATGCCCTCGTGGGAAATTTTTGAGCAGCAAGACGAGGCGTATAAGCAGTCAGTGCTGCCCGCTTCCATTACGGCCCGGGTGTCAGTTGAGGCGGGTTCGACCCTGGCGTGGTGGAAATACGTGGGAACCGATGGCCTGACCATTGGACGCGACGATTTCGGTGCGTCCGCTCCGGCCAAGGAACTATTCAAACACTACGGCTTCACCGCTGAGCACGTGGTTGAGGCGGCACTCAGCGTACTGGAGCGCACAAAGGCACGGGTATGAAAATCGCCGTCGGCGCTGATCACGCCGGCTTTCCGATGAATAAAATGATTGTGCAAGAGCTGCAAGCGGCCGGCCATGAAGTGGTGGACTTCGGCGCGGACCGAGGCGACTTGCCGGACGACTACCCGGATTACGCTAAGCTGGTGGCCGAAGCCGTGCAAGCCGGCAGAGTCGAGCGCGGACTGTTGGTCTGCGGCAGCGGCGTCGGGGTTACGGCGGCGGCCAACAAGTTTCGCGGAATACGGGCCTGCATGTGCCACGATGCTTACAGTGCCCATCAGGGAGTGGAGCACGACAACATGAACGTGCTTTGCCTGGGAGCTCGGGTTATCGGCCCAAGCCTCGCGATTGATCTGGTGCACACGTTCCTGAACGCCCGCTTCACCGGCGAGGAACGTCATCTGCGGCGTTTAAGTAAGATTCATACGATAGAAGACAATTGGTGTGTGAAAGAGAGCCATGACAAGTAGAGTGAGCGAACTGAAGAATCTTGGGCAGAGTCTGTGGTTTGACCAGATGGAACGCAGCCTGATCACTACCGGCGAGTTGCGCCGCATGATCGCCGAGGGCGAGGTCCTGGGGCTGACCTCAAATCCGACGATCTTCCAGAAGGCGATCACCGGCAGCGACGCCTATGACAACACCATTGAGCGTTTGGCCGGCGAGGGCAAGTCCGCAGGGGAAATTAACGAAGCTCTGATCCTCGAAGACATCGCCGCGGCTGCCGATCTTTTCCTTCCGGTTTACGAGGCGGCCAAAGGTGGCGACGGCTTCGTCAGCATCGAAGTGTCTCCGGAGTTGGCATTCGATGCCGAGGCGACCATTATTGAGGCGCGCAGACTGCACCAGGCGCTGCACCGGACCAACGTTCTGGTCAAGGTTCCCGCAACCCGGGAGGGCCTCGGCGCGATTGAGCAGCTCACCGCCGAGGGCATCAATGTCAACGTCACCCTGATCTTTTCGGTTGAGCGCTACCGCGAAGTCACGGAAGCCTACATTCGCGGTCTGGAGCGGCGGGCCGCCGAGGGTCAGCCAATCGATCACGCTGCCTCGGTTGCGAGTTTTTTTGTGAGCCGCATCGACGTTTCGACAGAAAAACGATTGCAGAAAGTGCTCGACGATCCCGCGCGAGCGCCGCAGCACGCGACCGCCCGCGAACTGTTCGGCAAGGCTGCGATTGCCAACGCCAAACTCGCCTACGAGGCATTCAAAGAAATCTTTCACGGCAAGCGATTCGCCGAGCTGCGCAAATTGAACGCCCGGGTGCAGCGTCCCTTGTGGGCCTCGACCGGCACCAAGAATCCGAAGTACAGCGATGTCTATTACGTGGATACGCTGATTGGTCCGGAGACGGTCAACACCGTGCCTCCGCAGACGCTGAAGGCCTTCCTCGATCACGGCAAGGTTGCCCCGACGCTGGAAGCAGACCTGCCCGCCGCCAAGCGCGTTTTCGAGCAGTTGAAATCGCTCGGCATCGACTTCAAAGAGATTACCGACGAACTGACGCAAGAGGGCGTGAAGGCGTTTGCCGATTCATTCCGCAGCCTGCTCGCAGCAGTCGAGGAGGAGAGAAAGAAATTCGCGGCGAACAGTACGCGCCGCTCCGGCAGCAGTGGAGATGTCAAGTCCGCAATTGACGCCGCGCTCCGCCAAGCCGCCGACAAGCATCTCCCCGAGCGAATCTGGAGCAGGGATGCCAGCGTATGGAAGTCTGATCCGGAGCACCAGAAGATCATCGCCAATGCGCTTGGCTGGCTTGACGTTGCCAAGTTGCTGCTGATGAACGCGGAAGATCTCAAGGCATTTGCCGAGGAGATCCGCCGCGATGGATTTGAGCACGCTGTCGTGCTCGGCATGGGAGGCTCAAGTCTGTGTCCGGAGGTGTTCGCCCGAAGCTTCGGGAGCCTCATCGGATATCCCCGGCTTCATGTGCTTGATTCAACCGTGGTGGGAGCGGTGCGGGCGCTGGAACATAAGATCCAGGTCGAGAAGACGCTGTTTATCGTAGCTTCCAAGTCAGGCACCACGACCGAACCGCGCATGTTTCACCGTTATTTCTATGATCGCGTGAAGCAGAAGCTCGGCGATAAGGCGGGCCGCAACTTTGTGGCGATCTCCGATTCCAACACGCAGTTGGTCGCCGACGCCAGCCGGGACAACTTCCGGCGAGTGTTTCTGAATCCTGCTGACATTGGCGGACGCTATTCGGCACTCTCTTTCTTCGGTATGGTCCCGTTTGCCGTGATGGGCGGGGATGTCCGGATGTTGCTGGAGCGGGCTGAGCGCATGGTGCAGGCGTGCGGGGCATCGGTGCCTGCGCAAGATAATCCTGCTGTCCGGCTTGGCGTCATGATGGCGGGCTGCGCGCAACAGGGCCGTGACAAGCTCACGCTGATCGCCTCCGAACCGGTCGCATCGGTAGGTTTGTGGATTGAGCAGCTTGTGGCCGAGAGCACCGGGAAGGAAGGTAAAGGCATTCTGCCGGTTGCCGGTGAACCGTTGGGCCTGCCCGAGAACTATGATAACGATCGTGTCTTCGCCTACATCCATGTGGTGGCGGACCCGGAGATTGAAGGCAAGCTGAAGCGGTTGGAGGCAGTTGGACATCCTGTCATCCGTCATAAGCTGGAATCTCCGTTGGATCTTGGCGCGGAATTTTATCTGTGGGAGTTTGCCACCGCGGTTGCCGGCGCGCTGCTCGGAATTGACCCCTTCGATCAACCCAACGTGCAGGAATCCAAAGACAACACCCGGCGGCTGCTGGCGCAATTCGAGAAAGACGGCACGCTTCCCGAGAATGTGCCCGGAGTAACGCGCATTTCGCTGGCGAACGGCATGGGCGCGGAACAGGAAAAGGCGCTGGAGACATTCGTGCAGCAAGTGCGCCCGCACGATTACATTTCCATCCAGCAATATCTGCCCGAAAATGTGGAAACCAATGCGCGCATCCAGCGCTTGCGGGTTGCACTTCGGAACGCATTGCGCGTAGCCGTCACGACCGGATATGGGCCGCGATTCCTGCATTCCACGGGGCAGTTTCACAAGGGTGGGCCGGCTACGGGAGTCTTTCTGCAAATCACGGCCGAACAAGCCGGCGATTTGCCGATTCCGGGTGAAAAGGCTGGTTTCGCGGTGTTGGCCGATGCGCAGGCGCTGGGCGATCTGCTGTCGCTGGCGCAGCACAAGCGCCGCGTTTTGGGCGTGAGGCTCGGCGCGAACATCAATCAGGACCTGGACATGCTGGCTAGTGCTTTGCAGCGGTTGGTTGAGGCCAAGGCGGTTTCTATCTGATGGTCATCGAGCGCGGAGCGGAGCCACTTTTCGGCAAAAGGAACAAAAGATGGCTACGCTCGCCATGACAGCCTGATGTGCCAGGCAGAGCAACTGGTGACGTACTTCAAAGTGGTTTCGATCGAAGCGAGGTAAGCGACCCATGAGTGATTTCGGAGTGATCGGACTTGGCGTAATGGGGCAAAATCTTGCTCTCAACATTGAAGAGCACGGGTTCAGCGTCGCGGTCTGGAACCTGGAAACGGAATGGACCGAACGTTTCGTGCAGCAGAATGCCGGCAAGAAGATCGCAGGTGCGAAGTCGCTCGCTGAGTTTGTGCAGGGGCTTCGCGCGCCGCGCCGCATCCTGATGATGATCAAGGCCGGCGAACCGGTGGACAGCATGATCGCGCAGCTTTCGCCGCTGCTTGCACCGGGCGACATTCTGATCGATGGCGGAAACTCCTGGTTTAAGGACACCCAGCGCCGCGAAAAAGAAATGCGCATGAACCGTCTGCGCTTTTTCGGCATGGGCGTTTCCGGCGGAGAAGAAGGCGCGCGCCACGGGCCTTCGCTCATGCCGGGCGGCGAATTGGAAGCCTACCGCGAACTTGAGCCCGTGCTTACGGCGATCGCGGCCAAGAGCGATTCCGGCCCGTGCGTCACCCATGTTGGCCCGGACGGCGCCGGCCACTTCGTCAAGATGGTTCACAACGGCATTGAGTATGGCGACATGCAACTGATTGCCGAGGTCTATGACTTGCTGCATCGCGTCCTCGGCTTCAACGCCGACGAGCTTGCCGGCATCTTTGACGACTGGAACCACACTTCGCTGAAATCGTATCTCATCGAGATCACTTCGCAGATCCTCGCCGTCAAAGATCCGCTCACCGGCAAGCCCCTGGTCGATATGGTGCTCGACAAGGCCGGCCAAAAAGGCACCGGCAAGTGGACTGCCGAGATGGCGTTGGACCTCATCGTCCCGGCGGGAACGATTGCCGCCGCCATCGAGGCACGCGTCCTCTCCAGCATGAAAGACCAGCGTGTAGCTGCTTCACGCGTCCTGGCTGGCCCCAAGGCGAGCTTCGACGGAGAACGCCGGCAGGCTGTCGCCGCCATCCGCGACGCGCTATATGCTTCCAAAGTGTGTTCGTATGCGCAAGGTATGAGCCTCATCCAGGCCGGCTCTGAGACTTACAACTGGAAGATCAACTTGCGGGAGATGGCGCGCATCTGGAAGGCCGGATGCATCATCCGCGCCGACTTCCTGAATGAAATCATGCAAGCCTACGAGCGCGAGCCACGGCTTGCGAATCTGCTGCTCGATTCCGAGTTCCGCACCAAGGTACCGCAGGCGCAGCAGAACTGGCGATGGACTCTGCGGCTGGCCATCGAGCACGGAATACCTGCGCCCTCGATGACTGCCTCGCTGGGATATTACGACAGCTATCGCACCGCGCGACTGCCGCAGAATCTGACGCAGGCGCAACGCGACTACTTCGGAGCGCACACGTATCAGCGGGTTGATCGGCCCGAAGAGGGGTTCGTTCACAGCGACTGGCAGCGGCTTGTCGTTCCCGTCGCCAACTAGCAGGCTGTATGCCGGACGTGCGGAGCACGAGTGATTGCGGGCTCGTCCCGCGCAAAACCTGTTTCCAGTTTGGTTGAGGCCTATGAGCAGTGTTGAAGTAACGATCGATCACGTATCCGTGGCGGCCCCTCCAAAAGCCGTCGAGCCCTGCATCATTGTCATCTTTGGAGTAACCGGCGATCTCAGCCGTCGCAAGCTGGTTCCGGCGCTTTTCGACCTTGTGAGCGATGGCTTGCTGACTGCCGGCTTTGAGGTGCTTGGCGTAGGGCGCTCGAAGTTGGACGACCAGAAATTCTGGGACATGATGCGCGAAGGCACCGAGCGGTCGAAGGATTCGCACCACTTCACGCCCGAGCGCTGGAAGGAATTTGCGCAACGTCTTCACTATTTCTCGGGCACGATGGAAGGCCCGGAGTTTTACAACACGCTTCGAACCAAAATCAATGAGTTGGGCGCAGACCGGGACAAGCCAAACGTCCTCTATTACCTTTCCGTGCCCCCTTCGGCCGTGTCGGACATCATCCGTCAGCTTGGCAGTAGCGGCCTCTCTCACGCGGCCAAGGGATGGACACGCATCATCGTCGAAAAGCCATTCGGGCGCGATCTCGCCTCGGCGCGCGCGCTCAACCAGACCGTGCTGAAGGCGTTCGACGAGGAGCAGGTATTCAGGATCGACCATTATCTCGGCAAGCAGACGGTGCAGAACATCCTGGTGTTCCGTTTTGCGAACTCGATGTTCGAGCCCATCTGGCATCGCAACTACGTTGACTTCGTCGAGATCACGGGGGCGGAAACCCTCGGGGTGGGCACACGCGCGGGATATTACGAGGAGGCCGGAGCCCTGCGGGACATGGTCGCCAACCACATGCTCCAGCTTCTCACCCTCACCGCGATGGAGCCCCCCGTGGCCTTCGATGCGGTGAACGTGCGCGAGCAGAAGGTGCAGACCTTGCGCGCCATGTCGCCCATGAGTCCGGAAGAGGTGGCGCGCCGCACCGTGCGCGCGCAGTACCAGGCGGGCAAGATCGGCAGCTCTGCGGTGCCGGGATACCGTCAGGAGTCCGGCATCTCACCCACGTCGCAAACCGAGACCTTCGCAGCAGTTGAGTTTCGCATCGAGAACTGGCGTTGGGCCGGCGTGCCCTTCTTCGTCCGTACCGGCAAGCGACTGGCTCGTTCGCTGACCGAAATTGCCGTCCATCTGAAAGCCACGCCGCAGGCGCTGTTCGCGCACACGGCGCAGCATGGCATCCAACCCAACGTGATCATGCTTCGAATCCAGCCGGACGAAGGCATCTCGATTGAGTTCGAGACCAAGGTGCCGGGAACTTCCATGCAGACCTCGACCGTACACATGGACTTCTGTTACGAACGCGAGTTCAACGTACCCGCGCCGGTGGCTTATGAAACGCTGTTGCTCGATGCTATCCGCGGAGACGCCACCCTGTTCACGCGTCACGATGAAGTCGAAGCCGAATGGCGGCTGATTACGCCCATACTCGATGCGTGGGCGAACGATGCCACGAAATTGCAGTTCTATCCGGCGGGAAGCGAAGGTCCGCCGGCCGCCGCTGATTTGCTCCGGCGCAGCGGCCATAGTTGGCGCCTGCTGGCGAGCAAGTACCGCAGTTCGTGCGCAAGCCTATCAAACCTATGACGATGCTCGTGGTATCAGATCTCGATGGGACGCTGCTCACTCCGGAAAAGCAGATCACCGCTCTCTCCAAGCAAGCCGTAGCCGATGT
>Ga0181535_10003336_pt1 | contig 18757 bp, 21 predicted proteins | sample PEATcosm2014_Bin_44_FD_119774 | JGI IMG/M metagenome (GOLD analysis project Ga0181535, IMG submission 119774) | Peatland microbial communities from MTU Mesocosm Facility, Houghton, MI, USA - PEATcosm2014_Bin17_30_metaG | ecosystem: Environmental > Terrestrial > Soil > Wetlands > Peat | place... | reverse complement strand
TCAGCAGCAGGGCGCGCCCGCCATCCTCTTTGGTGAAGGCGAATGGCTTTGAAAGCTGGGCCAAGAGCGTGCCCTGGCGCGGAATGGGCCCAGCAGTCATCGATGGGAAAAACAATGCGGATGCAAGGTAAGCCAGGTAGCTGCGGGTCGGCTTGATCTCGGCTCGGTAGAGATCGATTGTGTAAGTAAGCGATTGAAAACAATAGAACGACAAGCTCAATGTAAACAACCAGCCGAATCGACCGACGGTGAGCAGGGGAACCAGTTTGAGTCCAACCAGGAGACCAAGGTTGATCGCCAGCGACACGCCAAGCAGGACCCGGCGCGCGGCCAACTTTGGTGAGCGCCCAAACCCAAGACCAGCCAGGTAGTCGACGCTGGCCGCCAGCGGAAGAGCGAGGTAGATCAAGCTGAAACGGGCCAGGAAGAACAGGTTTGCCGCAACCAGAATCGCCAATTGCAGCCGACGTGACCCGGCGGCGGCCCAGTAGAGGAAGCACACCGCAACCAGAAAAACAAAAAAAGGAGCCGCGCTGACCAGCATGGAAGGAATCCAGACTATCGTCCACGACCGCGGCGTGGAGGTTGAGCCAACCCGGGTCCGCCAAGGCCTGTTTTCATGGTGAGGGATTTCGCGCTTCGCTCACTCACACTGCGTGCAAGAAATCTTCTTTGGGAATCCACTTGATCACCTCGCAAGTGCTTGAAGGTATGTGCAAAACCGGCGAGGTACGCCGGCAGGCGGCTCGCGGACTTCGCCAGGAATTGGAGCGGGACAAGGGGTTACCGCATGCTAAACATTGGTTGGATCCAGCCACCTGAACGCGAAGGGACAGACCGGGCAGAGTGGTGGGCGAGACAGGCTTCGCGGGCCCAGCCAGCTAAAAATGGTTGCAAACTCGGAAAATACCTGATTTTGCACCAATTTTAGTGCATTTTACAAGTTGCAGAGGCTAAATGGCTTAGCGGGAATCTGCCGCAATTGAGGTTTTGACGGCGCCGAAATCCACGCAATTATTGTCGTTTCCAGCAAAAATGGGGTTGGCGAGTTGGTAAAATCGTCAGATGGTTATTCGAAGGAAATCACGCAATATGAGCTTGAAGAGCCCGCTTGGGAATTGGATCCTGGCGGGTATTTCTTCCGTTGCGCTGGTTGCCGTGGCATTTACATTTGTCACCCCAACAGTGCAAGCAGATGCGCGGCTTCCCAGACCCGCTTCAACCGCGCCACCACCTTCCCCCATCCTGAGCGCGACACCGGCGATGCAGACTCCGCCAAAGCCCACTGTTGCTTATGAGGACAAACTCCACGGCATTGCGTCCTGGTATGGTGCTGTCCTCGATGGCCACCGCACCGCCAGTGGAGAGCGCTTCGACATGTACGCCATGACCGCCTGCCACCCTACCCTCCCGTTCGGCAGCATCGTGCGGGTAGTCGACCGAAATACTGATAAATCGGTCGTGGTGCGCATCAACGATCGCGGCATCCTGTCCAAGGGGCGCATCATTGACCTTTCCTACGCAGCCGCCAGGGAACTTAACATCACCAGGGCCGGTCTTGCCCAGGTAGATGTCGAGGTCATTTCCCTGGGACACAAGCGCCACAAGCAGTAAGCAGGCTCTCTTTTTAGCCAGCGGCCAGCCTCCGGGCTGGCTTTCCTGCTTGCCTGCGTGTTGCAGTCAGGCAAGAGCACAAGGTAGGATGGCGCACGAACGGGAGGTCTCATGAACCGACGCGAATTCTCCGCTCTTCTGCCTGTGCTTTTTGCGGCTCCATCATTTGCACCCGAGGCTGCAGCCCAGGCCGTGTCGCCGCCTGCCCAATCTCAGGCTCCATTGCCCACTTTGACCTCGGGCCTCTATCCCGGAGATGCCGTCGCCGAGCCGAAGGTCCAGCACGTCACGCATCACTATGTGCTGGGCTTGCTGCCTGACAATATCCGGCTTGAGGCGCACGGCTCCATCCTTGCCCCTGGCGCGCCTCACGAGAAGGTCGGCCATCACAAGCATTCAGAGATCTGGTTTATGCGCACCGGCACCGCTACGCTCATGACCGCCGGCACCGAACGAACCCTCAAACCCGGGGACATGGGCATTTGCATAGCCGGAGACGAGCACTGGATCGGGAATGCAAGCGCCACCGAGCCCGTCTCGTACTACGTGCTCACCGTCGGCCCGCCCGAGTAACGGTTTAAAAACCAGCTTGAATTCCCCTTGACAATCGACAAGAGCCAGATTAAATCTATTGTCGAATGCCGAGGGGAACCGATGCCACCATCCACAGACCTATTACAGGGAACGCTGGACCTGCTCATTCTGCAAACGCTTGTCCTTGGCCCGATGCACGGTTGGGGAGTCGCGCAGCGGATTCAGCAGGTTTCGAAGGATGTATTGCAGATCGGCCAGGGGTCGCTGTACCCGGCATTGCATCGCCTCGAATACAAGGGTTGGATTCAGTCCGATTGGGGTAACTCTGACAACAATCGGCGTGCGAAGTTCTACTCCCTTACCCCCACTGGCAGAAAGCAGCTCGAGTCTGAGCGCGAGACCTGGGAGCTTCTCTCCTCGGCCATTGGCCTGGTGCTGGGCAGGGTTCCGGAGGCGTCAGCATGATCAAAGAATTCCTGACGCGAGCCCGATTCTTGTTGGAGCGCTCCAAGCCAGCCGAAATGGACGATGAGCTCCAGTTCCATGTCGAGCAGTCGACCGCAGCCAACATAACTGCGGGGATGACAGAGATCGAAGCGCGGAGGCGAGCACTTGTCGAATTCGGCGGCTTTGAGCGGACGCGAGAACAATGCCATGAACAACGCCCGGGCTGGTGGATGGGCACGGTGGCGCAGGATGTCCGCTATGCGCTGAGAGGCTTCCGCCGCAATCCAGTCTTTGCTGTCACTGTGATTGCGACTCTTGCGCTCGGTATCGGCGGTACCACAGCGGTCTTCAGCGTCGTAGACCGGATTCTCTTCCGCAGCCTGCCCTATGCTCATGACGACCGCCTTGTGTCCGTGGGGTTGGTAGCCCCGATCATTCCCCAGGAGTTCATGCTCGGCGGCTCCTACTACGACTGGCGTGATAATCAGAAGCCATTCGAGGCGTTCACGTCGGAAACGGGCGTGAATGAGTGCGACCTGACGGAACATAATCCGGCGCGACTGAGATGCGCCAGCGTGGAAGCGAATTTTCTGCCCACGTTCGGCATTTCGCCAATTCTTGGACGCAATTTTCTTCCCGAAGAGGATCGGCCCAAAGGGCCGAAAGTAGCGCTCATCTCCTACGGCTTGTGGACAACCGAATATGCCCGCGACCCGGGCATCGTGAACAAACTGGTTGAGATTGATGGCAACCAAGTCAGAGTGATTGGTGTATTGCCGCAGAACTTTGAGATGCCCACACTTCAGGCGGCCGACGTGTTGGTGCCGCAGGCGTTGGATGAGGCGGCGCAACGCAAGGTCGACCCCGGCCGGGTGATGTATGCATTCGCACGACTCAAATCCGGGGTGAGCATTCAGGAGGCCGAGCGGCAGCTTCAACCCGTCTTCAACTACTCGCTCAGTCTGGCTCCGCAGCAATTCCGCAACGAAGTCCATTTGCGCGTTCGATCGGTTCGAGACCGTGAGGTGCAAGACGTCCTGCTGGTTGCTTGGGTGCTCCTGGGTGCCGTCTTCGCGGTGCTCTTGATCGCCTGCGCCAACGTCGCCAGTTTGCTGATGGCGCGGTCCGCGCCCCGGCAACGGGAGTTGGCTGTGCGCTCCGTGCTGGGAGCAAGCAGAGGCCGGCTAGTTCGCCAATCTCTCACCGAGACCTTTCTTTTGTCCATCGCGGGAGCAATCGGCGGCTCTGTTCTGGCCGAAATCCTTTTGCGAGTCTTTATTGCCATTGCACCGACAGGAATTCCTTTTCTTGCACAGGCGCAACTCGACTTGCGCATCATTCTGTTTACGGTTCTTCTTTCGCTAATTTGCGGTGCAGCCTTTGGGGTTCTGCCGGCAATCCAAAAGCCCCGACCGGCTGCGTTGGCCGCGCGTGCAAAAAGCTATCCCGCTCACGCATGGCTGCGACGGTCTCTGGTGGTGGGACAGATCGCGATCAGCATGTCCCTCTTGATTGGCGCGGCGTCGCTGCTCCGTAGCTTCAGCAATATCGAGAACCAGCCGACTGGCATGCAGACCCAGGGCGTACTTGCAGCGCACATCTCGCTACCGGGCTATCGATTCACAACAGCGCAACAGCAAATGGAATTCTTCCTCCGCGCAGAGGCCTCGTTGCGTCAGTTGCCGGGTGTGCAGGTTGTGGGGATGACCGACTCCCTGCCTCCGGGCGAGATGCACGGCCAACAGATTTATAGCAACATTGCGATAGCCGGGAAGCCGCGGTCGATGGCCGGTACGGGCGGCATGGTGACATGGCGCAGGGTCACGCCGGACTATTTCAAATCGCTCGAAATTTCCATTGTTCGCGGGCAGGGATTTACTGAGCAAGAACGCACCTCAGGCGAGCGCTTTTTGGTACTAAGCAACCTACTCGCCACTCGCATGTTTGGGCTCGAAAATCCCATCGGCCAGCACGTTCAACCTGTTCCCAATGGACCGTGGTACACAGTCCTCGGTGTGGCCGCGAATGTGAAGAATGCCGGACTGGCAGGTGAGGACGAACCCGAGTTCTACCAGTTGCGACGCAGTCACGCCGAGGATTGGACTTCAAGTTGCGTAATGGTCATCAAAACCTCCGGTTCACCCGAGGCAGTTGCTCCATGGGTCCGGTCGCAGATCGCTCAAATCGATCCCACCATTCCGATCGACATTGACACTCTCAAACAAGATTTGAGCAAGCTGGCCGACCGGCCGCGCTTTGAGACAGCGTTGCTCGGATTTTTTGCGTTTTGCGGGCTCGTCATGGCTGTGATCGGTCTTTACGGAGTCATCTCGTTTGTGGCAGTGCAGCGCACCCAGGAGATTGGGGTGCGCATGGCACTGGGCGCATCTCGCCTGGACATCCTCCGGCTCATTGCCGGTGAAGGCGTTCGGCTGATCATCGTTGGAGGAGTTGCCGGAATGGGAGCAGCGTTGGCCAGCGGACAACTGCTTAAGAGCCTGCTTTACAACGTTGGGCCACGCGATCCGGCAATTTATGTCGGAGTTGCGCTGCTGCTGGCACTTGTCTCGCTCGCAGCCACCCTCATTCCAGCCCGAGCTGCAATGAAAGTTGAGCCGGTGGAAGCCCTGCGCTACGAATGAGTCCGTTTCTATACAGCCTTGGTCCTTGCCATCTACAATTCGTCCCGAGATGAAAACTACTTGCATGCTCTTTTCAGCGGTTCTGCTGGTCTGTGCGACGTTGCATCCTCTGTGTGCGCAAACGCCTGTCGCTCCGGCGACACCGAACCAGGCGGTGCCAGATTGGGCGCAGCCGGCGTCGGCGACCCACACCCAGGTATCCCCACCGGCCACCTTTCACAGGCCGAGCACCACCTTCAACACACCCATCGGCATCTTCGAAGGCCAGTCTGACATTGGCAGCGCCGTTGTGCCGGGCAGCGCCAGTTACGACCCCAGCACAAAGCAGTACACCATCAACTCCGCCGGTTACAACGTCTGGTATGTCCGCGATGAGTTCCGCTATCTGTGGAGAAAAATGTTAGGGGACGTCTCACTGGCGGCTGATATCACGTACCCTGACACCAAGGGCTTTGGAGATCGCAAAGCTGTGCTCGTCATCCGCCAGGATCTCGAGGACGATTCGAAGGAAGCCATTGTGGCCTTGCATGGCGCGGGCATGATCCATCTGGCCCAGCGGCCCGAAAAAGGAATGCGGGTCAAGGACATGGAGTACCGCGTCGGCGGCCGCGGCCTTCCCGCCGGCGCCAGCCCTGACAGCCTGGTCACGGTCATGGCCAGGCGCATCGGAATCGAAAAACATGGCGACTCCTTTGCCCTCTTCGTCAGCATGGAAGGCGAGCCGATGCATCAGTTTGGGGCGCCCATCCATCTACACCTTGACAGCCCTTTTTACGTGGGCATCGGGTTCTGCTCGCATCTGCCTGAAAAGTCCGATACCGCGGTGCTTTCCGACATCGTTCTCGAGAACTCCGCCGGGAACGTACACTAGGGCGGCTTCACCCCCCAGAATCGCCCTCTTTGGCGATGCCTCGCCTTGGCTTCGAAACTGGTTCCGGGGTATACTAAAGATTCGGCAAGCCGGTGGGGTGGTGTGTCTTCTGCAGCCCCTGAGGATTAAGTTCTGAGCGGACCAGGAATGACGCTCGAATGCGACTCGTTCCGGCGGCGACGAAAGAATCTGAAAAAGAAGAATTTGGAGTGAAGTCATGGCACAGGTATGCGACATTTGCGGGAAAGGCCCGCAGTTCGGCAACAACATCTCTCACGCGCACAACGTCACGCGGCGCCGCTGGAACGTGAATTTGCAGGCGGTTAAGGCGTTGGTCAACGGCGCGCCCAAGCGGATCAGGGTCTGCACCAGCTGCATCAAGACCGGCAAGATCGCCAAGGCCTCACCGCAATCGTCGTCGCAAACCTTAGCCAAAAGCTAAAGCGCCACAAGGATGGGCCAGCAAGCCCGAAAACAAATCGAGATTCACCCGAGCCCCGTCCACACCCGGACGGGGTTTTGTTTTCGCTGAAATACTGGGCCGGACCCAATCGGGACCTGAACTGCTGAGACTGGTTACGGCTTTTGCCGTGCGAAGGTCAGGCTGGCGGAGTTGATGCAGTAACGCAGCCCAGTGGGCTCGGGTCCGTCGGGGAAGACGTGGCCCAGGTGGCCGCCGCAGCGGGCGCATGTCACTTCCACACGGCGCATTCCATACGAACGGTCTTCGTGTTCTTCCACGGCTTTCGAGTCGGCCGGCAGCATGAAGCTGGGCCATCCACAACCCGATTCGAACTTGGCGCCGCTCAAAAACAGCAACGACCCGCACCCCGCGCAGTGATAGTTGCCGGTTTCATGGTTCAGCGTCAGCGCGCCAGTGAAGGGTCGCTCGGTTCCCTTCTGCCGCAACACCTGGTACTGCTCCTGCGTTAGCACGGTGCGCCATTCGGCGTCGCTGCGCACAATCTTTTCTGGGGATTCACTCATCGAGACTCCTGCATGACTGGCGATCGGCGTTGAGGTCTCAAGTCTCTCATGCTCTTCTCAAGAAAGCGTGAATGGGATTTGGGGCTGCTCAGGTTTGAATCGCTGCCTCAGACTTCGGCTACCAGTTCGATCTCCACCAGCACGTCTTTGGGCAATCGCGACACTTCAACTGTGGTTCGGGCCGGCGGCGCTACGCCGTTGATGGCAAGATACGCTCCGTAGACGGCGTTCATGGCCGCGAAGTCGTCAAAGTTCTTCAGGAAAACCGTCGCCTTCACCGCGCGGGAAAGGTCGCTTCCCCCTGCTTCAAGAATGGCTTTCAGATTCTCAAACACACGCGTGGCCTGCTCGGCGATGCCCCCGGCAACCACTTGCTGAGTCGCGGGATCAAGTGCAATTTGTCCGGCCGTGAAAATCAGGTTGCCCGCGCGCATTCCCTGGGAATAGGGCCCGATCGCGCCTGGAGCATTGGCTGTTGTTATGACTGCTTTGCTCATGGGTCGATTGTAAAGGCCGATCGCAATTCTGGAATTGGTGTCGACCGGACGTCTTAACCACGAGTCGCCTTAATCAGCAAGACTCCGGCCTCGTGCGCTCCCAAGATGCCGACATGGAATCCGGATCCGCTCTTTCCCCGGCGACCAAGCTCAGCGCAACCGCCCCAACAATGCGCCGCTCACCATGAGCGCAACCATCCAGTAGCCGCTGTTGATCACAAACAGCTTGAAAGGCCGCCTCTCGTAGACGTACTGCGCAAAGAGCGGTGCTCCTACAAACCCCAGCCACAGGCGAAGGCCGATGATCGCTCCATACTTCAAACCGGCTACACCGGTCATCGACAGAAAGTAAAGCACCATGAACGACACGAACAGGTTGCCGATACCGATCGCGAACATTCCGGCTATCTCGTTGGGCTTTTTCGTCCCCGTGCGATCGTCGACCGCGGCATGCCAGGCGCGACCAAACAGCACGGGCGAATACCAGATAACACCAATAAACCACTGAAGGATGGTCGATAGGATTACGGCCAGATGACCGGAGTGCAACATGCTCATCGGGAAATGTCCCTGTTCATGGGTCGATTGTACAGCGACCATTTCCCTATGACGGGTGATGCATCAACGCCAGACGGCTAACACGACACCTGAAATCGCCAACCCCACCAGCCAGTAGCCCACGTTGATGGCGAACAGGTTGAACGGACGGCCCTCGTAGATGTGCTGTGCTGAAAGCGGCGCGACGATAAACCCGGCCCACATGATGAAGCCCACCAGGGCTCCATGAGCGGGAGTGGTTACTGACGCCCAAAGAATCACGTGCGCCAGCACGAATGAAAGAATCAGGCTGCCGAGGAACGAGACGATCATTCCCGCAATCATGTTGTTCTTCTTGGGCTCGGAGTGGGCATACACCATGGCCTTCCAGGGCTTGGCGAATGCCACGGGCGAGTACCATATGGCGCCAAGAACCCACTGAATCACGGCACAGACCACGATGGCCCATGGGTTAAACGTCAAATGAGTCATAAAGAAGTCTCCCGGTTGGACAGAATTCCGCCTCGGAGGGGCCGGAAGACATGGTGAAGCGAATCGGGGTCGCTGTCCGGCCTGCTAGGAGTCGCGCAAATGACTCTGCTGCAATGGCTATGGGTGTGTCAAGCAGAAATGCGCGGCGAGGGTTCATCCCGGCGCTTGAGCGCTTCCAATTCATCCAATGTGCGCGGCCAATCTGAACCCAGCAATCTTGACAGGCTTCGGTCCGCCAAGACCTTTCCGCCTGTCTGACATCGGACGCAGTAATTGGTCTCGTTGTCGGCGTAGCGAATGCGCTGCACCTTTTCGCCGCATCGGGGGCAGGGCTTGCCAAAGCGGCCATGCACTGCCATCTCCGGCCTGAAGGCCGTCACCTTCTCAGGAAAACTCTTTTTCGCCTCCGCATTCATGCGGTCAATCCACAGTGTCAGCGTGGAACGCGTCGCGGCAAACAATCTCTCCCATTCCTCCGGCTTCAGCTTGTGCGTTTGCGTAATGGGCGATAGCTGGGCGGCGTGAAGAATCTCATCTGAATACGCGTTGCCCACACCACTGATCAGCCGCGGATCGGTCAGCGCTCGCTTGAGGGTGCGATTTTCCTGCGTCAATGCGGCGCGAAAGCCGTCCAGGTCGGTGGAGAACACTTCCACTCCGCCGGGATCGATTGCCCGCAGAGCCTGATCTCCCCGCAGCACAAAGAGTGAAGCCCGGCGCTTGCTGCCAGCCTCGGTCAACACCAGTGAACCAGAAGGAAAATCGAACGCGGCAAGCGCTTGCCGCCTGGCGAGTTTGGCGTGTGGCGGACGCCAGTGCAAACGTCCGGCAATCATCAGGTGCAGTACGAGCCACAGGTCGCCGTCGAGGCCGATGGCAATGCGCTTGCCAATCCGGCGGATTTCCTGCACTCTACGGCCCTCAACGGATTCAAGCGGCGGATCAACCGTGCGCAACAGAAAGACACTTGCCAACCGGACGCGCTCCAGGGGTTGCCCAAGAATCCGTGCCTCGAGTGCGGTGATGTAGGCCGAGATGTCAGGCAGTTCCGGCATTCACTCAAGCTTGCAGCCGGGGCGGGTGATTGTGCAACGGGAATCGCATGGGGACACCGCTCCCAACACGAAGGTGCCCGTCAAAGGCGAAACAGCGGCACTCTATGCCGTGCGCGGACTCATTTGTGGCGCGCTTGTTTTGAATGCCCTCACGAGCAATACAGCAAGCTCCAGAGCGATGGGCCACACGATGACCATCGATACAAACCAGCCTGATCTGGACGAAAACCTCCCTGCGGCTCCGGCGTAGACCACGAGACAAAGTACCATGTTTGCGAGGTAGGCCGTGTCCAGCCCTGCAAGGCAGGCCGCGGTGGGAGCAATGTGCCGCTGGCGCATCAACAAAACAGCGACGCTGGCGATGACGATGCCGAAGCCCAGACCCAAAACCGCAAAACGCTGCCAATCGCTGGTTCCAGCCAAGTGCAGCAGAAATGGGACCTCCACCGCAATGGTGCCTGCAATCGAGAGGCCGACGAAACTCCACAGCAGGCGTCTACCGAACGCCGTCGAAGGTCGGGTTGAAAACATTGAGCGCAGTCGGAGCCAGACCATGGGAAACGCAAGAAAGAAGGGCGCACCGGCAAGAAAGTGCCACCAATTACCCTGGTTGCCCGGAACCCGAAGCGTCACAGCATCCCATGCGGAGGTGTCAAATGCAAAAGGAAGAAATGCTATCGCCGCCGCAGCCAGCCAAACGATGAGCATGATCGGCTTGATCCATGTTGGGCTCTGTTCTTCCTTCGGCCAAACCGCCGCACTTCCAGCCACGACTCCTGAACCATGCTCCATGAAGACCCCTGTTGAACGTTACGAAGCCAGAGTCACAGAGGTTCCGCAGTTTTGCGCATGAGCCAGAGGTGGTGGGTCCTTTGATCCGAGCTAAGGGAGGATTGCGTTGTCGATGAGCCGAGTTGACCCTACCCATGCGGCAATCGCAAACAGAGTGCCCGGCACAGCAACTTCAATCGGCAGAAGTGTGGCCCAATCGACAAGCGCGATGTAATCAACGCGGACTCCCGGGGCGCCAGCCAGGGCTTGGCGAGCCGCCTCCTGAAGAAAACTGGCGCGCCGCTCGCCAGCTGCAACCAGCAACTCAACCTGGCGAATGCATTGGCTCAAAACCAGCGCCTGATTTCGTTCCGCGGCACTGAGATAAATGTTCCTGGAACTCAACGCCAAGCCGTCGGAATCGCGAACGATGGGACACACCACGATTTCGGTTCCAATGCGCAAGTCGGTAACCATGCGTCGAACTACCGAGCATTGCGCCGCATCTTTTTGGCCAAAGAAGGCACGGTTTGCTTCGCAGGCAATCAGAAGCTTTGCCACGACGGTAGAGACGCCGCGAAAGTGCCCAGGCCGCGATTGACCGTCGAGCCGATCCCCTATCCCTTCCACGTCAACCAACGTCGCCGCGCCTTCGGGATACATCTCCTCCACTGATGGTGCGAAAACGACCTGTGCCCCTTCCTCTTCCGCCAGTGCGCAATCGGCGTCAAAACTGCGCGGGTAGAGGGCGAAGTCTTCATTGGGGCCGAACTGCGCCGGGTTTACAAAGATGCTCACGGCGACGTTACTGCTCGCATCATGCGCAGCGCGAATCAATGAACCGTGGCCTCGATGCAACGCACCCATCGTAGGCACAAGCCCCACAGTTTGTGCGTTCCAACTGCGTTGTTTGCGAGACCAATGACGCAGCTCAACAACGGTGCGAAGAATCTCCATCAGGCTTTGCGCAGCTTGCCCAGCGGCTGGTCGGCGTCAAGAGCCTGGCGTGCCGCTTCAGGCAAATGATAGCTCTCCTCGTCTGAAGGGAATGCGTGATGCTCAACGTCTTCGCGGTAATGTTCGATAGCACTCCGGATGAGCGCGCCCGCGTCGCCATAACGTCTGACAAACTTGGCCGGAGGCGCAAATGTCAGGTTCAGCATGTCGTGGAAGACGAGGATTTGCCCATCGCAATTCGGCCCGGCGCCAATGCCGATGGTAGGGATTGTCAGCTCGCCGCTGATTGCGGCGGCCACCTCGCGCGGAATGCCTTCAAGCACGATTGCCCCGGCGCCTGCCTCGGCAAGGGCGAGCGCGTCGGCTTTGAGCTGGATCACAGTTTCCGCAGTGCGGGCCTGCACGCGGTAACCGCCCATGCGATGCACGCTTTGTGGCGTCAGGCCTAGATGACCCACTACGGGGATCTCTGATTCGGTGAGTGCGCGAACCAGTTCAATCCGTGCACCCTCAATCTTGACGGCCTCGGCGCCAGCTTCTTTCACAAAACGGACTGCATTGCCTAATCCCTCTGCAACCGTTCCGTGATAGCTGCCAAACGGCATGTCGGCAACCACCAGGGCGCGGCGAACGGCGCGATGAACCGCGCGCGTGTGGTGGAGCATTTCATCTACCGTGACTGAAAGGGTGTTTTCGTGGCCCAGTACCACCATGGCCAGCGAATCACCCACCAGCAGCAAGTCGATTCCGGCTTCATCAGCCAACCGCGAAGTCGCATAGTCGTACGCGGTCAGCGCTGAGATGGGCTTGGCCTGGCGCTTCATCTCAATCAGCGTAGGCATCGTGACTTTTGTGATGGGATTGGCAGTGCTGATGGGCGCGGAACTGTCGCCGCCGGGGAAGTGCGTAATGCTCATGTTGTCTCCAGTGCCGCTCCGCAAACCCAGGATGCGACCCGAACAAGCAAAGTATACGCCGGTTTGGAATTCAGCGGAATCAGCCGGGCCATCGCCTCAATCTTTCCCGAGCCCGGCATCGACCGCGAACGCGCTTGCGGACCCTTCGCCCGACGCTGCACACTGAAAGCCGAACGATTGGACGGACAAATGCTTTCACCATTTGCGATTGAGACCTCCGCTGGAATTGCCGCTCTTGGCCTGGCGGCGGGCGGATGGACGTATGCCGCACGCTGGCCGGGGTCGCAGCTATTCGGTAAAGCCATGACGGCGCCAATGCGTCCTGGTGAGGTTGCTCTCACGTTTGACGATGGTCCCAACCCGGTGTGGACTCCACGTCTTCTCGATATTCTTTCCAGCGATGACATCCGCGCTACATTCTTTCTGGTGGGCAGCCATGCCCAGGCAGAGCCGGAACTGGTCCGTCGCATTGTTGCCGCCGGGCACTTGATTGGGAACCACTCCTGGAGCCACCCCAATCTCTCGCTCACCGCGGCAACGCGCGTGCAACATGAACTGACCCGGACCAGTGAGGTGTTGCAACAAATTGCTGGGGTTCGCGTAGAGTATTTTCGGCCGCCCTACGGCGCACGCCGACCTGTTGTGTTTCGCATGGCAAGGTCACTGGGAATGATCCCCGTACTTTGGAACGCCATGACCTCAGATTGGCGCGAGCCTTCCGCAGACAGGATTGCGCTGAGACTTAAATCCTCAATTGACCGCCTGCAGCAGCAGGGCCTTGCCGCCAACATTGTGCTCCATGATGGCAGTCACCGCGAACCGCGCGCAGATCGTGGCCCCTCGGTGGCCGCAGCCGGGCAATTGATTGCGCAATATAAGAAAACCCATCGTTTTGTGAAGTTGGACTCGTGGGCCTGACCCCGAGGCTCGCACCAAGCTAAGAGCTTGGCGCCGTCGCTGCCGGTGGAATCTTTGGTGGACCCAGCACCTGGTCCAGTTCCTTCCGGTAGCGGTCAAGCAGTTCCTTGTTCCGCGATTCCAGCTTCCTTGTCACGGCGGGCATTACTTCTTTTGCCATCAACGGCTGCGCGTCCAGAATGTGCTGGCCCGGCGTGGACCGATAAAAAGCGATGATTCCGTCCACATCGGCCCTGCTCAGATGGCGCTGATACACCTCGACCATGTCGTTGACCATCTCGTCGGTTGGATACAGGCTTGTCGACAGTTCAATGTACTTTTGGGTCACTTTCTGCTCGGCAGCCTTTTGTTCCGGCGTCAGCTCGCCGGCGCCAACCGGATGATTCGGCTCGACGTTCTCTTCCTCATTCTGCAGTTGCTGTTGCAGAGCCGCCGGCACCATCTTCAGCATCTCATCCATCTGTGACCGGATGCGCATCACCTCGAAGAGTCGCACCAACTGCTCCTTCGATGGTCTATCTGCCGGAGCAATTGTGCGCGATGCCGTGGAATCTGCCGCTGGCGGTTTTGCCTGCTGCGCCACTGAAGTCATCAGGCAAATCAAAATTGTGGCGAGGGTGAGGGTGGATCGATGCATCTGAATTGGTTCCTCGGCAAGAGTCTAGCGCATTCCAGCCTAGGTTGTTGTCATTTGCTGGAATGCGTTGCGAGCGGCTGCAATGGTGGCAGAGACCTCTTCCTCGCCGTGCGCGGTGCTCAGGAACGCCGCTTCAAATTGAGATGGAGGCAGCCAGATGCCTTGGTCCAGCATGGCGCGATGAAACCGTCCGAACGCGGCTGTATCGGACTTCGCTGCCTGCTCGTAGTTGGTCACCGGTCCCGGTTTGAAGAACCAGGTCCACATGGAACCCACCCGGTTCAGGCCCACCGGGATGTTCGCGTTGAATGCTTCTTGTGCCACGCCGTCAGCCACCGCGGCCGCAGAAGCATTCAGCTGTGCATAGATTTGTTGTGAGTGGGCTTGAAGATGGCTGATGGTGGCAAGGCCGGCAGCCATGGCCAGGGGATTGCCGCTCAACGTTCCAGCCTGGTAGACCGGTCCCAGCGGGGCCAGCATATCCATGAAGGCTCGCTTGCCGCCGAAGACGCCTACTGGCAGCCCTCCGCCGACAATTTTGCCCAATGTCACCAGATCGGGCTCGAGTGAGTACATCTCGCAGGCTCCCCCAAGTCCCAAACGAAAGCCAGTCATCACCTCATCCACAATCAGCAGTGCGCCATGGCGGGAAGTGATCCTGCGCAAGCCTGCCAAATAGTCTTCGGCTGGCGGTGTCGCGGTCCCAAATCGAGCATTCGCATCGTAGACTTTTTGCAGTAAAGGGTTATAAGCCGCGGCAGGCGGGATGCAGCCTGCGTTGCCCACCACCGGCTCAACGATGATTGCGGCAATCTCGCCGGGATGAGCGTCGAAAGCCGCTTCCAAGGCTGCGATGTCGTTATAGGGCAGCGCCAGCGTCAGCGCCGCGATCTCTTCCGGCACACCCGCCGATCCGGGAATTCCAAAAGTCGCCACGCCGGATCCGGCTTTCACAAGCAGCCCATCCGAGTGCCCGTGGTAACAGCCTTCAAACTTCACAATGATTTTGCGGCCGGTGGCGGCGCGGGCCAGTCTGATGGCTGACATGGTGGCTTCAGTGCCGGAGCTGACAAAACGGAGCTTCTCGATGCACGGGTAGCAGGCGGTAATGCGTTCCGCCAGGTCGGCCTCGGCAGCCGTGGACGCACCAAAGCTGGACGAGTTGCGCGCAGCCCGTTCGATCGCCTCCACCACTTGCGGAAAGGCGTGCCCCAGAATCATCGGTCCCCAGGAGCCGAAGTAATCGATGTAGCGATTCCCATCCGCGTCCGTGATCCAAGCACCCTGCGCACTCTCAATAAAAGGCGGCCCGCCACCCACTGCGCCAAACGCCCGCACCGGCGAGTTCACGCCTCCGGGAAAGAACCGTTCTGCGCGCTGTTGCAGTGCCTGGGACCGGGTGCGGACGGGGGTCGGCAAACTGTGACTCATCGTGGTTTCAGTATAGAAGGCTCAAGGTTCACGCCAGCCGAATTGAATCGCGCCTCCTTGCAATGGCATCCTGATAACAGTGAGTGAGTTTGACGAACTCGGCGACCGTCTGTTGGTCATCTTCGACGGCCATTGCGGCTTTTGCAACGGTTCGGTGCGTTGGTCCTTGCGACGCGACCGCTTCGACCGTCTGCGGTTTATTGCCTCCGAGTCGCCAAGAGTGTCGGGCCTGCTGGTGCGCCTGGGAATTAGTGCGTTGGACTCGCCTTCTGGCCCGGGCTCCATCGTAGTGATTCGCGAACCTGATCGCCCATCGGAGCAGGTCCTCGTTCGTTCCTCTGCCGTGATCGCAATATTGGCCGCTTTGCCCGGCCCCTGGCCGGCGCTGGCATTCGTGTTGAGCTGCATCCCGCGCCCACTGCGTGACTTTGGCTATCAAATCGTTGCGCGTTTGCGATACCGGATCTGGGGACGCCTGGAGAGTTGCCCGCTCCCCACTCCCGCTGAACGGGCTCGATTCCTCTAGATTTTTGATCCGACGAGAGGCTTGTCAATAGATTCCACCCACCGGCATCATCGTGACCACGATCCTGCGGTCAAGGCTGGGTTGTTACGCGTGGAATACCACCATTGGTGGTCAAGCGACCATGTACTCCCCTGGTAGTGCCCAAAAACAGCTGCCTTGCTCCGCCTCTTCACTCGCAATGTTCTTCGATGCGAACCGGCCACAACCTGCCCAGTGTCCCTGCCCTGCGGTGCAAATCCATCCGCCCTGGTGCTGCTAGAATCGACCTTTCCGGCCGTCAACGCCGCGCAAGAATCCCATCCGCAGAAAGTCCGCAAAGTGCCTGAAGAACCGAAGAGCAAAAGCGAGCCCAAATCCAAATCCGTAACCTATGCCGACGCCGGTGTTGACATCAGCAGCGGCGATCTCGCCAAGCAGCGGATCAAGTTTCTGGCACAAAAGACCTTTAATCGCAATGTCTTGGGCGGAATTGGCGGTTTTGGCGCGCTCTTCCGTTTGGATCTGCAGCGCTGGAAGAATCCCATCCTGGTCAGCTCGGCTGATGGCGTTGGAACCAAGCTGAAGGTGGCCTTCGAACTTGGCATGCACCACACCGTGGGCACTGACCTGGTGAACCACTGTGTCAATGACATCGCGGTACAAGGGGCCACGCCCCTATTCTTTCTGGACTACCTGGCCAGCGGAAAACTGGACCCTGAAGTGACAGAGGAAGTGATTACAGGACTGGCCGAGGGGTGCAAAGCCAACGGTTGCGCTCTGATCGGCGGAGAGACTGCCCAGATGCCGGGGTTCTACGCCGATGGAGAGTACGATCTGGCAGGCTTTATCGTCGGAGCGGTAGATCGCGACAAGATGGTCACCGGCGAGGCCATCAGGGTGGGCGACGTGCTGATTGGTTTGCCCTCCACCGGGCTGCATACCAACGGCTACTCGCTGGCTCGTAAATTGCTCTTTGAGGTTGCCGGATACAAATCCACACAATATGTGCCCGCCCTTAAGGAGAAGGCCGGCGCGGTGCTCATGAAGACCCATCGCAGTTACCTTCACGTGATTCAAAAGCTGGTTGCAGCCGGAATGACCTCGGGAATGGCGCATATCACCGGCGGCGGCATCACTGAGAATCTTCCCCGCATCCTGCCCAAGCACACTGCTGCACAGGTGGAATTGGGATCGTGGCCTGCGCTGCCGATCTTTGAGCATCTGCAGGCGCTTGGCCAGGTTTCGCACGAAGAGATGATGCGTACCTTCAACATGGGCATCGGCCTCATCGCTGCAATTCCCGCGGAGAAGTTTACGCGAGCCAAGAATCTGCTCAACCGGGCTGAAGAAAAGTTCTATCTGATCGGGCGGGTAGTCAAAGGCGACCGCCGGGTGCAATACACGTGAGCGTGGATTTGGCGTGGGCAGGAAAAAATCCAATTCGGCTGGGGATTCTGCTCTCAGGCCGCGGGTCGAACTTCCTCGCCATCGCTGAATCGATCCGGGCTGGACGCCTCCCCGGAGTGCAGATCGCAGTCGTGATCTCCAACGTCGCCGAGGCGCCCGGCCTGGCAAAGGCCCGTGAATTGGGACTTCCGAATGCAGTTTTTGTCTCCAGGGGTAGAGGCCGCGCAGAGCACGATGCTGACTTGATTGCCTGCCTGCAAGAGCACCAAGTGGATCTGATTTGTCTGGCCGGATACATGCGGCTTTTGTCATCCGAGTTCATTGCCGCGTTTCCCAATCGCATTCTCAACATTCATCCGTCGCTGCTGCCGGCCTTCTCGGGGCTTGGGGCGCAACAGCAGGCATTCGAGTATGGCGTCAAGGTCGCCGGCTGCACGGTTCATTTTGTCGATGACCACCTTGACCATGGAGTCATTGTGTTGCAGCGGATCATTCCGGTGCTTGAGAGCGACGATACGCACTCCTTGAGTGACAGGATTCTGGCTGAAGAACACATCGCTTACACCCAAGCGATTGCCTGCGTTGCAAGCGGAGATTATGAGATTCGCGGACGCCGCTATATTAGGCGGAATTCTATGGGGTAACTGCCCTGTCAAGCGAACACCCGCAACAGAAATCCATAAACATCTGAATTCATATACTTTCTATACTTACCTGCTTTTGCCGAACATATATCTCCACTCTCCTACCCTTGTAGATAGCCAGGCCATCGAGCAGTCTCTCTGCCAGCGATTCAATCCACCCCCCAACTCCGCTTCTTGCCCCGAGGCTCAGGGATGCGGGACGGTGGCTGTCTGCGCTATCGCAGCTTTCGCGTCAAACGCGGCTACAACCACGGCTGCGTTTGAGACGGCGTCGCTGCCCTTCGACGAGTCGAAGGGCACGGCCATACCGCGCTTAAGTGTTCGCGTCCCGCGCTTCTCCCAGAATCAGCTTGAGCGTGATTTCCTTGCGTCCGCGATAAAGTGTCAGGCTCACCGTGTCCCCGGCCTGGTGCTTGTCCATCATGGCGCTGATATCCTGGGGATCGCTGACCTCCTGGCCGTCGACGGCCACAATCAGATCACCGCCTAGCATGATCGGGGTGTTGCCCACGTATGCCTGCTGGTTTCCACCATGAATGCCCGCCCGTTCCGCCGCGCCCCCGGGAAGGACCTTTTGTACCAGGACGCCCGACTCCACCGCCAGTCCCATCTGCGAAGCCAGGTCAGGACCAATGGGATAGGAAACGATGCCCAGCGACGGCCTCTTGACGCGGCCGAAACGTGTCAGGTCAGTCAGCACGGCCTTCGCGGTGTTGATGGGAATGGCGAACCCAATTCCCGAACTCTGGTTCGCACCGTTCGAAGCTATCATCGTGTTAATTCCGATGACCTCACCACGAGAGTTCAGCAATGGGCCGCCGGAGTTCCCAGGATTGATCGCCGCATCGGTCTGAATCGCGTCTTCGATCGGCGCGCCTTCAGCCCCGCGAATCG
>Ga0181535_10003333_pt1 | contig 18766 bp, 13 predicted proteins | sample PEATcosm2014_Bin_44_FD_119774 | JGI IMG/M metagenome (GOLD analysis project Ga0181535, IMG submission 119774) | Peatland microbial communities from MTU Mesocosm Facility, Houghton, MI, USA - PEATcosm2014_Bin17_30_metaG | ecosystem: Environmental > Terrestrial > Soil > Wetlands > Peat | place... | reverse complement strand
TTATTTGGAATCTTTGGAATTATCATCTTTAGCATCCCGGATCAAGGGTGGCGACATACGTTGCAGATCCCGGTGAATTAAGTTTCGAGAATACTCGATGGGTGCCTCATGAGTGGGCGGGTGGCCCGGCCTTTGTGAGTTTAGAGCTTACCCCCAAACCATCGCTTCTGGTGCCTCATCCACGCGCTAAAAGAAAGTTGCCGGATGGGGCGCGGGGCGTCTCAAAGTCCTGCGACTCCGTTCGGCGCAAAGGCGCGCCGAGCTCCGCTCGGGGTGAGAGGTTTATCGAACGATTGCACAGTTACGTTGACTGGGGGAAGGCAGCGCCGTAGGCTCATAGGATGGAATTTAAAGTAAGCGAACTGGAACGGGAGGCGATTGACTTCGACCTGGAACTGGGGCCGGGGGCGGTGGGTTTTGGGCAGGAAGCGGAGCAGGTGGGGAACCTGGCCACGTCCGGACTGGCCGAGGTGCTGCATGAGCATCGGGGCCCGAAGGACATTGTGGCTGACATCCGGCTGCGGGGGCGGTTTGCGAGCACATTTCAGGTGCCTTGCGCACGCTGCGTCGAGCCCGTTGAAATCCCGTTGAAGGCAGAGTTTGACCTGATTTTCAGGCCGGCGGAAGCAGATTCCGAGGCGCCCGAGCGTTCAATTACAGCGCCGGAAACGGAAATCGGTTATTATCAAGGAGACAGTCTGTTGCTAGAGGACGTGCTGCGGGAGCAGGTGCTTTTGTCCCTGCCGGTCAGAACTCTTTGCAAGGCAGATTGCAAGGGGCTTTGCCCGCGCTGCGGAGAGAACCGCAACAGCCAGATGTGCGACTGCGAAGCGGGTCCGAGCGACCCCCGTTGGGAAGCACTGGCTGGGCTCCGCGGCCGGATCGAGCCTGAGAAATAAACCCCAGAGATTGAGGGTGTTCCGCCCGTTACATAGGACAGTAAAGGCCGAGTGCGGCCAGATGCTGACCGGGGCTTGAACTTGGCGGAAACACGAAAGGAACTTGTCATGCCTAATCCGAAAAGGCGCCACTCCACGCGCCGCACCGCACTACGCCGCTCTCACGATTTTCTGACCGCAGTGGGAGTATCCGAGTGCCCGAACTGCCACGAGAAGAAGCTGCCTCATCGTGCCTGCGCCAAGTGCGGAGCGTACAAGGGCCGCGCGGTTCTGGACATCAAGGAAGCAGCGAAGTAGACTGAGCCCCCACAGCATTACCAGGGAAACCGAGTCCTTTTCGGTCTTCTACAGGGTCGCCGCTCGCTGGTGGTCGCGTCGACTTTGATGGTATGGTTTCGGGGAAGATCATTCCCTGGTAATTCGATATGCTCATTGACATTGCGCTCGACGCCGTCGGTTCCGATAAAGCTCCTGAGCCAGAAATTCGGGGGGCGATTCTCGCCTGCCGCAGCTTGCCAGTGCGTGTCCATTTGATTGGGCAAGAGGCGGAGTTGCGCGACATTCTGGACGAGCAACTTGAAAACGAAGACCTGCCGATCGTGATTCACCATGCCTCTGAGCGCATTGGCATGGAAGAGAAAGCGGCGCATGCTGTGCGCACCAAGAAAGACAGCTCGATGCGCGTCGGTCTGAAACTGGTGCGTGAGGGCAAGGTTGCAGGGTTTGTGACCGCGGGCAATACAGGCGCCGCGATGGCCACGGCCAAGATGGTGCTGGGCGCGCTGCCGGGCGTGGACAGGCCTGCGCTGGCGACGCCAATGCCGAGCTCGACAGGAAACCCCTGCGTGCTGCTGGACGTGGGCGCAAACGTGGACTGCAAGCCGCATAACCTTGAGCAATTCGCGGTGATGGGCGAGATTTATGCGCGCACTGTGTTGAAGATCAGAGAACCCCGCGTCGGCCTGCTTTCGATTGGCGAAGAAGAGAGCAAGGGCAATGATCTGACGCGCGAGGCCTTCCCGCTGCTGAAGGCGTTGCCGATTCGCTTTGTGGGCAACGTTGAGGGCCGCGACATCTTCAGCGGCAAAGCGGACGTGATTGTCTGCGACGGCTTTGTCGGCAACGTGGCGCTGAAGACCAGCGAAGGCGTCGGGCGATTTGTGCGCGAGGTACTGCGTGAATCGCTGACGCGGACGGTAACAGCGCAAGTTGGAGCGCTGCTCTCAAGGCGGGCTTTCAACGACTTCCGCCAGCGGCTGGATTACAGGGAATACGGCGGCGCGCCGCTGCTTGGCGTTCGCGGGGTGTGCATCATCGGCCATGGTTCTTCCAACGATCGCGCCATCTTCAACGGTGTTCGCGTGGCATACGAATTCGCGATTGGCGGGACCAACGAACGCATCGAACAGGAGTTTGCAGGTCGTCCCAGGCGTGGCGCGCCTGGGCCTGACAACCGCCGGGATGCTACGGTCCAGTAGCGATGCTGGCTGATACGAAAAAGGCTCTTGACGCAAGGGTCCTCGAGCAACTTGCATGCCCTGCTTGCCTAGTCGGGCTTCTTCTTGATGGGGATTGCCTGGCTTGTACCGGGTGCGGACGCAGGTATCCGATCGAGAGTGGGATACCGGTGCTGATTATGGAGCGGGCGATGACTGGGGATGCTGGTCGGTAGCGGGCCGGGTTGAGAGACTTTGCCTCAGGGGCTGAAGCGCGCGTTGATTCTGTTGATCTGATGCAAGGGATGAATCCCTGGCCTACCGCCCGGGCGATTTATTCCGCAGCATGTAAAGCCTACGATTATTGTGGTTGATGCATGTACGGGCTAAAGTCCGTACCCTTCACGGAGATCGCGGTTATTTCATCAAGTCGGCTAATTCAGACATGTAAAGAGTCTCCTCGGTGAACGTGAAGGTCCCATCATCAAGGACCTCGCGTGCGGCGTGCAGGAAGGCCGTCAAAGCGGCGCGACTGAAGCCCGATCCGACGCTGATGCGACGAACTCCAAGCTCGCCCAATTCGCGGACGGAGAGCGGCGGAACACCTCGAAGTCCCATGAGCACATTGACGGGTTTGCGGACGGATGCGCAGACGGTTTGAATGTCGGCCGGCTGGGAGATCCCGGGGGCATAGAGGACATCGGCTCCCGCAGCTTCAAAGGCTTGCAAACGATTGATGGTGTCATCGAGGTCGAGGCGGCCGTGGAGGTAGTTCTCAGCACGGGCGACCAACATGAACGGAAAGGGCAGGGACCGGGCGGCAACCACCGCGGCGCCGATGCGTTCGACAGCATGATTGAAGTCGTAGATGGGATGGAGCGGGTCGCTGGTAGAGTCCTCGATGGATCCACCAACGAGGCCGGCGGTCTCTGCTGCGAGGCGAATGGTTTCCGCGGCTGCTTCAGGAGAGTGGCCGTATCCATTTTCGAGATCGGCTGCGACAGGGAGCGAGGTGGCTTCGACGATCGAGCGTGCGTTGGCGAGTGCCGCATCCCTGCTGACGCTGGCCGTACCATCGCGGCGTCCAAGAGAGAAGGCGAGTCCGGCACTGGTGGTGGAGAGGGCACGGAATCCTAGACCCGTGAGAATGCGCGCGGTCCCCGCATCCCAGGGATTGCCGATGATGAGGGTTTCAGGTCCCTGGTGGAGAGCCTGGAACTGTGTGGCCTTTTCAGCTTGAGTGGGCAAGGCAGTCTCCTCGATTCAAGAGTGGCAGGAATGCTCTAGCGGCGATGATGAAAAGGGTAGACGATCATCATGGCGAGGCCGATGGCCGCAACCAGGGCAAGAGCGATAAGGCTGTAGATCAGGGTGAGGTTGGGGCCCGTGGAGGTTTCGTCGTCAGGTTCAGGATCGGGTGGTGGGACTTGCGGTTGGGGATCACTCATACTTGAGTGCCTCCACTGGATCGAGTTGCGCGGCGCGTGTTGCCGGGACGGTGCCGAAGACAACGCCGACCAAAGTAGCGGAGGCGAGAGCAATGACCACGGACAACGGCGAAATGGGGATCGAGTAGTCCGTAAAGAAACGGATCGACAGCGGTAGAGCCAGGCCCACGACGCACCCGACGACACCCCCAACCAGAGAGATGATGATGGCTTCAGCAAGGAACTGGAGCCTGATCTCGCGGTATGTTGCACCGAGCGCTTTGCGGATGCCGATTTCGCGAACGCGGGCGCGGACGTTGGCAAGCATGATGTTCATGATGCCCACACCGCCAACTGCCAGGGTCACAGTGGCTACGAGGAATAACACCGCGGTAATAATGTTGGCGATGTTGGCAGCCATGGTGAGGTAAGCCTTGAGAGTCTGGGTTCTATATACCGAGTCATGGCGGTGCCGGGACTGGACGATGCGCTGGATTTCTTTTGCCGCGTCTGTCACCTCGTCCATGTTCCGCATGGAAAAGTAGATCTGCTTCACTTCTTCCGTTCCGGAGATGTATCTGCCCACCGAATAAGGGATCAGGACGGTCTGGTCCTGAATTTCGGAGTTGCCAAAGTCGTCGAAGCTCTCCTTGAAGACGCCGATGATGGTGAAGGGGATTCGACTGATTTCGAAGGTCCGTCCAATGGCGGCATCGGAACTGCCAAATCTTTCATGGGCAAAGTTCTCAGTGACCACGGCGCACATGGTGTGGCTTGCTTCGTCTTCGTCATCGAGAAAGCGGCCGACGGGTACCAGCAGGTTGCGGATGCTCTGATATTGGGGGCTCACACCGAGCACCAGGGTATCCTTTACTACTCCTTCACCGAAGTTGATGCGATCGTGCATTTCAAGCACGGGAGAGGCATACATTACGCCAGGCACCTGGGCCACTACGGCTTTTTCGTCGTCAATGGTCAGCGCATCGTTGTAGAGAACGCGCTCAGCAGCGGTGGCGCCGCCTCCGGCGTATTCCAGTTCGACGGAGTTGGTCTCGATCTTCTGGAGTTCTTCAAGGATGTACTGCTTGCCGGTCATTCCGATGGTGACGACCCAGATGAGGGAAGCGGTGCCAATGACCATGCCGAGCGCCGTGAGCGCAAAACGCATCTTGCTGGCACGGAAACTTTCAAGGGCCAGCTTGAGAATCTCGCCGAGCTGCATGGTGCGCCGGGCGCTCTCAAGCGTTTGCTGGAAAGAGTGGTGGCTGGCCTGGTCAAGTGGAATCTTCGGGTTCATCTGGTCCTGGGTAGAAGATGCATTGAGGCGACTTGCGGGTTCGGGAATGCTCACTCGCAAGGGAGTAGACCTCGACAGGCACTCATTGGTTAGAGCCGGCTAAAGGACACCCTGGTTATAGCTTACGCGTACTCTGAAGCCCAAAGTCAATGGTGGGATTGCAACCGGCAGACGTCGGCCGCTAAACTTGAAAGCGGCGGGGTTCACTTGTGCAATGCGAGTTGGCCGAGGGCCAGCGGGCGATTTGCCGATCGTTCGCGAGCAGATCATGCGAAAGTGGCGGAATTGGCAGACGCACCAGACTTAGGATCTGGCGGAGCAATCCATGGGGGTTCGAGTCCCCCCTTTCGCACCAACCCTTTTATGGCGATTCCATAATTTATTGCCCAGGCCGGTCCGGTCAGTTGGGGCTGGCCCCAACCAGCCTTCAGGAGTGCCGTTTGAGGCTTTCTGCAGGGTTCAAGGCGGGTGATTTTTCTTTTCGCGTGGTATGACCACTTGAGTTTTGAGGCGTATGATCAGGTTGCAATCCCGGGCCAAACGCCCTTGAGGAGACCCTGTGCTTCAACCGAATACATTGAATGTCCAGCTTTGTCTTGGGCTGGCCCTGGCAGCGGGTTTTGCAGCCACTCAAGCAAATGCACTCGAGCATGTCTGCAGTCCTGCCAGGCATGGCGCCAAGGGTGATGGCGTGGCCAAGGATACCGTGGCGATTCAGGCCGCGATTGATGAGTGCGCGGGGCCGGGGGGCGGAACGGTGCGACTGACGGCGGGAACATACTTGAGCGCCCCAATCGTGCTGAAGAGCAACGTAACGCTGCAACTCGACAAAGGAGCCACGCTGCTGGGGTCGACTGACCATGCGGACTATCCGGCCAAGGCCGAATTCCGCGAACCGGGCCTTCAGTCATTGGTGAGCGCGACCAATGCGATGAATGTTTCCATTACTGGCGAGGGCGTGATCGACGGAGCCGGGGACACCTGGTGGCAGATGGCGCGGAGCATCAAGAACGCCGGCGTGATGGGCTCAGATCATCCGCGACCGAGGCTTGTGGTCTTTGATCACTGCAAGCATGTGCGAATCGACGGTGTGACCATCCAGAACTCGCCGATGTGGCAGGTGGTCCCTTACTACAGCGACGATGTGGTGATTCGCAACGTAAAGGTTCTGGCACCGGCGCGTTCGCCGAACACAGATGCGATCGATCCTTTCTCGTCGTCGCATGTAGTGATCGATCACGTTTTTGCGGATGTGGGCGATGATGATGTCGCCATCAAATCGGGGGCGATCAACTCGCCGGGGCCGGATGATCCAAGCCGCGACATCACAATAACCGATTGCACATTCATGCATGGACACGGGTTGTCGATTGGCAGCGAGGTCGCGGGCGGCGCGCAAAATGTTAGCGCGGAGCGAGTTCATTTTGAAGGGACAGACAACGGCATTCGCGTGAAGGCCAACCGCGATCGCGGCAATGACGTCGGGCACTTGGTGTTCCGCGACATCGACATGAAGGACGTGAAAAACGCGCTGATCATCAGCGAGTACTACCCGAAGATTCTGCCTCCCGATGGAGACGCGGCACAGCCAGTAACACGACTGACGCCACACTTTCATGACATCGTACTTGAAAACGTAACAGCGACGGGAAGCACGCTGGCGGGGGCGATTGTGGGATTGCCGGAAGCGCCGATCAGCGGCGTGGTTCTGCGCAATGTAAAGATCAGCGCCCAACAAGGCCTGACCATCGGCTATGCGGAGGTCTCAGGTGAGGGTGTGGAAGTGAAGGCCGCTGTTGGCGAAGGAATCGCGCAAAAGGTAGGGGCGAAGGTCGCGTTGCGGTGAGCGTTGTGCCTCAAAGACCGGAAGTGCGCTTTCGAGATTCGGGCTAACGGCCGGGCTTATTGAACCTCTGGCGTCTGGCTGTTGTTTTGAAGAAGTATTACAAATGCGCAAAAGCTTGGCATATTTCAGAATTCCAAAGAAAAAGTGCCCCATTTTCGGGGCGGTTTTTAGGCCTGAAAATGGGGGGATAGGTTACCAGCGGATACTCGTTAGTCATGACTATTAAACCACACATAATAAATATGTTATATACACATCTTGATTCTGAATGACGGGAATGACCCGAAAGTGTGGAATTCTCATTTGACTTTGGTTATGTTGTGCGGGAAACTTAATTAGAATCCAATAGTGGTCGGACCACCGCCGCACAAGCGTCGTGGAATCTTGATGTAAGGAACGAAGAACCGAAGCAAATGAGGAAACCTTTGGAGGCTTTAATGGTGCAGTTTGCAGTTGAAAAAATGTTGGGCGTGAACACGTCTTCGATGGAACCGCGTCGCGCGGTCCTGAGAAATTGGGGTTGGCTGGTTTTGCTAGCGGTTGTCATTCTTGCACCGTTAAGCGCGATGGCACAGCTGAGTGGCAAAGGCGAAATTACGGGTCTGGTGACGGATAAGACCGGGGCGGTGATTCCGGGCGCCGAGATTGCCGCGACCAACGCCGCCACAGGGATTACAACCAAGACAACTTCAACTGGATCGGGCGACTTTACTTTCGCCAACCTTGATCCGGGCGTCTATTCGCTTGTCATCACTGCCAAGAGTTTTGAAAAACTGGCACAAGAGAATATCCATGTCAACGCCATGGAGACCCAGGTTTATAACCCGATTCTGACGGTTGGTGGCGCAGACGTGGAGATTACCGTCTCAGCAGCACCGCCGCAATTGGAAACCAGCAACGCAACTCTTGGCTCGACGATGGAGCAGGAGACGTACTCCGAGCTGCCCATTGAAATGGGCGCATATGGAAGCCCCGATCAGCGGCGCGCGACCGACTTTGTGTACCTGATGCCTGGCGTTCAGGGCAACGAGACCAATGGCAACGCAACCACCAACGTCGGCGTTGTGAACGGCTCGGGTAGCCGCGGCGCTGCATCCGCTGTCTACGTTGACGGCGTCGTGTTTGTGCGCGCCGGCGGCAACGGCGACCCTCGCTTTGTGTGGACTGCTATTTCAGTAGACGCGATCGATCAGTTCCAGGTGCAGACGAACGGATACTCGGCCGTGTATGAAGGCCAGGGCGTCATGAACTACACCGTCAAGCAAGGCGGCGCAAAGTATCACGCGTCAGTGTATGAGTTCTTCCGCAACACGGCCCTGGATACCTGGGGTTGGTTCGGCAAGATTCCCAACCCGGTGACAGGTTTGCCGGTGAAGCCGATTGAGCACAGCAACGAATACGGCATCAACCTGGCCGGCCCGCTGCTCCCATTTGGCGGGTGGAAGGATAAGGTCTTCTACTACGGCAACTACAACGGTTTCCGTTACACCAGCGCGACGCCGACGCCGATCACGTTCCCGACCCCTGCTCAGCAGGCGGGCGATTTCAGTGCGACGGGGATCAATATTTATGACCCATCCACACAGGCCGCATGCACCGCTCACAATTCCACGGGCCCTAAATACCCTTGCCGTTATCAATTCGGTTACGGTCCCCCAGCGGCCGGCGTCACAGGTGTGAACGGCGATCCGCAGCCTATCGGCGCCCCCAATGTGATCCCGAAGAGCGAGATGTCCCCGGTTGCATTGAACATGCAGGCCTTACTGCCAACGACGGGCATCACCACAGCCTTGCAGAACAACTATGCCGCTCCCAATGCCACGGGCCTTGTCAACTGGTCCATGACACACCGCATCGATTACATGGTTACTCCGAAGGACACACTCACGTTGATTGCGACCATTGGCCGCCAGGCCAGTTCCAATCCTGTGGGCCAGACCACCGCAGGGCGCAACGTTGGGCCGGTACCGTTCAACTATGGCCAGACCTACGCCCCAAAGACTGCGGTCGGCATTATTGAAGAGACGCACGTCTTTACGCCGCATCTTGTGAACCAGTTGAAATGGGGTTATGCCCGCTATAACGGCCCGACATTTAATCCGAACCAGGCCCCGGCATATGCCGCCACAAAAATGGGCATATCCAATATTCCGGTCGGCCAGGCTCAGCAAACCTTCCCGATTTTGGTCTTCGCCGGCTCGGATGCACCGACGGGATGGGGTGGCACGATCGCCAATGTGACCCTGGCGGAAAACTACACAGGGTTGGATAACCTGCAATGGACAGTCGGCAAACATTCGTTCACGTTCGGTGGACAGGTTGCATGGATGCTTTACAACACCATCAGCGCCACGGGAGGAACAACTCCCCTGGAATTCAACACTGCTGTTGCTGAGACCGCAGGCCTCACCGGAAGCTCTCCCACCGCCTTTACCGTGACCGGCAACACCGGCCTGTCCTACGCCAGTTTCCTGCTGGGTCAAATCGACGGAGACGGCGGAAAGTTCGTGGATTATTCGCTGCATCCTGGTTACGGCGCGCGCTTCCGCGCGATCTCACCTTACTTCCAGGACAACTGGAAGGTGACCCCGAACCTGACACTCGACCTTGGCTTGCGCTACGACTACTTTCCGAGCGTCAGGGAGGTCAAGGATGACGCGAGCTACTTCGATCCGAACCTTGTGAACCCGGTGACCGGTTTGAATGGGGCCCTGAACTTTGCCGGGCACGGAACAGGCACCTGCAACTGCGACACTCCGGTGAAGACCTACCTGAAAAACTTTGGCCCACGCCTCGGCATGGCTTACGCCCTCGGCACCAAGACAGTGATTCGCTCCAGCTACGGAGTCATGTTCACACATGGCGACGCGGTTGGCGGGCTTGCCTCAACTCTCGGAACACTGGGCTTTTCGGCCGCGCCTTCTTTCGCATCGTCCAATTCCTACACCACGATGACAGGGCTGCTCAACGCAAATGCTCTAGCCGCAAACGGCAGTGCAATCGCAAACGCCGGCAGTGGACAGATGCCCAGCTACACACCTCCAACTGGCGTTTTGTCGGGTAATGGATACGGCACCGGCTACGCCTTCTCCAGTGCTCTCGGTTCCGCCTTCGCCGGATCACCCGCAGGGTCGAATTATGATGACCCGTACATCGGCGGCCGAGCGCCAGAGTACATCAACTGGAGCTTTGGATTGCAGCGTCAGATTACGAACGGGTTGGCACTGAGCGCTACCTATGTGGGCTCGGAGGGCCACTTCCTGCAACTGGATAGCATGAATGCTCGTGGATTCCAGTCTAACCAGCTTGATCCAAAGTATCTGTATCTGGGATCTCACCTGTCTGACAAGGGCGCTACTGTCTCTACGGATTGCACTACCTATTCACTAGGTTGCAGCGCAGGGGCCCTGGCGTTATTCGCCAATTCAACAGTCAATCAGCCGTTGAGCACATTCCTGAAGCCATTCCCCAATGAGTCGCCCGCTGACTCCTTCGGCTATGTTGGCAACGCCGACTATCACGCTCTGCAAGTCATGGCAAACATGCGCGCCTGGCACGGTTTGACGTGGGGCGTTAACTATGCCTTCTCCCGGGCGATTGACGACGGTGGCACCTTCCGCTCCGGTTACGCAATTCCTGCCGGAACGATCGTCAACTTCCCCCAGGCGGCCTACAAGGCGGACGCGATCGAACGGACCGTCTCCACTTCCAACCAGGCGCAGCATTTTGTTACCACCGCTGTATGGGCCATGCCTTTCGGCAAGTCCATGCTCAACGACAACAACATGGAGCGCGCGATTCTTGGAGGGTTCAATCTCTCGGGAATCTTCCAGGCCTACTCCGGCTCGCCGTTGGCCGTCACAGGATCCACCTGCCAGACCAACCCCTCGGATAGTACCTGCGAGCCGACGCTCAATCCGAACTTCTCGGGATCAGCGCGGCAGAATGGAAAATGGGGCAAGGGCGTTAACTGGTCCAATTACAACGCGACGGCTGCGGGCGGTCCTGTCTCCTCCAGCACCTTCATCGTACCCAGCATCGGCAGCACCACCACAGCCCCAACCGGCCCGTTCATCAACCCCGTAGCCCCAACAGGACAGGGGTTGACGCTACTGAATACGCCAACGGTGCCTTCTTACACCTTTGGCAACTCGCCGCGTACCGCACCGTACAACCTGCTCGGACCTGGCAACTACCAGGTCGATCTGGGATTGGTGCGCACCTTCCCGCTGCACATCACGGAGACGTCCAAGCTGGACTTCCGGGCGGAATGGTACAACGTCACCAACCACACCTTGTTCGGCGTCGCCAGCGCGGCTGTCGGCAATTCGAGCTTCGGGCAAGTCACCCAGAGTGCAATCGCGAACCGCAAGGCTGCTCAGTTCTCGGCGCGCATCGAGTTCTAAGCTTAACTTGGCTCAACATAAAAAGGCTGCCTATGAAACGGCAGCCTTTTCTTTTTCGTCTCTAGTTCATCGGTAGCGCGTGCGGGTGATTCCCTTTATACATTCATTCTCTCCCGTAAGCCTGCCGTACTGCATTGCATACATCAACCACAGGAATGGGGATCATCATGAATCGTTCGGGCCACGCTGCATTCGCGTTTATTGTCGCCGCAGTGTTGATCGCTTGTGTCTCTGCTTGCACTGCCTCAACCATTGGAACCAATCCGCCGGTAGAGTCGCTGACACGGGAGCGCATTGACCGATTGCCGGCCAAGGAGCGCGGCGCCTGGCTTGATTACATGGAGCGCTCGAAGCGGCAGCGCCAGGCGGACAAGGATGTATTGCAGGCGGAGTTGAAGCGGACCGGAATGGAGAAGCCAACCGAGCCGCCGCATAGCTTTTCTGCCCGGAGCGTCCCTCTCGACCGGGAAGCTGGCTGGTATGCAAGCCCTGAGGCGCGGCACATTGCTGATGTGATTGTCTCGTTTCAGACGCCTGCGGGCGGGTGGGGCAAGAACATGGATATGAGCAAGGCCACTCGCACGCCGGGAGAAGCGTTCACGACGAACAATCTATCCAGGTTTCTCACGCCAGGGGATTTTGATGCTCCGCTCGAACCGGATTGGAATTATGTGGGCACCATTGACAACGATGCCACGACAACTGAGATGAACTTTCTGGCGAAAGTGATTGCGGGCGCGGGAGTAACGGGCGGGACGGCCTATCGCGGAGCTTTTCTGCACGGGATCGAATATTTGTTTGCCGCGCAGTATCCGAACGGCGGGTGGCCTCAGGTATGGCCACTTGAGGGCGGCTATCACGATGCGGTGACGTATAACGACGACGCAGTAAGCCAGGTGGTGGAGCTGATGATGCATGCGGCGGACGGGCGCGATGAGTTTGCGTTTGTGCCGCAGGAGGTACGGGCGCGCGCGGCGGCAAGTGCAGAGCGAGGGATTCGCTGCATATTGGCTTCTCAGATTGTTGCGAACGGAACAATGACGGTGTGGCCGCAGCAGGACGATCCGTTAACGCTGAAGCCAGAGTCAGGACGCAACTACGAGCCGCCGGCACTCTGCTCTGGCGAGAGCTCGAGCTTGATGCTCCTTTTAATGAACGTACCTCATCCTACGGTGGAGGAGCGGCGATCGATACGCGCGGCCGCAGCGTGGTTCAAGAAGACAGCGATTTACGGGCAGAGTTATCAGCGCGGGCCGCAGGGGCGGGAGCTTGTAGCGAGCCCGGGTGCAGGGCCCATCTGGGCGCGCTACTACCAGATTGGGACGAACATTCCAATCTTCGGAGACCGTGACAAATCCATTCACGACAACGTCAGAGAGTTGTCCAAAGAGCGGCAGAATGGCTACAGTTGGTACAGTCCGGAGTCGCAGCGGGCGCTTGACCGTTTTGAAAAGTGGAACCAAGAGTTCCCGGAGCAGTAATGAAGAATACGCGACTTTGTTTTTGGTTGATTCTGTTCGCCGGCATCGTGGCCGGAAGCAATTCGGTTGTACATGGGCAGGAGCGGCCCTTTTCACAGCGCGCGGCCAATGCGGCCATCGAACGCTGGCCGGATGGGCGATTTGTTCCCGCCGACCAGCGCTGGGTATGGAACTACGAGCTTGGAACGCTGCTGCGCGGCATGGACGCGGTGTGGTTCAACTCTGCCGATGGGCGCTATTACACCTACATCAAGAAAGCAGTCGATCAATTTGTTGGAGCAGACGGATCTATTCCCACATTCAACGTGGAAGAGTACCAGCTGGACAGCATCTTGATGGGCAGGCAGCTTTTGCTGCTTTATGGCGTGACGAGGGATCCGCGTTATGCGAAGGCCGCCACCCTGCTGTACCAGCAGCTGGCGCGTCAGCCCCGCACGGCGTCGGGCGGGTTCTGGCACAAGCAACGATATCCGAATCAGATGTGGCAGGATGGCCTCTACATGGCGGAGCCCTTCTATGCCGAATATGCGGCAACATTTCATCATCCTGAAGCGTTCAGCGACATCACGCGCCAGTTTATCTTGTTGGATGAGCACACGCGGGATGCGAAGACCGGCTTGCTTTATCACGGGTGGGATGAATCGAAGCAACAGCGCTGGGCCAACAAGGAGACGGGAGTCTCACCGGAGTTCTGGGCACGCGCCATGGGCTGGACAATGATGGCGCTGGTTGACACCATTCCGCTCTATCCCGAACAGGATCCAGGCCGGAAGGAATTGCTGGCCGAGCTGGATCGCGATGCGGCCGCCGTTGCGCGGTTCCAGGACAGCGAGTCGGGACTGTGGTACCAGGTCATGGACAAGGTCGGCGAAAAAGGGAACTACCTTGAGTCGTCGGCGTCGTGCATGTTTGTGTATGCACTGGCCAAGGGAGTGCGGTTTGGATATCTGCCGCAGAGCTACCTGACGAATGCTGAAAATGGCTACAAAGGCATTCTCGGCCGCTTCATTCAGACCGGGCCTGGAGACGCAGTTTCACTGACCGGAACCGTGAAGGTTGGCGGGCTGGGCGGCGATCCTTACCGCGATGGAAGTTACGCCTATTACATCGGCGAGAAGACGGTGACCGACGATCCCAAGGGCATTGGTGCATTTCTTCTGGCGAGCGTGGAGATGGAGAACTCGCATACGGCGAAGCTGGGGCACGGCGAAACCTTCCTGGTGGACGCATGGTTCAACAGCCAGAAGAGACTTGACGCGTTTGAACAGTCAGATTATTTCCACTACAAGTGGAACGACCAGAGCAACGACGGGTATTCTCTGCTCGGCCATATCATCCACACCTACGGCGCCAAAACGAAGACACTTTACACGGAGCCCACGGCGGCGGGTCTTGGCCAGGCGCAGGTGTACATCATCGCTTCGCCCGATACGCTGGCGAAGAATCCGAAACCGCACTATGTGAATGCAGAGGATGGCGCGCAGATTGCAGAATGGGTGAAAGGCGGGGGGGTTCTGGTCCTGTTGGCGAACGATCCGGCAAATACCGACCTGGAGCATTTCAACTTGATCGCCGATCACTTTGGGATTCACTTCAACAGTGTGCTCCGCAAGCACGTCATTGGGGATGCGCATGAGATGGGGAAGCTGGTTGTACCGGGCGGAGGGGCGATTTTTCACGACGCACACACACTATTTATGAAAGACGTGTGCAACCTGTCAGTGCAGTCTCCGGCGACGACGGTGTTTGAGGATGATCAGGGAATCCTGATGGCTACGGCAAAGTATGGCAAAGGCACTGTTTTTGTAACCGTAGACCCGTGGCTCTACAACGAATATACAGATGGGCGGAAGCTGGAGGCGCCGTTCGATAACGATGCCGCGGGGAAAGAGCTCGTCCGCTGGCTTGTAGCACAGGTTCCGGGCAGGGTTCAGTAGCCAACGCCGGATGGAGACCAGCGAGGTGTGGTTCGGGCATCGCGGCATTGCTATGGAAGCGGCGGAATGGCCTGTTTGGTCGGCGCCCAGTTATCGTCTCCACGAAGGAAAATATCCGGCGCAAACTGCGCGGCCTGGTCTGCGGTCAGTAACCTGGTGTGCGGATCGCGCTCGCCCGGATGTGCTCCGGGGCCCGTAGAGCCGAATTCGGAGTACGTGGCTGTTTCAATGGAGTGGGTTTGACCGGGCAGCCATTCGCGCCATCCCGCAGGCTGGATATGTGCGCCCATCTCGGTGTCGATGTAGGTCACGGTCGAGAAGGGACGCCACGGCCTTCCAAGGTAGACGTTGGTCACGCCGGGGTCGGCAGTCAGGCGGGATTTATAGAAGACATAGCCAGAGTCCTGTTGGGGATAGACTTTGCTCTGCGCGGTGATGAACCCGGCGGTGAGACCGTCGCTATGAATCTCGCAGTGGTCGAAGACGGTTTTGCCATCACCGAAGATGAAGTCAAAGTTTCCCTCGATGTAGCAATCGGAAAAGTACTGCCGCGCCGGCCGGCAGGTGCGCGCTTCTGCAGTTCCTGTGCACCCCCTGCTTGCGGCGTAGAGCGTGTCCTGGTGACCCAGCAGGCGAACGTTATGAAAGAGAGCGCGATCGGCAGTTACCCGTAGGGCGACGGCTTGTGAGCCTTCAGGGTATGGATCCCGGTCCACTTTGAAGTCATTTTTAAAGGTTATGTTCTCGGCCAGAAAGTTGTTGCCGGAGACATTCAGGGTCGCCGTGTGGGAGGTGCCGCCATTGCGAGACGCGCTCTTGTCAAAAACGACTACGGTTTTGCCGGCGTCGGGATTAGCGCTGCGCAGCTGGATGTTCGGTTTATCGATGGTGAGCACTTCTCGATACGTTCCAGGCGCAACCAGGATGAGCGCGCCACCCGTGGACGGTGCATCGTCGATGGCCTTCTGAACGGACGTGTATTCATCTGAACTATCGGCGGCGACGCGCAAAGTGATCCCGATGATGAAAGGCCGCAACTGCGGGACGACGGCAGCAAGGGTGTCGGCAACCATGCGTCCGAATACCGCGGAGCCGATCGGATTCAGATGGGTGCGGTCGGGGCCTTTGCCGGCTGCATCGGGATGCGTCTCAGCATCGAATTTGTCGGCTTGGTCCTGCGTCATGGTCCCAAGCAGCCTTGTGCTGGCTGCATTCAGATCAATGACGGGGACACCTTCTTCATGGGCAACGCGCTTTGCGGCGTTTGTGTATTGGGCGAGGTCCTGGACCAATTTGCCATCTTTGTAAGTTCGCCGGGAGAGGGAAGTGACAATGACCGGTTTGGCACCGGCAGCGCGTGTCTGTTGAACGTAGCGACGCATGTTGGCGGCATACGTGGTTTCAGGATCGGTCTCGCGCTCAGGGCCCTTGCCAGGCATGTCATTGTGGCCAAACTGGATGAGGATGTAATTCCCGTGCCGAGCCAGTGCAGCTTGCCAAAGGCCTTCGTCGTAATAACTCTTTGAACTTCGGCCATTGCGGGCAAGGTTGAGGCAGTCGACATTGGGTGTCATCAGGGCGCAGAATCCAGGACCCCATCCACCCCCGTTGTTCACGGTCGAATCGCCCACCAGGACGATGCTGACGCTGACCGGAGGGGGCGGCCCATCACGGAAAAGGCGTTGAGCGTGGCCGATGGAAGCGATGAAGAGGGCCGCGCAAACAAGTTTTGGAAGAATGGGGTTCATGGTTTGCGTCTCATTGCATGCGACCGGCCAAGAGCGCATTCCGCTTGTGGCCTCGCCTCATCAGTTTAATTGTTATGAACGCGGGCGCCTGATGAGGGCATAGTTGGATTGACCGGAGTAATCTGGAATTATCATGAGCCAATCCGCGCAACAAACCCAATTGAACTTAGCCCAGACCGCCGATTATAGGGAGTCTTATGCCAACAGCGTGCAGGTACGCGTGAGTGTGTGGGATTTCCAGCTTGTGTTCGGCCTGGCTTCGAGCGAGAGTCCTGAGCAAGTCACGATCCGCAACCACCAGGCAATCTTCCTGAGCCCGCAACAGGCCAAGGCATTGTGGAACGTGCTGGGGCAGAATATCGCCCAGTATGAGCAGGCTTTTGGCGTCCTGAACCTGGAGCCGCACGGCCACAACTTTCCGCAGGGGCCGGTGAACTAAGGCCGGAGGTTGCACCCGGCACCAGGAGTGATTGCTTGCGCTTGATCCAACTCATTCAGCCGCGGCGTGATGCGCCCTTGCCCATCTGGATGATCTTTCCGGTGGTATTCACGGCGCTTTACGCGAGCCACTTTACCCTGCTCCGCTTGCCCTACTACTGGGACGAAGCGGGCTACTATATTCCCGCGGCGTGGGACTTCTTCCGGACCGGATCGTTGATTCCATCGACCACGCTGACGAATGCACATCCACCCCTGGGCAGTATCTACCTGGCGCTCTGGTGGAAAGCCGCGGGTTTTTTCCCTGAGGTGACGCGCGAGGCGGTGCTGATGGTGGCCACGCTGGGATTGCTGGCGGTGTGGCGTTTGGCCATGCGGCTGGTGGGCGTGGCCACCGTGGCGTTCTGGACCGTGGTCTTAACCGGGCTGTACCCCATCTGGTTTGCACAGAGTACGCTAGCGCACGCCGATATTTTTGCAGCGGCCTGCACTTTGTGGGGGCTGGTTTATGCGCTGCCTGAGAAGGATCGCAAGCCCTGGGCTGCCGCGCTGTGGTTTTCTGCGGCGGTTCTTTCAAAAGAGACAGCAGTAGCTGTTCCGCTGACGCTGGCTCTGTTCGGTGCGGTAGAGGGGTTTCGGACAAGCGCGCCTGCGCGGTCGAAGCTGTGGCGTGAGGCGGCGTTGCTGACGAGCTGTGTGGTGCCGCTGGCCTGCTGGTATGGGTGGCACTATGCCAGGACTGGGTTTGTGTTTGGGAACCCGGCGTTTCTGCGCTACAACGCGCAGGCCAATCTGGATCCGATTCGGTTTCTGGCTGCGTTCGGGCATCGGATATTGCATTTGACGGCGCACATGAACATGTTTGTGCCGGTGATGATTGCCCTGGCGGCCTTGTTACTGCTGCAGCCACGGAAAGATGCTGAAGGCAACGAACGCCCAGCAATGAATCCTGCGATTCTGCAGAAGATATTTCTGCTGCTGCTGGGAAACGCGCTGCTCTTCAGTGTTCTGGGCGGGGCACTGCTGACGCGCTACCTACTGCCCATGTATCCACTGATGCTGCTGCTGGTGGTTGCCACGTTTTATCGGCGAGTTCCCGTGTGGCATGGGCTGGCGATGCTGTCAGCGGGAGCGTTTGTTCTTGGATTATTTTTCAATCCTCCTTACGGCTTTGCGCCGGAAGACAACCTTGCCTATGCGCATGTTGTTCGGCTGCACCTTGCGGGGATCGCGCAACTGAACAAGCGCTATCCGGGGGCGACGGTGCTTTCAGCGTGGCCGATGACCGATGAGCTCACGCACCCTGAGCTCGGCTACCTGAAGGAACCCTACGACGTGTATCGCCTGGAAGATTTCACGGCCGAGCAGATTGCGCAGGCAGCGGCTGAGCCGGAAAAGTATACGACGGGGCTGGTGTTCTCAACCAAATACGAGCCGACGGGGATGCAACTCAGTCTTGGCCGCAGGAGCGAAGCGCTCGATGAACAGTTCTTCGGCTTGCATCATGATCTTGCGCCGGAAGAGATTGCCCAACAGTTAGGTGGAACGCTGGTGTGGAAGAAGGAAGACCAGGGGCAATGGGTTGGGTTGATCCGCTTTGAGCGGCGATTGAATGCGCAGGTAGATGGCGGCGGCGGATTGCGAGCGGCTGTCGGTGGGGGGCAGTAGGCAGGCTTGCCGTGGTGTATTCTGGATGGCTATGAAATGGCCCATTGAGTTGCTCCTGATTCGACATGCCGAATCGGCGTACAACGATTTGAAGAGAAAAAAGTCCGAGGACCCGGAATATGACCGCTTTCTGAAACTATTCAAGAGCGATCGCGACAACCCTGAGATTCTGAGCCTTGCCGA
>Ga0181535_10003331_pt1:12500-18771 | contig 18771 bp, 12 predicted proteins | sample PEATcosm2014_Bin_44_FD_119774 | JGI IMG/M metagenome (GOLD analysis project Ga0181535, IMG submission 119774) | Peatland microbial communities from MTU Mesocosm Facility, Houghton, MI, USA - PEATcosm2014_Bin17_30_metaG | ecosystem: Environmental > Terrestrial > Soil > Wetlands >... | reverse complement strand
TGCAGGTATATCCTTCAAATATGAAGCGAAACCTGCATTATCTCAAGGGGGCGATATTCTCTCAGAGGCTCCTTCTGGCACTTGTGCAGAAGGGCATATCAAGGGAGAAATCATATGAAATAGTGCAAAAGAACGCCATGAGGGTATGGGCGGGCGAATCACCTGATTTTATAACATCGCTGCTTGCGGATGAGGATATAAAAAAGCATTTTGCGGCAAAAGAACTCGATTTGATATTCGACGTGAATTACTACCTTACATACGTGGACGAATTCTTCAAAAGGGCGGATTGAACCGTGACGGACATTCGTTAAAATACAAAAGGCGGGTGCAAACCCGCCTTTTGTATTTATAAAAAACAGGGGGGATTTATGCCGTTGATTAAAATTCACATGAGGGACGGGAAATCTAAAGAGCACAAGAAGACGGTTTTGGACGGGGTGCATGCGGCGCTGGTTTCAGCCTTTAAAATACCGGCAAATGACAGGATCATTCTTTTAAGCGAGTATGACGCGGAACATTTTGACGGCAGGGACGAGAACTTTACAGTGGTTGAAATCCTGGCTTATTCAGGCAGGACAAAGGATATGAAGCGGGACCTGTACAAAAAAATAGTGGAGAATGTCTGCAAGGGGACAAAGCTTGTGCCGACCGACATATTTATTGTAATAAATGACATCCCGAAGGATAACTGGGGCATCCGCGGCGGGCTGATGGCAAGCGAACTGGATCTTGGCGTCAATCCGCAGGGAAAATGAGGCGAAAAGATGGATAATATCCAGATAATCGTATTTGCCTTAACATCTCTGGCAATAGCCGCTTTTTCATGGTTTATTTCAATCAAACACGGCAGATATCACGGCATCGCAAGGTTCTTTTCTTTTGAAAGCATCGCGCTTATGACAATACTTGACCTTAAATGCTGGTTTGACGACCCTTTTTCACCCATGCAGGTCATCTCGTGGATATTCCTGTTCGCAAGCATATATGTGGCGGCGGCCGGGTTCATGTTGTTGGTCAAAATGGGCAAGCCGAAGAAAAACATCGTGGAATTCGAGGACACGACAAAGCTTGTCACGACGGGCATGTATAAATATATAAGGCACCCGCTTTATGCCTCGCTGGTAATCCTGGGGCTCGGGGTTTTCTTTAAAAAGATACAAACGGCGCAAATAATCCTTGTGATTGTCAACACGCTGGCGCTTTATATAACCGCGCGCATGGAAGAGCTTGAAATGATGAAAGGTTTCGGTGATGAATACGGCAGATATATGAAGATCTCGAAAATGTTCATCCCGTATATATTTTAAAAGAGGATAAGATGAAAAAAGTCGTAAAAAAGAAAAAGCTTAAGGCGAAAAAACACTGGTACTGGAACGAGTCATGCCAGTGCGTGGAAAAGGCCTCGGACAGGGATATCAAGGCCGGCAGGGTCAAAAGGTGCAAATCCGCGGCTGAACTGAAAAAGGAACTTTGTAAATGATTTTCGACAGGACGCACGCATTTGATAAAGCTTTCAAACACCTGCCCGAAGATGTAAAAAAAATATTTTTTGAAAAAATGGAACTTATGGAAGAACATTTTGACCATCCGTCACTGCGCATTAAAAAAATAGCGAGCGCCGTTGGAATTTACGAGGGCAGCGTGAACATGCATTACAGGTTCACCTTCCAGCTTATCCCCGGCGGCATACTTTTAAGGAACATAGGCCAGCACGACCCGGTCCTCTCGCACGGATAATGCCGTAAAAAAACACCGCCCAAAACACTCTTGAAGCCCCGCAATATAAGATGTATAATTGCCTGTATTAACATTAACCAACGGAGGTTTTTATGAAGAAAACCATTCTTGCCGCAATCATCGCATTATTCGCAACATCCCTTTCATTTGCGGAAATGACCGCTGTCCAGACCGAGGATTCAAAAACATTTTATGACGGCGTTACAAAGGTTGCCGTATGGACATACGCCGGGGGCGCAAGGACCATGCAGGGAGTAACAATAACCGGAGATGTACGGATATTGACCAATATAGACGGGTTCGACAGGTTCTCGATGTTCAAATATAAAAATAACGGGATAGTCGACGGCGCTTACACGTGGTATTTCGCGGACGTTACGAAACCCGCGGCAATCGAGTCGTATTCCGGCGGACGGATCGACGGGCCTTTCACGGCTTTTTTTAAGGACGGGAAAAAGGCCAGGGAAGGTTCCTACAAGGCAGGGAAAAAAGACGGTGTCTGGAAGACATATTATAACGGCGGAGAAGTGGCGGAATCCGCGTCTTACAAGGGGGATATAAAAGACGGTGATTACCAGAAGAATTACGAATCAGGTGCCGTGAATGTTACATGCAAATACAGCAATAATAAGATAGACGGCCAATACCAGGAATTCTACGACACGGGCACGATAAAACTCGAAGGCAAATATATCAACGGCGTGCGCGACGGAGATTTTAACATGTATTATGAGTCGGGTGAAAAACAATATACCATGCGTTATAAGAACGGAAAGGTCGAAGGCGCGGTCAATAACGATACGGGAAATGAAATGGAACCGGTGCAAATAGAGAAGTGAAATATAAATTAATGCAGAACAAATAAAAAAATAATATGATAAAAAAACAAAACATCTCCGCCGTTTATTTTTTTGTTCTTGAAATATTTTATAATCGCTGGAAAAATGGCACGATAAAACGCCTTTAAAACAAGGCAAATAATAGCCCATATAATTAAATGAAAAATATATGAAGTTTTCTTCTTTTTATTCTTGACAATATTTGCCGAGTTTGTTATATTCATATCACTGAAAGACAAAAAGATTTCAGAGTGTTCTTGAAAACAAGAATTTAGAGAATATAGAATGTTGTCCCTTTTTCAGGTTGTTTTAAAATCAGGCTTTAAACAATAAGCTTTTTAAAACGGACTTAGAAAACCAGCGCATTATGCTGCAGAGAATAAAAAGCAGCGGGAATGAAAAAAATACAGAATCCCGATTGGGGTAGTATTCACCCATTGTGGCTTTTTGTGTTCTATATGATATGTTTAATCGCCAGACGCGATAAACGACTAAATTGTTCTTTACTAGAAAAATAGAGAGAGATTGAGTTTCGCCTTGGCCAGGATAATAGTTCTTTGGAGAGTTTGATTCTGGCTCAGGACTAACGTTGGCGGCGTGCCTAATACATGCAAGTCGTGCGGAATACTGTAGCAATACAGTATTTAGCGGCAAACGGGTGAGTAATGCATGGGTAACATCCCCTTAAGACCGGGATAACTCCTCGAAAGAGGAGCTAATACCGGATGTGGTAATGAGGACCCAAGTCCTTATTATTAAAGGGAGGCCTCTACTTGTAAGCTTTCGCTTAAGAATTGGCCCATGTACAATTAGCTAGTTGGTAAGGTAACGGCTTACCAAGGCTACAATTGTTAGCCGGCCTGAGAGGGTGTTCGGCCACACTGGAACTGCGACACGGTCCAGACTCCTACGGGAGGCAGCAGTAGGGAATTTTCCACAATGGGCGAAAGCCTGATGGAGCGACGCCGCGTGAGGGATGAAGGTCTTCGGATTGTAAACCTCTTTTGACAGGGAATAAGTGTAACAAAGCTAACATCTTTGTTGCTTGACGGTACCTGTAGAATAAGCTACGGCTAACTCTGTGCCAGCAGCCGCGGTAATACAGAGGTAGCGAACGTTGTCCGGATTCACTGGGCGTAAAGGGCTTGTAGGTTGCCGAATAAGTCAGGCGTGAAATCGTATAGCTTAACTATACAACCGCGTTTGATACTGTTTGGCTTGAGTGCAGGAGGGGTAATTGGAATTTCCGGTGTAGCGGTGAAATGCGTAGATATCGGAAAGAACACCTGTGGCGAAGGCGGATTTCTGGCCTGCAACTGACACTGAGGAGCGAAAGCTAGGGGAGCAAACAGGATTAGATACCCTGGTAGTCCTAGCTGTAAACGATGTACACTAGGTGTAGGAGGTTCATTCCTTCTGTGCCGACGCTAACGCATTAAGTGTACCGCCTGGGAACTACGGCCGCAAGGTTGAAACTCAAAGAAATTGACGGGGGTCCGCACAAGCGGTGGAGCATGTGGTTTAATTCGACGCAACGCGAAGAACCTTACCTAGGCTTGACATGCTAGCGAAACCCTTATGAAAGTTTGGGCCTCTGCAAGTAATTGTAGACGCTAGCACAGGTGTTGCATGGCTGTCGTCAGCTCGTGTCGTGAGATGTTGGGTTAAGTCCTCTAACGAGCGCAACCCCTATTGCTAGTTGCCATCGGGTAATGCCGGGCACTCTAGCGAGACTGCCTGTGATAAACAGGAGGAAGGCGGGGATGACGTCAAGTCCTCATGGCCCTTATGTCTAGGGATACACACGTGCTACAATGGTTGGTACAGCGGGTCGCGATATCGTGAGATGGAGCCAATCCCTAAAAACCAACCTCAGTTCGGATTGGAGTCTGCAACTCGACTCCATGAAGCCGGAATCGCTAGTAATCGTGGATCAGCTACGCCACGGTGAATACGTTCCCGGGCCTTGTACACACCGCCCGTCACGCTACGAAAGTTCTTTGTACCAGAAGACTTTGACCTAACCCGCAAGGGATGTAGAAGTCCAAGGTATGAATAATGATTGGAGCGAAGTCGTAACAAGGTAGTCGTACCGGAAGGTGCGGCTGGATCACCTCCTTTCTAAGGAGTACTTTAAAATCGACATTTGGTGCAAAATAAATAATGGCCAAGCGAACTCAATCTCTCGTAAATATGGGCCCGGTAAAACGGGCCCAGAAAGAATCAGTGGGCCTTTAGCTCAGCTGGTTTAGAGCGCACGCTTGATAAGCGTGAGGTCTCTGGTTCAAGCCCAGAAAGGCCCACCATTTTTTTGGCGGTGCCAAAAAAATAAGGGTAAGGAATAAGGGTTAAGGAGAAAGGGCAACGGTTTTTCCTCCCTCCTTATCCTCAATCCTCATCCTCAAACGTTAAGTGGGGATGTAGCTCAGTTGGGAGAGCACCTGGTTTGCAACCAGGACGTCGCAGGTTCGATCCCTGTCATCTCCACCAAATTTCCGCTTCGCGGAAATTTGAGAGAGTAGACAGAAGAAAGTAGATAGTAGAAAATCCGCAAACAAAACGGTTGACAAACGGGACGCAATCCAGTAAAGTGCGCTTCCGGATAAACGGTTCTTTTAAAAGCTTCCCAGAGTTGATGATAAAAAGTTGAGTGATATATTAAATTAAGATTCATTGATTGGATCTCCACCAACTTTTTATTCTCAATTCTACTAAGCGATTGAGTTGTTCTTTTACAGTTATCAGAGCAGGTAATACAATTTTTTCGTCGAGAGTAAGAATTGACTATCATTTTAAAAATGTGGTCAAGCTACTAAGGGCGCAATGAGGATGCCTTGGTATCAGCAGGCGATGAAGGACGCGACAGACTGCGATAAGCCTCGGGAAGCCGTCAATAGGCGTTGACCCGGGGATCTCCGAATGGGGCAACCCAGCAGACTAATAATCTGTTAACCGTACATGAATACATAGTGTGCGGTAGCAAACCCAGGGAAGTGAAACATCTCAGTACCTGGAGGAAAAGAGAAAGAAATTTTATTCCCGTAGTAGTGGCGAGCGAACCGGGAAGAGCCTAAACCGTTTGTGAGCAATCACAGGCGGGGTTGCAGGATCAGGTTGGTTTAAAGCCAGTGAGTTACAAAATTTCAGTTTATCCGAACGGTCTGGAAAGGCCGGCAATATAGGGTGATAGCCCCGTAGGGGAAAAACTGAGATCTCACATCTGACTCCTAAGTACCATGGGACACGTGAAATCCTGTGGGAATCCGGCCGGACCACCGGCCAAGGCTAAATACTAGCTGATAACCGATAGTGAACTAGTACCGTGAGGGAAAGGTGAAAAGAACCCCTTTTAGGGGAGTGAAATAGTACCTGAAACATTGTGCCTACAAGCGATGGAAGGACTATGTTATTTTTGTGTGAGCCTTCGGGTTCACATGGAGATAACAGTCTGACCGTGTGCCTTTTGCTTAATGAGCCGGCGAGTCAATAGATGTAGCGAGGTTAAGTGGTTTACACCATGGAGCCGTAGGGAAACCGAGTGCGAAAGCGCGTCTAGTTATGTTTATTGTACCCGAAGCCAGAAGATCTAAGCGTGGCCAGGATGAAAGTCGCGTAACAGCGACCGGAGGTCCGAACTAGTGGTTGTTGCAAAAACCTTGGATGAGCTGCGTTTAGGAGTGAAAAGCTAACCG
>Ga0181535_10003331_pt1:0-10000 | contig 18771 bp, 12 predicted proteins | sample PEATcosm2014_Bin_44_FD_119774 | JGI IMG/M metagenome (GOLD analysis project Ga0181535, IMG submission 119774) | Peatland microbial communities from MTU Mesocosm Facility, Houghton, MI, USA - PEATcosm2014_Bin17_30_metaG | ecosystem: Environmental > Terrestrial > Soil > Wetlands > Peat... | reverse complement strand
TTATTTTTATAGACCTACCTAAACCCCGGTATGTTTTCACATTGCGAAGTTTTTTAAGTCCAGCAACGCCCTGGGCGAGTGGTATCATTGAGCCCATAGAGGGACTCAATGATTGATTTTCGATTGCTCGCTTTAGGCTCGCAAAACGCCCTAGGGCGGGACGCGAGATGACACAGTGTGAGGGCATTGATAGTGAGCGCCCCAGGTTCCCGACAAGAATTGCTCGCTTTATGTCACGTTGTCCCACCTGGATCATATATCCCACACATTATTTGACAAACGACATTTTGATGATATATATAAATGAACACTTCAGTATGAAAATTAAGGAGGGGAATACATGCGGAAAATAATCGTAACGCAATTCATGACTTTGGACGGTGTCGTACAGGCTCCGGGCGGGCCGACCGAGGACACCTCCGGCGGGTTTAAATACGGCGGGTGGTCGGCCAATTACTGGGACAAGGTCGCCGGGGATGTGATGGCCGGGTTCATGGGGCTGCCTTTTGAACTGCTCCTCGGCAGGCGGACCTACGATATTTTTGCCTCCTACTGGCCCACGGCCAAGACCGACCTCATTGTGGCCGAAAAATTCAACGGCACAAAGAAATATGTTGTTTCGAACAACAAGCTTGAGCTTTCCTGGGAAAATTCCGTATGTATAACCGGGGACGTCCCCGCGCGGATAAAGGAATTAAAAGGAGCCGACGGACCCGACCTGTGGGTGCACGGCAGCGGCAATCTCATCCAAACCCTGCTTAAGAATTCCCTGATCGACAGGATGCATATCTGGACGATCCCGGTAACAGTGGGCGGCGGAAAGCGGCTTTTCGGCGAAGGGACAAAAGCGGAAGGCTTTAAATTGACGGATTCAAAGACCACGGCAACCGGTGTCATTATCGGCACATACGAACCGGCCGGTGAACTGATAACGGGGACAATGGGATAGTATTTTTTAATAATAAAAAATATTGAAATCCGGTTTTTTTCTGATATAATTTATTTGGATAAAGCGAAAGCAGCGGTAAAACAGGGCAAATCTTCCTGTTGGACCGCAAAAAAACTAAAAACAACCTATTAAAAAACCCACTTTTAAAGTAATACATCTGTTTGTTTACATATATTCATATTTATGAAATTAAATAACTTGTCCTTGCGGTTTAAACGGCCGCCTGGAAGAAGGTGAGAAATGAAGGAAATAGTCATTGCTTGCGGAGTCAGGACTCCTTTTGTAAAGTCCGGGACAACGGCCAGGGAAATGACCGCCCAGGAGCTCGGAAGGCAGGTCCTGTCCTCGCTTTTCAGGAAGTTCCCCGTGGACCCTGCGCAAATGGACCAGGTCATAATGGGCTGCGTCGCACAGCCGATGGACGCCGCCAATGTTGCGCGCGTGGCCGCGATAAATGCCGGCATCCCGCTTACTGTGCCGGCTTTCACGGTCCAGCGGAACTGCTCGTCATCCATGCAGGCCGTCACTTCAGCCATGGAAATGATAGAGACGGGGGCCGCAGAGGCTGTGGTGGCCGGCGGCACGGAATCCCTTTCAAACGCTCCGCTTACCTATAACAAGTACTTTGTCGATTTTTTCGGCCGCCTCTCAAAAGCCAAAACGCCTCTGCAGAAGGCCGCGGCCATGCTTTCTTTCAGGCCGAAAATGCTGAACCCACGCATAGGCATCATCGAAGGGCTGACCGACCCCACATGCGGAATGATAATGGGCGACACGGCAGAGCTTCTATCCCGCGAGCTCGGCATAAGCAGGAAGGAACAGGATGAGTTTGCCCTGGCTTCGCACAAAAAAGCCTCGGACGCCCGTAAGCTGGGGTTATTCGGCGAAGAGATCGAGCCGATATATCCGGAACCTGAATTTAACCCCATTACCCAGGATAACGGCATCCGCGACGGCCAGACCATGGAACAGCTGGCAAAACTCCGTCCGGTCTTTGACAGGCGCCACGGCACGGTAACGCCGGGGAATTCAAGCCAGGTAACGGACGGCGCCGTCGCCCTGATAATAACGACAAAGGAAAAGGCAAAGGCATGGGGGATAAAACCCATCGCAAGGATAGCGGGATGCGAATACGCCGGGCTTGAACCCAGCAGGATGGGGCTCGGGCCGGTCGCGTCGACCGCAAAACTGATGAAAAAAACGGGCCGTGAATTGCGTGACATGCAGCTTATTGAAATAAACGAGGCTTTCGCGGCGCAGGTCATCGCCTGCATGCGTGTGTCCGGCTCAAACGCTCTGGCGTCAAAGAGGCTGGGGCTTGACAGGGCGCCGGGCGACATCAATCCGGCCATATTGAACGTAAACGGAGGGGCGGTTGCGCTCGGCCATCCGGTCGCCTCCACGGGCGGCAGGCTCCTGCTGACGCTTGCCAATGAAATGCGCAGGCGCAGCCTGACCACGGGGCTTGCCACGCTGTGCGTTGGCGGCGGGCAGGGAGCGGCATTCATACTGGAAAGGACGGAATATACGCAATGACAAATACAGAAGAAAAAATAACGCGGCTTGAAATGGAAAACGGCGTCGCCCACATAATACTGGACGCACCAGGTTCGGCGGTAAACGTCGTTGGCAGGGAATTTGTGGAGGAGCTTAACGGCAGGCTTGACGAGGCAAAGAACGATCCGGCGGTAAAGGCCGTGGTCATACGTTCCGCCAAGGGCAGGATATTCATCGCGGGTGCCGACCTGAACGAGATAAGGGCAATGGCCCTCTCCGCCGACGCACAGGTCAAAGGCAGGGAAGCCTCGGCCGCTGGCCAGGCGCTCACGAACAAAATAGAGGACCTGAAAAAACCCGTTGTGGCCGCCATTCACGGCGCGTGCCTTGGAGGCGGGCTCGAACTCTCTCTTGCCTGCGCCGCCAGGGTGGCATCGGATGACCCGGAAACTATTATGGGTCTTCCGGAGGTAAAGCTGGGGCTTGTACCGGGATGGGGCGGGACTTACAGGCTGCAGCGGGTCATAGGATTCATGCGTGCTCTCACCGCAATCCTCTCTTCCACTAATTTTAACGCGCGGCAGGCCCTGAAAATGGGGCTCGTCGACGATATGTGCTACAGGGAACAGCTTGCGCAGGTGGCGCAAAGCCTCGCCCTGAAGCTTGCGGACAAAACAGGCGGTGCGCCGATAAAAGCCGCAAGGAACAAAAAAAAGCCGTTAATTGAAAAGCTTTCAGGACTGCCAGTCATAAGGGATATCATCGGCATGCTTGTCATGTCAGCTGCCGTTAAAAAAACCCATGCAGCATACCCGGCGGTCGGAACGGCCGTGCGGCTTGTTACGGCCTCTGCGGGAAAAAAACGGACAGATGCGATGAAAAAAGAGGCCGACGCCCTGGGTTTGATGCTTTCGACGCGCGCATGCCTGAATCTTGTCAGGATATTCTTCCTCTCACAGGAAGCGAAAAAACAGGCCGGGGCCGAAAAACCGCCTGAAATAAATTCCGTCGGCATAGTCGGCTCGGGGCTCATGGGGTCGGGCATTGCCATAAACCTGACGCATAAGGCATTTATAAAGACAATGCTCAAGGACACCGATATACCGACATTGGGCCGCGCACTAAAAAAAATAGGTGATTTTGGATCAAAACGGGTAAAGCAGGGAAAACTGAACCATGTCGAAGCCAATAAAAGGTTCTACCTTGTTTCCGCGGCCGCCGGCTACGGGGGATTTAACCGCGCCGATCTTGTCATAGAGGCGGTGCCCGAGATAATGGAACTGAAACAAAAACTTTTCCGCGAGCTGGAACCCGTTGTAAAAAATGACGCCATAATAGCAAGCAACACGTCCAGCCTTCCCATATCCGGCATGGCCGCCGGGCTGGCAAACCCGGAAAGGTTCATAGGCATGCATTTTTTTATGCCTGCCGAGGTAATGCCGCTGGTTGAGATCATAGCGGGGGAAAGGACAAATGGCCCGACGATAGCCGGAACCGTCGGGGTCGCCCTTGCCATGGGCAAGACGCCGGTGGTGGTAAAAGATTCGCCGGGTTTCCTGGTCAACCGGGTGCTCTCCGCATACATGCTCGAGGCTGCGCTCATGGTCGACGAGGGTGTCTCGCCCGGGATCGTGGATTCCGTTGCGGTTGATTTCGGCATGCCAATGGGGCCGATGCGCCTTACCGGCGAGGTCGGGGTTGAGGTCCTTAAAAAAGTCCTTCATACCATACAGGCGGCCTACGGAGACAGGATGAAGGCTCCCGAATGGATACTCCGCGACGACCTGGCAAATGCTTTTTCCAGGGGAAAGGACGGGAAATGGAAGGCCGACGCGGCCGTCATATCCGGATGGGTCTCAAAAAAGGACCCGGGGCTTCCGGCGGATGACATACGTGACAGGCTGTACATTTCGTTGCTCAATGAAAGCGCGCGCTGCCTCAGCGAGGGGATAGTTACAAGCCCGGGAATGCTCGACCTTGCCATGGTTTTCGGCATAGGGTTCCCGGCTTTCAGGGGAGGGCCGCTTGCCGAGGCGGACAGCATGGGCATGGCTGAAGTAATAAGCCGCGCCGGAAGGCTGGCATCGAAGTACGGGCCGCGTTTCAACGCGCCGGAGATAATATTAAAAATGGAAAAGGACGGGACGTCCTTTTTTCCCGGGGAGGGAAAACATGGATAAGAAGGGCATGCATTTATTGGGCAAGCCGGGGCTCAAAACATCGGGCCTAGCTAAAACCCTGGGCATGGAGCTTTTGCATTTAAGCCGGGGCAGGGTCAGGGGCAGGATGCCCTGGTCGGAAAAAGCGAGCCAGTGGTACGGCCTCATACACGGCGGCGCGCTTGCCGCCTTTGCGGACACGGCCGCGGGGGTTGGGTCGGTATACACGGCGCCCAAGGGAACGAGCGTGCTTACCTCCCAGTTGCAGATAAATTTCTTCGCAAATATCACAAGCGGATCCGTTGATTGCGACGCAAAGCTTGTTCACAAAGGCAAAAAAAGCCTGGTGTGGGAGGTAAGGATAACAAAGACGGGGGACGGCGAACTACTCGCGCTTTGCATCATCACATACGTTATCGTCCCTGTCAAAGGGAGCAAATAATGGATAAACCATGGCTAAAACATTATGAACCGCAGGTGCCAGTTTCGATAGAATATCCCGACACGCCGGTCTATAAATTCCTTGAAGATTCCGCGGAAAAGTACCCGGACCACACTGCGACAATATACTTCGGCAGGAAGACCACTTTTTCCCAATTAAATTCCCTTGCCGACCTGTTCGCGGAAACCCTGCCGGGGTTGTGCTTCAAACCCGGGGACAGGGTGGCGATAATGCTCCCGAATTGCCCGCAGATGATAGCTGCATATTACGGGGTGCTGAAGGCGAGGGGCGTCGTAGTGCAGATAAATCCTCTGCTTTCCCCTCCGGAGGCCGGTTACATAATACACGACTCCGGCGCCAGGATCCTAATTTGCCTGCCGCGCTACGGCGAGGTTTACGCCCCGCTTTTAAAGCAGAACGTTCTAAGGGACGTTGTCCTGACCGACGTGGGCGATTTTGCGCCGCCCGCGTACGGCGCGCTCATCAGGCTGGAGGCGATCCTCCACAGGACCCCGGACGGGCCCAGGCGCGGGCCGCATATTTATACCCTTGCCGACATGATGGCGGGAAAAGTCGTAAAGGCATGCATAAAAGAAGAGGCCTATTCGCAGAAGGACCTTGCGCTCATTCAATACACCGGCGGCACCACCGGCAACCCCAAGGGTGTGATGCTCACGCACGGTAACCTCACCGCGAATACGCTCCAGTGCCACGCGTGGATACATGACGTGAAAAAGGGGCCCGGCGGCGACGTCTTCATGGGGGTAACGCCATTCTTCCACGTGTACGGCATGACGGCGACAATGAACCTGGCGATATACTGCGCCTGCACGCTCGTGCTCCTGCCGAGGTTCATGACGGATATGGTGGCCGATGCCATCAAAAAATACAGGTGCACGGTTTTTACCGGCGTGGAGCTCATGTACAACCACCTTAACAATTCCCCGAAAAGCGCGAAAGGGTACTTAAGGACGATAAGGGCCTGCATAAGCGGCGCGGGCCCGCTTTACAGGTCCGTGCAGGAAAAATTCGAGGCGCTGACAGGCGGCAGGGTCGTGGAAGGGTACGGCCTCACCGAAGCCTCCCCGGTCACGCACTGCAACCCGCTCTTCGGAGACCGAAGGATAGGGACGATAGGACTGCCCATGCCCGACACGGAGGCGCTGATCGTCGATGCCGCGGGAAAGGAACTGCCGCACGGCACACCGGGCGAAATTGCGGTCCGGGGGCCGCAGGTCATGAAAGGGTACTGGAACAGGGAAAAGGAGACCGCGGAAGTGCTGAGGGACGGCTGGCTTTATACGGGCGACATTGCCACCATGGACGACGACGGCTATTTTCGCATGATGGAGCGCAAGAAAGACATGATAAAGTCGCGCGGTGAGAACGTTTATCCGCGCAACATAGAGGAGGCGTTAAGGAAGCATCTTGGCGTGGCCGAGGCGGTGGTAATCGGCATCCCTGACGTGGAGCTCGGGGAGAGGATAAAGGCTTTCATAGTGCCGGCGCCGGGGGCGAAATTGAACAGGGACGAGCTTAGGGCCTTCTGCAAAAAATACCTGGCGGCATTCGAGGTGCCGGGAGAATTCGAGTTCAGGGATTCTGTCCCGAAGAACCTCATAGGCAAAACTCTCAGGAGGGTATTGAGGGAAGAAGAGGAAAAGAAAGCCTTAAAGCCGGCATAAGGCCCGTAAAGACTGGGCGACAAAAAAACGGAGGTAATAAAAATGGTCATGATGGATATGAGCAAAATGAGCACGGGCAAGAGGGAAACATACGAGCAGTTCGAGACCAGCAGGCAGATTGGGCCGCAGCCGGGCTTCCTGGACCTGATGTTCATGGGCAGCGTAAAGGATAAACTGCTCTGGCCCTTCCCGGCCCAGAGCGCCGATGACAGTAAGATAGGCGACGAACTCATGGCAAAGGTCGAGGATTTTTTAAAAAAGAACGTGGACGGGGACGCCATCGACAGGGAGGGCAATATTCCGCAAAGCGTATACAACGGGTTGAAGGATCTCGGCCTTTTAAGCATGAAGATCCCGAAGCAATACGGCGGGCTCGGCCTTTCACAGGCAAATTATAACAGGATAGTCGGCCTTGTCGGCACACAGTGTGCGTCAACCGCCGTATGGCTCTCCGCGCACCAGTCCATTGGCGTGCCGCAGCCGCTTCTGCTTTTCGGCACCGAGGAGCAGAAGGCCAAATGGCTGCCGATGGTTGCAAAAGGGGCGATATCGGGTTTTGCCCTCACGGAAAAAGGAGTGGGCTCGGACCCTGCCAGGGTCTCAACGACTGCGACGCCAATAGAGGGGGGGAAGTATTACCTTTTGAACGGAGAAAAGTTGTGGTGCACCAACGGCATCATAGCCGAAGTGCTGGTGGTCGCGGCCAGGACGCCGGACATTGAGGTAAAGGGGAAAAAGAAAAAACAGATAACAACTTTCATACTTGAAACAAAGACGCCGGGTTTTGAGGTTGTTTCCCGCTGCAGGTTCATGGGTCTGCACGGGATAATGAACGGTTTAATAAGGTTCAAGGACGTCAAGGTGCCGGCCGAGAACATAATCCTGACGCCCGGACAGGGGCTCAAAGTCGCCCTTACGACCCTTAATTCCGGCAGGCTGACCCTGGCGGGCGGGAGCGCCGCCGCGGCGAAATCATGCGTGGCAATGTCAAGGCGCTGGGCCTCGTTCAGGGAGCAGTGGGGCGAGCCCATTGGCGGCCATGACGCGGTCGCGCAGAAGATAACCGAAATGACGGCCAAAGGGTTTGCCATCGACGCGATGGCAAATTACGTGTGCGGCCTCGCCGACACGCACACCGCGGACATAAGGCTCGAGGCTGCCATGGCGAAACTTTTCTGCAGCGAGGGGGCCTGGAAAATAATAGACGACACCTTCCAGGTGATGGGCGGCAGGGGGTTTGAGACTGAATCGTCGCTGGCGGGAAGGGGAGAGACGGGCTACCCGGTGGAGCGAATGATGCGCGACAACCGCATAAACAGGATAATAGAGGGTTCGACCGAGATAATGAAACTTTTCATAATGCGCGAGGCCATGGACGGACATATGAAAGCTTTCGGCTCGCTTTTGAACATGAAGGAAGCCTCGGGCGCGGGAGAGCTGATCAAGGATGTGCTGAAAGCCCTGGGGTTCTACGCTGGATGGTACCCGGCGCGCTGGCTGCCGCACGGCTGGTTCGGTTTCGGCGGCTACGGCAAACTTGCGGGCCAGATGAGGTTTGTGGCCGGGCAATCGAACAAACTGGCGAGGACAATGTTCCACCTTCTGGCTCAGAACGGGCCCGGCATTGAGAAAAAGCAGGTCCTGCTCGGCAGGGTGGCGGAAATATGCGCCGAGCTTTTTGCAATGGCGTGCGCGTGTTCTTTTGCGAGGCACAAGGAAGAAAACGAGAATGTGCGCGGCGCGGCCGACCTGGCCCAGGAATTCTGCGTCATGGCGCGCAGGCGCGTAAAAGAGCTGTTTTATTCCCTCGGCCATAACGACGACAAGAGGCATTACAAATTTTCGGGCAGGGTGCTGAAAGGAGAGTTTGGCTGGTTCGAAAAAGGGGTAATGCCGGTCAAAGAGCCGAAATAGACAGATCGGAATATTACAGGGATCGGTATAATTATTTCTTTATTTTTTCTATGCTGTAATCTTCGAGCATAAGATTGTAATATTCATTGTCTTCCATGACGTATCCGACCCCTTTTCCGAACCACTGTTCGGACTTTTTGAAGGTCCCGCTGCCGTCGTCGATTTCGGTCTTAAGTTTGTATATCTCCACCTGCTTGCCGCCTATATTTATGGTGTCCCTGCCGATGACCTCGAACTTTGCCCGGGCATTCCTTGTGATATTGAATATCCCGAGGAACTTCACGGTGCCTGTGGAAGCCTGCTCCCATTTATCCCCGACTTTAAGAGGGCATTTGATGAATTGCATCTCGGGGTTCAGGTCGACGTCCACGTAAATAAAGCCGAGCACCGGCATGGGATACTTGATGGTCCTTATGAAAGCGCCGTCTTCGGTTATCCTCGTCACATTCTTCAGGTTGTTGGCGGGGGAGTAATAGCAGTAATACGTCTTCCCGCCGATCTCCTGTTTATACTCGATATGAGCCCTGAATTCCATGACGTTTGAAGGATTTTTCTTTTCATACCATTTATAGCGCCAGAGGGAGTTCATGTCGGTGGGGGAATAATCGAGGCATCCGTCGCCTGGATAAACAAAAACAGGCAGTAAAAATAAAATTACAAAGGCGATCATATGTTTTATCATGGGTTAATTATAGTTATTTTTTGGCGCATAGTCAATATGACGGACTCGATAAAAGAACATATAATTGAATTAATTGGTGTTGTTAAATGAACCTGATTGCACAAAACAATTTAATACGTCCATAAAGTCTTCCCGGATAAATTATTCGAATAAACACCCCGAACCTAATTTCGCATAAAATACTTAATGCGCAATTCCCCATATATTCGACTTCGTATAATATAAATTATCCGAACTCATTTGACATCCGGCCAGTAATAAAAGCCTTATAAAACAATACATTTTGTATCATAATTGATAAGACCCGTTTATATGAAAATCATAAAAATTCCTTCAATGTAATAACACCTGCTATATGTTCTATTAAAGCTTATATTCCTAAGCATATTTATTGCGTTACAATTAAATAATGTATTTTGCTTAATTTAAAGCCATTATGGCATGGTATTTGCTTTATTATCGTATAAGGCGAAGACCCTTTCAATCGAGACGACCAGTAAGGTGGCAATAAGTCTGTATAAAGACGAATATAGAGGTTTTTCTAAGGCACTTGCACCTGTGCGTAGTCAGCACACTATAGAGTTTTGAGTCCGTTTTATCTTGATGGTTCTCGGTTGTCCTCATAGTTCGGTTCTCCCTAAATCCTTGCCTTGATTATACGCCTTACGTCTC
>Ga0181535_10003330_pt1 | contig 18772 bp, 16 predicted proteins | sample PEATcosm2014_Bin_44_FD_119774 | JGI IMG/M metagenome (GOLD analysis project Ga0181535, IMG submission 119774) | Peatland microbial communities from MTU Mesocosm Facility, Houghton, MI, USA - PEATcosm2014_Bin17_30_metaG | ecosystem: Environmental > Terrestrial > Soil > Wetlands > Peat | place... | reverse complement strand
GAAAATGCCGCAGACAGGGCTGGCTTACTTTTCTGTCAGCGCCGCCACCGGCACGAGCATGTCTTCCTTGCGCATGACGAGATTGGTGGCGTTCAGCGTGGCCAGCTCGAAGCCGTGTCCGTGAGTAATCGCGTCCGTCGGGCAGGCCTCGACACAGTAGCCGCAAAAGATGCAGCGGTTGTAATCGATGTTGTAGACCGCGGCGTAACGCTCCGACGAAGAGATCCGGTTTTCGGCGGTGTTTTCCGCGGCCTCGATATAAATGCAATTGGCCGGGCAGGCAGCGGCGCAGAGAAAACAGGCGACACACTTCTCCATGCCGTTCTCGTCGCGCTCAAGCACGTGCGCGCCGCGGAAGCGTTGCTCGAGAACCGCTCCGCGCAGGGGGCCCTTGCCGTCGGGGTAGTTCTCCACTTCGGTGGGCGCAAACATCTCGCGCAGGGTGATGCTCATGCCCTTGGCGATGCCGGCGACGTTGCGCACAATCGACATGCGTCCAGTATACGATGGACGTTGGAAGGCTTTTTCGATGCGATCTGGCGTTTGTACCGCTATCTTCTTGTCGCTGTTCGGCCTTGCGGCGATTTCTGCGCAGACATCGGCGCCGAACCCATCGCAACCAACGCCCGCCGGCTCGATGGACGGTATGGACATGAGCAAACCTCCCGCCAATGGCAATCCGAGCGACGCAGCCCCAGCGAAACCCATGGACATGAGCCATGGCGACTCGATGCAGATGGGCGACTGCAAGATGGACATGGGCGGCGGCTCGGATGCGGGCAAGCCGATGGACATGAGCCACTGCATGGCGATGATGAAAAGCGGGAATGCCGACCTGGCGATGATCCCGCCGGGCACGCTTCGCGTGACTTTGGCCGACAAGTCGACCGACTGGACTGCAGACAAGCTGGCCGCGCTGCCGCACACGACCGTCACCGTCCACAATGAGCACACCCAATCCGACGAGACTTACTCCGGCGTGCCGCTCATCGCGCTCCTCACGCCGTTGGGTGTGAGCGACAAGCCGCACGGCAAGGACCTGCGCTTGTACGTAGTCGCCGGGGGTTCAGACGGCTACGAAGTCGTCTACGCGATTGGCGAAGTGACGCCCGACGTGCACGACGCCACGGTGATCGTGGCTGACATTGAAAATGGAAAGCCGCTGACCGACGATGGGCCGCTGAAGCTGGTGGCTACTGGAGAGAAGCGCCCGGCGCGCTGGGTGCGCAACCTGGTGGCGATCGACGTGAAGACAGTAGAGTGAGACTTGCGGCCGTCCGCAAGCCGCCGCTTTTTGGCGCGACAAACCAAATGACGTCGTTCAAGGTGCGCACCCCAGGAGTTGAATGGCCTGGGGTGCGCGAAGCGGCGCGATGATTGCTTTTTGCGAACAGTGAATTTTTAGCGATGCCCACCCCGGCTGCCGCCGCTCCCGTGACTCTGATTCGATGACGCGGGCCTTGAGCTGTGATCTGCCGGAATCGGCCGACTGATGGCCGGTGTTGGGGGCTGCCCGTGGTTCTGCGCCGCATATTGCCCGCGCACCGCTCCGTAGTTCTGCGCGTGTTGCACCTGCGTGTTCATGCGCGGAGCAGTTGGCTCGTGCGCCGCTTCCCGCTCTGCCGGCTGAGGCCGGGCCTGCACTCCCCCTCCGCCGCGGTAACTGGGGCGCGAATTGTTGTTGCCTCCGCGATTGTAGGATCCGCGATTGCCGGCGTTGTAGTTGTACGTGTTGTGGACGACACGCACGTTGATGTGGTTGTACGCGCGGTTATAGAAGAAGTGGCCGCTGTTCCAGTAGCCGCCCTCGTAGCCGAGGCCGATGTAGCCAAAGCCATAGTTGATGCCGCCGTAGAAGCCGATGTGCAGGCCCCAGTGGCCGGGATAGAAGAGATAGCGGCCGCCGTAAAAGCCCCAATAGCCCGGCGTCCAGAGCCCGCCAACGTAAGGAGGCTCAACCCATGCGCCCGGCACCCAGTAGTAGCCGCCAGCGCCCCAGGCCCAGTAGCCCGGGGTCCAGATGTAGCCGTCGCCGGGCGCTGGAGGCTGATCGTAGTCGGGAAGCGGCGGGGGCGCTTCCGTTGCCTGTTCTGTCGGCATCTCTGCGTAGCCTGAATCATCGGGCGGCTGGCCAGCCGGCTCGGTCGACTGATCGGGCGGCGGCGGAGCTTCAGTGGTGTAAGACGGCCCACTCGGCGCCATGTTCGCTGCTGCGGGGTCGGGCCCCTGGTCTGCCGGATTCTGGTCTGGCGGGGCCTGGTCCTGCGCGACTGCGGCGGCAGCAAAGGCCGTGGGAATCGTGGACTGGTGGAACGCGGCCAGGCAAAGGGCGGCCGCAGCTGCGAATGAAATCGCAAAGGCAAATCGAGAGAGGTGTTTCATATCTACCTCCTGGTGGCGGGTGTTGCCCGTGGTCACTCAGTCTAACGCTTCGTACGGACCAGCGGCTATCTCCCCTGTATTAAAGAACACGAATGCGCGCAATTAGTGGCGGACTGCGGGCGGCAATGAGCCGCCTCGGTTGTTGACCGACGCGGAAGTGCACGCGCGCCGATCAAGGTGACATCCGCGGAATCTGCCGCGGATGCCCTGCGAACTGCTACGACTTGGGGTGGTCGTCTTTGCTTTGCGGAGCCGGCTTGCTTTGTGGAGCTGGCTGGCGTTGAGGTTGTGGAGCTGCCTGGCGTTGTGGAGGCGCCTGACGCTCCTGCGGCTGCGGAGCCGGTTGACGCTGTGGCTGCGGAGTTGCTTCGCGCTGCGGTTGCGGAGCTGCCTCGCGCTGCGGCTGCGGAGGCGCTTGGCGCTCCGGCGGTTGCGGAGCCGCCTGACGTTCCGGTTGCTGAACCGCCTGACGCTGCGGCTGTGGAGTTGCTTCGCTTTGCGGCGAAGGGTGATTTGCCGGAAGCTGCTGCTGCTGCGGAGCAAACCCGCGGGTCTGCGGTTGCGGAGTTGCTTCGCGCTGTGGTTGCGGAGTTGCTTCGCGTTGCGGTTGCGGAGTTGCTTCGCGCTGTGGTTGTGGAGTTGCCTCGCGGGTTTGCGGCTGCGGCGCCGCCAGGTGCTGCGCCGGCTGCGGAGTCGCCTGCCGTTGTTGTTGCTGCTCTACAGTCCGGTTGGTTGCCCGCAACGCCGGTGGAGCTTGCACGTTGTGATCGGCCGCAAGAGGCTGGTTAACGGCCACGCTCGCCGGACGGCCATGATTTGCACTGGCGAACTGGGCGCGGTTGGTGCTGGCTGCGTGCTCATTCTGCACTTGAGCGCGCATAGGTGCAGTGTGCGGCTGATTCATCGCCACCCGCTCCGCGGGCCGCGCTGCCACATGGAGACCACCTGATCCGCCGTTGTAGCTGATATGGTTGTCGTTCGTATACACGACAACCGAGCGGTTATAGACGTTGTGCACCACAGAGACATTGACGTTGTTGACCGAGCGGTTGTAGTTGAAGTGTCCCCCGCCCCAGTAGCCGCCCTGATAGCCGTAGCCGGCGTAGCCAAAGCCGTAGTTGACGCCGCCGTAGTAGCCGATGTACTGGCCCCAGTAGCCAGGGTAAAACCCGTAGGCATTATTCCAGTAGCCCCAATAACCAGGCGTCCATAGTGCGCCCTCGTAAGGCGCCTCAACCCAAGCTCCGGGCACCCAGAAATAGCCGTCTGGAGACCATGCCCAGTAGCCGGGCGTCCATATATAGTCGTCGCCGGAATCCTGTGGCTGGTCGTAGTCAGGCAAAGGCGGAGGCGGCTGCTCCGCGGTGTATTCCGGCTGCTCTCCATAGCCCGGATTATAGGAAGACTGGTCGGGCGGTTGGCCATCCTGGTAGCTGGATGCGGGCGGGGGATTGCCTGAGTTGTCTGGAGCGGGGGGCAGGTTCGCTACTGCCGGATCAGAAGCCTGGTCCTGCGTGCCCGCCTCGTTATCCGCCTGAACCAGCGTTGGATCTTTGTGGCAACCGGCTATCGCTACTGCGATGGCCAGCGGAAGCAGGAAAAATCGCGAAAACTGAAAAAGATGCCTCATATTACCCCCACTCAGCTTGGATGCTAGTGGAGCGCATGGGCCAAAACTGCTCTCTTTTGACCACTAAGAGGCTGATCTCAATAAGGCTGATCTCAATGCCGAACGGCGGGTGGGGCAGACTTGCCGTGGTTGTTTGCCGGCGGGGTGGTGACGGGTTTGCGCTGCGGCTGCGAGTTCAGCATCTGCAGGCAGACGGTCGAGTCCTGCCCGCGCTCGAGACCCTGAACAGTACTCTCCCCGCGACAAAGACGCAGCTCCATGGCATCGGCATCGTCCCTGGTGAGTTCGACCGTGCGCTCCAGGCCGCTGAAGGGGTCAACGTCATAGCGGAAGAGCGTGTCGCTGGGCCCTCTCACTTTTCCGTAGTCGAAGTGGTTCCATGTGCAGAGAAAAGCGCGGCCATCGGGTTCAGTCATGACGGCGTAGACCTGCGTCCAGGCGATGCCGCTTGCGGCGCTCGGGCCCGTGGCATTCCAGACGAGGACTCCCTGGCCGCCGCGCATCCATCGCGCCACCCACATGTGATACGAGACATCGTAATGAATCGCAGTAAAGTAGGTGCTGGCTGCACATTCGCGGCAGTTGTCGTAGAGGATCGTCAACTCTTCGGGCGCATCCGCGGCAAAGTGCTCCCAATCGAACCAACGCAGATTCACTCCGGAGAGCAGCGGCGCCACCACGTGGCTGGTCAGCGAAACGTTCCAGATGGAAAAGGCGTCGTCCCCGGGCGCAGATTGCGGACCGGGTCGATTGGTAGTGACGACCAGCGCTGCATCGTAGACGACGCCGATCTCGCGGATCGCCGTCCACTTCTCTACCGCAAGCGATCGCGTGACCCAGGCAACAATGTTCTGATCTTTAGCGTCGTGAAAATCGATCCAGCGGAATGTACCCGATGTTTGCTGCGCGCCAAGGGGAAGAACAAAGGCCAGCGCTGCGGCAACCACAATGAGGCGCCTGGGGAGGTCAACCTGCATGAATTTAGATATAGCAGAGCGGGGCGGAAAGCAGGGACCGAGGGAACAAGGGACCAAGTAACCCAGCGACGAGAACCTGTCGCTGGTAACTCCGGCGGAGGGCACAGGAGCGGAGGAGAGATTCTTTCGCGGAAACGCGCGGCGGCATGGGCAACACGCATGGCGCGCGAGCCGGTCTATTTCTGCGGGGCGGCGGGCGCGGGTTTGATTTGCGTCGCGAAGCCCGGCGGTGGGGCGTCTTCGGCTGCAACGCTTGTTACCAAAGCATCCCAACCGTCAGCGGAGCCGTGGTATTTCGTGTATCCGGCCTTGCAGTAGGCCACCATGCTGCCGGCATCCTGCGGAGTTGCGGCGGTCTGCGCGAGATGAATCGCTCGCGCACAGAACCAGAAACCGCCGGCATCCAGAGGCGTTGATTCGAGATCTGCAACTGCGAGCTGGTAAGTGTCCTGCACGTTTGTGGGGTCGATCTTCAAGGCGCGCGTCAGCCACTCCCGGGCCTGCGAATAGTTCTTTTGCTGGACCGCGCAGTAGCCTTCCGCGCCGACGAAGATATCGTTGAGCAGTTTGCTCAACGTTACGTAGTCGGCCTCCGTCACTTCCGCGGGCTTGCGCCACATGGGGACTTCGAGCATTCCTCCGGAGGCGTCGACGCACATGTCGTTGAGCGCCGCATTGTCGCCCGCGACCGCGCTCGCGCGTTCGAGCGCAACCACAACGCCCAGGACGCGAATGTTGCCTGAGTCCGCCGCCAGCAGCCGCTTGGCCACCCTCAACACTTGTTTCGAATCGCCGGCCGCCTGCCACGCCGCCATCTCCTGCTCCAACGCATCGATCAAGACCACGCTATTCGGGTACTGCTCGACGAAGGCCTCAAGGGCTTCTGCGCGCGCGGTTGCGTCCTGCGTATTGGCGGCGGCCGCGTAGGCACTGGATTCGGCGGGGTTCTGAATGACCTTTTGCCCGGAAGGCGGCTGCTGCGCGGAGACGGAAACGGCGATGAGAAAACCGAGCGCGAAGAGCGAAAGGAGGGTCTGATGGAAGCGCAGGCGATGCACAAAGGAAGCGTAGCACAGGCGAGTCGGCTGATTGGCTCGTTCAAATTGTGTCTGTTCGTGGCGATTTCGGTTCAGCATTTGGCTCAGCTTTTTTCGGGCCGCGTCGCGCCTTGCTCTCCGGGCCATTCGCTTGCGACCAGGAACGAAATCTCATCGACGACACGCTTCAGTTCACCGACCGTGCGGTTATTCAGGCGGAGTTCGAACACCTCAAGCAGCGAATGGATGTACCAGAGCTGTTCCTTTGGGCCGCGCTTAAAGCGTTGCCAGACCGCGGGGCCAATCTCCTTGAGGTCGTCGAGAATGGCCTTCGCGTTGTAGAGCTTGTCGGCGGCGGAGATGACGAGGACGTCTTCAGGTTCCGTGCGCAGGCGGGCGAGATAGGCGTTCTTGCGCTCCTCCCAGCCCTCTTTTTTGTCGTGATCCTCGGCGAGAGTGTCGGAGAGGCCTTCCACCATGCGCGCGACGTTGGGGCCGAATTGTTTCTCGACGTCGTCGAGGCGTGGCTTGCCGCCGTGATCCTCAACGGTGTCATGCAGGATGGCCGCGATGACCATGTCTTCGGTGACCGGAACCGGGCCGCCGGCCTCGCCCATGACCAGCGATGCGACGCCGAGCAGGTGCGCCATGTAAGGGATTTTGGTTCCCTTGCGGGTTTCGGTGTGGAGCGTGCGCGCGTAGTCAACGGCGCGGGTGAAGCGGTCGGTCAGGACAGGTGTTTGTGTGGGAGTTTTCATCTTTTAGTCTCTCATGCGGCGAGCGTGTCCATAAACCGATCGCGTTTTACTATGGTCCCAAACGAACTTCGCTTGAGCGCCATTTCCTTGTGTCGCCCTGCGCCGCCAAGCGGCCGTCACGGACAAGGGCTTCAATGCGTCGAGAGATGACCTCGCAGCCTTCATCTCCTGGCGGCAAGTCGCGCCCAATGGCCTCAACGACTATGTCAATGATCTTGGCGACCTTCATCCATCGTTCCCCAGCTTCAGAGAGAATCAGGGTGTCAATTTGCGATGGTTTCATGCAGATATTCCTTCGTCAGTTCTAATTTCCAAAGAGCGAGCCCGGGGCTTCTGATACCTCACAGCCCGAGCTTCGTCCACATCGCATCGACCTTGGCTTTGGTGGCGCGATCCATCTCGATCATCGCCGGCCAGGGGCGCTCGAATCCTTCTGCCTTCCACTTTCGCGTGGCGTCCACTCCCATCTTCGACCCATAGTTGGGCAGGCGGCTCGCGTGATCGAGCGAATCCACGGGGCCAAGGGTGAACTGAATGTCGCGCTCGGGATCGATGTTGTTGGCGACGCGCAGCACGACCTCGCCGATATTCTGCACGTCGCAATCCTCGTCGACCACGATGATGCACTTGGTGAACATGGCCTGGCCGAGCGACCAAATGGCGTTCATCACCTTGCGCGCCTGGCCGGGATAGCTTTTCCTGATCGACACGATCATCAGATTGTGGAAGACGGCTTCGACAGGCAGATGAATGTCGACCAGCTCGGGGATGGTCATCTTCATCGCCGGCAGAAAAATGCGTTCGACGGCCTTGCCCATCCACGAGTCTTCCATCGGAGGCTTGCCGACAATCGTCGCAGCGTAGATCGGGTCTTTGCGATGGGTGATGCAGGTCAGATGGAAGACCGGGTACTCGTCCTCGAGCGTGTAGAAGCCGGTGTGGTCACCGAAAGGGCCCTCGGCTCGCAGCTCGCCCAACTCCACGTAGCCCTCGAGAATAATTTCGGCGTTGGCCGGAACTTCGAGATCGACGGTTTCGCATTTGACGATCTCGACGGGCTTGCCGCGCAAAAATCCGGCGATCAAAAACTCTTCGACCTCGGGCGGCGCAGGGACGATGGCGGCGAAGGTCGTGGCGGGATCGGTGCCGATGGAGACGGCGACGTCGAGCCGAGAGCCTTTCAGGTTGCCCAGCGAGATTTGCGGCATCCCGCCCATTGCGCCATCGGGAATGCTGACCGCGCCGCCGGCCGACTCGGCCATCATCGCGACGCGCGCCGTGGATGCGCTGATTGTTGGATCGGCCTCTGCTCCGGCCGAAGCGGCGTTGCGCAGGGCCTCGCGGTAGTGCTCGGCGGCGACTTTCTGCCGCTGCCAATGCATGCCTGTGGTTTGGCCGTCGTAGACCTGCATGCGATACATGCCGATGTTGCGCTTGCCTGTGCGCGGATCGCGCGTATGCACGCAGGGCAAGGTGATGAAGCGCCCGCCGTCGTGCGGCCAGCATTTGAGAATCGGGAAAAAATCGAGGTCGAACTTCTCGCGCCGGATCACTTCTTTGCACGGCGCGTCTTTGGCGCTCACGGTTTTAGGAAAGGCACTGGTAAGCGCGCCGAGCTGCGGCAGCATTTTGAGCTTGTCGAGCAGGCCTACGGGAGCCTTGATATTCATCAGACCAGAGATGCGCTCGGCGATTTCGTCCATACTCGCAACGCCAAGCGCCAATGCCATGCGCCGCTCACTGCCGAACTGGTTGATGAGGACACTGTGGCCGGGATGACCCTTGACGCTCTCAAAGAGCAGCGCGGGGCCGCCGGGAGCGTAGTTCTCTTTTGTGGCGCTCTTCTTCGAGCCCGCGCTTGATCCGATCTTGCTCACGCGGTCGGTAATCTCGGTCATTTCGAACTCGGGCGAAACTTCTTCGCGGATGCGCCTGAGCTCTCCGTGTTTTTCGAGCGTCTTGATCCAGTCGCGCAGATCGTCGTAGGCCAAGGTCTTGCTCCGAACGGTGGTGACCGTTCCTCAACCATGGTACGGCAGGACAGAGAGATCAGAGAACAGAGATCGGAGAACGGGAGCGGAGCTGGAGATTCAGATTGCAGCTTTGCCTCCGGCATGGAACTATGCGATGCTCTCGATGAGGAACGGAGGTCTCCCCCCAATGACCCACTCCAGAACCCATTCCCCTGCGCGCTCCCGCCGGTTCGGTTGCAAACCCTATTACAAGCTGCCCAAAGATCCGAAGGCTGCCGCCGAGACGGCCTGGAATGTGCCCGATCTCTGCGCCGCGTACGATTGGCCCACCAGCCAGGCCGGCGGCGGCGTGATTGCGATTGTGGAGCTGGGCGGTGGCTGGATTGCTTCGGACATCGATTCATTTTTTCAATCCGTGGGCCAGCCAACGCCTTCGGTGACCGACGTTTCAGTTGACGGCACCAAGAACACGCCCGGCCAGAGCGGCTCGGCGGGCGATGACGATTACGAGGTCGCGCTCGACATCGAGGTTTCGGGAGCGGCGTACTACGCGGCGACCGGCCGGGCGGCGACGATTCGCGTCTATTGGTCGCAAGACATCGGCACCGCCGTCCAGAAAGCCCAATCGGACGGATGCGATGTGTGCTCGATTTCGTGGGGCGCGGACGAAGCCAATTGGGGCGCGACCGCCGCCGAGCAGATGGAGACGATCGCGGCGGCGGCGGTGGCCGCGGGCATGATCGTGTTTGCCGCGTCGGGCGACAACGACTCGAGCGACGGCGGCTCGACACCGGCGAATGTGGATTGTCCTTCGTCGTGCCCGCACGCGGTGGGCTGCGGCGGGACGATGAAGACGCCGACCGAGGAGACGGTGTGGAACGACAATCCAGGCAAGACTGACGGCGAGGGAACCGGCGGCGGCTACTCGACCATCTTCCCCGTGCAAACGTTCCAGATCGGCGCGCCGCCCGCGCCGGCCAGCACGCAGTACGGCAAGGGCAGAATGGTGCCGGACGTTTGCGCGAACGCCGACCCCGACACGGGCTACAACATTTTTGTACACGGATCGGCGACGGTGGTGGGAGGAACGAGCGCAGTGGCGCCGCTCTATGCCGGGCTCTTCGCCGCGCTGGGGACCAAGCTCGGCTTTGTCACGCCCACACTCTGGAAAAATCAGAAAGCGTTCAACGACATTACCGTGGGAGGCAACGGATTCTACAACGCTGCTGTGGGGCCCGACCCGTGCAGCGGCATCGGCTCGCCGATTGCGGCAAAGGTTGCGGCGCTGTTTGGCGGTCCGGCGAGAGCTGTCAGTGAGCGGGCTCAATCGCCTCGACGAGCGGTATGACCGGCGGTATCGCGTCCATCGGATAGCCGAGGCGCTTCCACTCGTCGAAGCCGCCGCGCAGCGGGCGCACGCGCTCGATGCCCAGCTTGTGCAACTGCATGGCGGTCTTGGCGGCAGTGGCTTCGCTGGGGCAGGTGCAATAGAGCACGACATCGCGGTCACGGGGAATCTCGTGGTGGCGCGCGGCCAAGGCATCGGGCGAAAGGTGCACAGCGCCGGGCAGCGTGAACGGGTCGGGCACCAGCTCGAGGGGATGGCGCAGATCGACGATGTAAACCTGCTGGCCTGCGTCGAGCTGCTGCTTGAGCTCTTCAGGCTCAAGACGCGAAGCGGCGAGTTCTTTCAGCACCATGCGGCGGCGAAGCAGGCGCGCAATGAAGAATCCTACAATCCCGAGAATCAGCAGCGCACCGCTGAAGCGGCCAACCCAGTTGAGAAGGCTGGGATTGTGCTTCAGCAGGTCGCCGAAGAATCTTCCGCACAACATCGTAACGCCGACCCAGAAGGTGGAACCGATGCCGTCGTAGAGCACGAACGCGCCATAGCTCATGCCATTCTGGCCGGCAACGGGCGGCGCCAGCGTTGACAGGCCGGGAACGAACTTGGCGAACATGAGCATGGCGCCGCGGCGGCGGCCAAACGAGTCCTGCGTGCGGCGAACGCATGTGGTCGGCTCCAGCGAAAGCTTGCAAAGCAAGCGCAGGACTCGGTGACCTTGCGAGCGCCCAACGAAGAACCAGGTGCTATCCGCGATGAGCGACGCGGTTACCGCGACTGCGAGCGCAAGAGGAAAACTGATTTGTTTTTGGGCGGAAAGTGCGCCGGCAGCGAGCAGCACCGGTACCGACGGCAGGGGAATGCCGAACTGCTCGACCAGCACCCAGGCAAAGACAAGCAGGTAGCCGTACGTCAACAGAATGTCGGTCGGCAGGGCCATAAACTCATCCGAACTGCGGCGTGTGGGGAATCAGGCCGCCCGACCCCCTCCGTGACTAAGCGGGAGAAGGGATGGCCTCGCCCTATGAGATGAATCTAAATGAAGTTTGGTGCAGAAGAATGAATAAAAACTGCGGACGGCAGGTCAGGAGGGCGTGGTCTGCGCCTAAACCACTTGTTCAATGGTCCAGTCCACCCACGCAGCCTGTTCTGCAGGGCAGGCGAGGCGCGATGGGTCGTTGGCAAGAATGGCATCGACGAAGTTTTCGACGATGGGAAAGTGCAGGTTCGTGTGCGGAGGCAACATCTCCGTGCGGCCAGCCGCACGCGGTTCCGGACCCAGGCGAAGCTCCGGACCGTTGAGAGGATCGAGGACAATCTCGCCGTTCTCTCCGATGATGCGGAACTGATCGCGCGCAATGCGCGAGTTCCAGCGCGCGTCGATGACCGCGTGCACTCCGCCGGGAAACTGCATAAGCACCGTCGCGGAATCTTCGACGGCGATGCGATGGATGGCGTTCGAGCGGAACCCGCAGGCGCGCTCCGGCTTGCCGAAGAGAAAGTTCATGAGGTCGATGCGGTGCGACCCGATGTCGTAAAGCGGGCCGCCGCCTGAAAGCGCGGGATCGGCGAGCCATTCGCGGCCCTCGATTTCGAACCAGCTGTGGCAATGGGCCTCGGCAAGCAGCGGCCGCCCGATGGCGCCTTCGGCAATGAGGAGCTTCGCACGGAGGAGCTTGGGATAGAGTCTGCGGTAATACGAGACGCCGAATAGGCGGCCCGAAGCACGACTCGCCGCGCGACCCCCGTCGACCATGCGCTCGGACTCGGCGAAGTTGATGGCCATTGGTTTCTCACAGAGCACATGCTTGCCGGCGCGCAGCGCCGCGATTGCTGCCCCGGCGTGGAAGGCCACCGGCAGCGCGATGTAAACGGCGTCGACGGCCGGATCGGCAACGGCTTGCTCGATGCTTGCCCACGACCGCGCGCCGTTGTATGCCGCCGCTTTGGCCGGATCGCGCGTGACGAAGCCATAGAGCCGGCTGCGCGGCTCAGATTGAATGGCGGGAATAACGCGCTTTCTTGCGATGTCGCCGATGCCGGCGACGACCCAGTTCACGGTGTTCATGCTCTGGACAGAATAAATCGCCGTCCTGCCAAAAACGCAAGAAAAGCCGCCCGAAGGCGGCTCGATTGCAATCTGAAGTTGGGAAGGCTATGCAGTTACGGCCGAGGCGCTGCAGAATCCGCGGCAGGCACATTGCCCTGCGCGGGCACTTCGGCGGGCGCTGATTGCGCTTCCTGGTTCTTTTCGCCAAAGTAGTCGTGGTCCCAGAGGTCAGCGTAAAACGCGCCGGTCAGCTCGGCGGCGCGAGGGCCAAATGTGGCCCTGCCGCCCTCAAGGAAGAAGACGGTCACCAGGCCGCCCTGCGGCGACTCGGAATAGGCGGCGAACCAGCCGTAGCGTGTTCCGTTATCGGAGCAGGTCCCGGTCTTGCCAAAGATCGGCAGCTCGCGGAAGTTGGCGCGCAGGCGGCGCGCAGTTCCGTACTCCACCGCACCGGCCATGCCATCTTCGAGGTCGGGAAGGAACCGACCGATATCGAGGGTGCGCTTGATCCTGGGCTCAAACGCCGCAATCTCATCCGGCGTGGTGGGGTGCTGCAGGTAGTAGAGCGTTCCACCGTTGGCGATGGCCGCCACCAGGGCGCCCAACTGCAACGGAGTGACCGCGACTCCCTGCCCGAAGCTGCACATGCGGGCCACGCCGCCCTCGGACTCGGGAATCGGTTGATCGGGATAAACGCCCAATTGCTCGCCGGGAATGTTGTAGCCGGCCAGTTCGCCGAGGCCGAACTGCGTGGCATAGTGGCGCACGCGCTCGAAGCCCAGCTCGCGGCCCAGTTCTTCAAAATAGAGATTGTTGCTCTTGGCCAGCGCCTGAGTCATGTTCATGCGGAAGCCGGCGAGCTGCACCATGGTGTCGCTCGTGACCAGCGATTCAGAAAGCGCGGCCAGCGCGACAGTGAGCTTAATGGTGGAGCAGGGCTCCGCGCCCGGCGACAGCGCAAGCTTTTGGTTGACCATGGCAAGGATGCGGCCGTTGGCGGGATTGATCACCACCGCGGTGCCGTTCATATCGCCCAGGGCATCGATAGCCGCTTGGCGCACGATCGTATCCTCGCCTGTCGTGATGTCGCCCGCGCCCACAGCTCCCTGAACAAACGAACTGGCTGTGAAGCGCTCGTAATAGCGATGCCGGCGGTGATAGGACGCGCTGCGCACATGCGCTCCTGCCGTGGCCGTGAGCCGGCTGGTCGTGGTTGTTCGCGCGGCAGCGTGGCCTCTCGACCGGTGCGCATACCTGCGATGAACGGTTGACGTGTGCGCTGTGGAAGTCCTGGATGTGGTGGCGTGGCGCGTTGCGGCGAGGTGCGACTCGGTTTTGGATTTGGAACGATGCAGAGTCTGCGGGGCATCCAGCGCTGCTGCGCAGGCAGCACTCATGCCAAAGATGAAAGCACAAAGGTAAACAGGCCCAACGCGCAATTTCTTCATCCAGTCAACAACCTCTCATCCCTTGGATCTCGCACCGCGCGTTTGCCCCAGGGCCCGGCACTTCGTTCGACTAACCTTTGACTCCCCTGCGCATTTTTCGTAGTTCCAGCGCAACGATCTTACCGGCCCAAGGGATGTGCGAAGTGACAACTTCGCGATCGCGAGATTTGCCGCCAACCAGGTCTACCAACCATCCAAATGCGACCCGGGAGACAGTAGTGTCCCTCGATCGGACATCGCAACCCATACAACTTTCGGGGCGTTCCGGCTAGTATAGCCCTTTCGCGTCCGATTTGGAACCATTCCCGATAACAGACGCAGTCCTGATGCAGTTGATTCGATACGTCTTTAGAACTGCAACCGACGCAGAAAAGTAGGCACATCCAGATCTCGCTCGGGTTGCTCGGCCGGGCCTGCAAAGAGCGACGAGCCGGTCACAGCACCGGGCTCCGCCGTATCGCGCGGAATTGCGGCAAAGTCTGTCGCGTAGTCACGAGGCTGGTTGTCAGACTCCGATACCGTGTCCTCGAATTGCGATCCAGTCGATGGCGCGCTTTCACCGTCGGCCGCAAACTCCATTTCGAGGCCGGCAACCTGCCTCGCCGGCGAAGCAACCGTCACCGTGGTGGCCACTCCCGGCGCCGTTGCGGCAAAGAAGAAACCATCGTCCGCCTTGTCCTCCGCCGCATCGTCTTCTTCGCTCATGAAGCGTGCCGGAGCAGCAGCGGGCTCCGGAGATCTCTCGCGCATCCAGCTGCCCGTGGAGACCACAGGCACCGAAACGACCGGCGCCTCCTCTACATTCAGCATGCGCGCGCGCCGTTCCGGCATCTGGTCGCGAAAACCGGTAGCAATGACGGTGATCTTTACTTCTTCGCCCATCTTCTCGTCGAGCACCGCGCCGAAGATGATGTTGGCGTCTTCGTGCGCGGCCGACTCGATCAGCGACGAAGCCTCGTTGACCTCAGAAAGCTTGAGCGAGCTTGAACCGGTGATATTGATGAGGATGCCGCGCGCGCCGTCAATTGCGCCCGCGTCAAGCAGCGGCGACGCCATGGCCGCCTGCGCCGCCTCGATGGCGCGATTCGAGCCCGAGCGAACCGCCGTGCCCATCACGGCGTGGCCCATGCCCGCCATTGTGGTCTTCACGTCGGCGAAATCTCGGTTGATGATGCCGGGAATGGTGATGATGTCGCTGATGCCCTGGACGCCCTGGCGAAGCACGTCGTCGGCAATGCGGAAGCTCTCGAAGAAGCCCGCGTCCTTGGCTACAGCAAGGAGTTTCTCGTTGGGGATCACGATCATCGTGTCCACGCTGTCAATCAGCTCGCTGAGGCCGCGCTCGGCCTGCATCAGGCGGCGCTTGCCCTCGAAGGCGAATGGCTTGGTGACTACGGCGACGGTGAGAATACCCATTTCGCTGGCCAGCGAAGCGATCACCGGCGCGGCGCCGGTGCCCGTGCCGCCTCCCAGTCCCGCTGTGACAAACACCATGTCGGCGCCTTCGAGCGCCTCGATGATTTTCTCCGAGTCTTCGAGCGCGGCGCGGCGGCCGATGTCGGGATTGGAGCCTGCGCCCAGCCCCGAGGTGAGGCGAACGCCCAGTTGCAGCTTGACTGAAGCCTCAGAGAGCTTGAGCGCCTGCACATCCGTGTTGGCGGCAACAAACTCGACGCCCTCCATGTGGGCCTGGATCATGCGGTTCACGGCATTGCTGCCGCCTCCGCCCACGCCGACGACTTTGATGCGCGCTCCGCGCACATTTTCGTCGTGAAACTGAATGCGCATCTCTCCGGCTTCGCTGCCCATGTCTCGGGTTTCGTGAATTGGCTGTTCCATTGGGGCTCCGCTCTCCTCGATTTTTATCTGTTTCCTCACCGTTTTCGACCTCGCTCCGCCACCGTTTTTCGAATCGCTGTTCTCTGCTCTTTCGTTCCCTCGTTCCCTTGGTCCCTGCTTCTAGAAACTCGCTGCAAACATGGCGCGCAATTTGTCGCGCAAACTGCTGTTGTTGTCTTCGGCGGCGCGCGTCATACAGGTGCGATGCGCGTAGAGAACCATTCCGATGCCCACGGCCCATGCGGGGTGATTCAGATCCTGAGGCATATGCGACAAGCGCACAGGCATGCCGATGCGCGCCGGCACACGCAGCTGGCTTTCGGTTACGTCGAGCATGCCGGGCAGCATGGAGCCTCCGCCGGTCAGAACGCAGCCCGCGCCCAGCGCATCCACCACGCCGCCATAGCGCAGGCTTTCTTTCACGTAGTGCATGAGCTCGCGCGCACGCGGCTCCAGAATCTCGGCCATGGTGCGGATGGACAACGTGGCAGGCGCGCCCTGCGGCGTGGTGATCTCCACCTCCGCCAGCTGCGGAACCGCAGTGACCACCGCGTTGCCATATTGCCGCTTCAACTCTTCAGCCTGCGCCATCGGCAATTGCAGTCCAATGGCGAGGTCGTTGGTGAAGTGCGCTCCGCCAATGGGGACCGACGCAGTGTAGGCGACTGCGCCCTCGAAGAAAACTGCAAGATCGCTGGAATGCGCGCCGATCTCGATCACGCACACGCCCAGCTCGCGCTCGTCGGCCGAAAGCGTGCACTCGGCGGCCGCGATCGACTCCAGCACCGCCTCTGACACCTCAAGCCCGGCGCGGTTGGCGCAGGTGACCGCACTTTGCAATGCGCTGCCGCCACAGGTGGCAATGTGCAGCTCGACTTCAAGCCGCGCGCCCACCATGCCTACGGGATCGAAGATGCCGGGCTGCTCGTCGAGAATGAACTGCCGCGGCAGCAGATGCAGAATCTCGCGGTCGGCGGGAAGCTCGATGGCGCGGGCGCGGCCAATAGCAGCTCGCACATCCTCGCCGGTAATCTCGCGCATGCCGCGGCTCAACTGGAATCCGCCGTTGGTGTTCACGCCGCGAATGTGCGGACCGCCGATGCCCACGACGCACTCGTCAATATTGGCGCGCGCGACGCGCTCGGCCTGCTCATTGGCGGCGCGCACCGCCTTGGCCGCGGGCGCAAGCTCGGCGATCAGCCCCTTGCGCATTCCCGCCGAGGGCACGACGCCGTGCCCGCGATAACGCAACACGCTCTCGTTCACATCGGCTGCCAGAACGCGCGTCCACGCGCTGCCGATGTCGAGCACCACAATCAGGTTGTCCTGTTTCTGGCCCATGGTCGTTTACCCGCCCTGCGTAACGGTCGCAGCCGAACTACGCTGGGAGCGATCTTTGCCGCCCTGGGTCGTCGCTGCCGGGCGAGTTGTGGAAGCGGAGTTCCGGTTCGTTGCACTCTGCGCGGCGGCGCGTTTTGGCGGAGCCGCGTGTTTCTTGTCCTGCGCCGGCTTGGTCTTCTTCGGCGCCGAGCTTTTAGCCGCTGAGCTTTTCGGCGCTGCTCCGGCGGCGGGCGACGCGCTTGCAGCAGGACCGGCCTGCATACTCTTTGGCCCGTTCGCGGCAGCGGATTCGCCGCCGTCGGTCTCCGCGGCCTCCTTGCCCGAGGCCATTTCCAACACCACCTGATTGTCGTAGCGCAGATCCACCGCCGCGAGGTGCGGATACTGCTGGCGCCACTCCGCAATGTGCGCCTGGTAGCGCTCGTAGCGCTCCAGGAAATGATCTTCGCCAAAGTGCGCCAGAATGTCTGCGCCCTCCTCCGGCATCAGCACACGCGCATCTTCAGGATCGGTGAGGTCAATCTCGGAGATCTGCTCGGAGTTGTGCTTTCCATCGGCGTCGAGCTCCGCCATCATGCGCAAGTAGACGTCCATGCGCGCCTTGCGCGAGTCGGCTGGATCGCCGGCATCGATTCCCGTCAAAACAGGGAATGAGTAGTGGTGCTTGGCCATGGTTGCCGGCGCCATGGCGAGCAGAACGCCGTTTGCGTCCACGAGTCCGATTTGTTCGCCGTGCCGCGTAAACGCAACCGGCTGCCGCTCAACCACGGCAACGCGAATCTGATCCGGCAGCACGCGCATCACCGTCGCCCGCTCAATCCAGGGAATCTGTTCAAGGTCGCGGCGTCGCTGTTCAAGAGGAACGAAGAAGATGTTGCGGCCAACGTCCTCGCCAAAAACAGGCATCATCTCTGCGCGGCTGACTTCAGCGAGGCCGGTGGCCTGAATGTCTTCAGTGCCTGCAATGCGGAAGCGCGCGTCGCGCTCGAGAGAGTGGCGCACCAGGAGGATGGCCGTTGTGAAGGCGCCCAGAACGAGCAGCGCTCCCGATGCGAGAAACACGCGGCCTACTGTGCTTGTCGGCCGCCACCAGGTTCTCCTGTATGTTCCGAAGCGATCCCCCAGCCGATCCGTCGCCGGGCGCAAGTGACCGTCACCGTCTGGATCGTCAAACTCCAGCGGCATTCCCGGGCCGCGTCTACCCGCCGCGCCGGGACGGAAATGGCCTGCTAGGGGAGAATCGTCCCTCGAACGCCGCGGCCGAATCTCCGCAGGCGGGTCGTCCTCCCACAACGTGGGCCGGTTTGTCGTATTCCCTTGATTCATCACGCCTGAGCAAGGTCGTGAGAGTCGCCAGATTTCACTATAGCCCGCGCTGAGATGCGAGTTTTCAATGAGATGGCCGGGGGTATCCGTGGGGTTACGGGGCGAAGACAGAGATCAGGGAACAGAGATCAGAGAACGAGGGACCATGGGGACAAGAATGCACAGAACTACAGGCAAAAATCAGGGTTTTGACGCGAGCACAGCCAGAATCTGCGGGGCGAGCTGGCTCACGCTGCCAGCGCCGAGGGTGAGGATCAGGTCACCCTCGCGCGCGTTGGCAGCCACCACGCTCACAGCGATCGCGAACTCCGGCGCAAATTCGACGCGCGGGCCCTGAATGTGTGCGGCGAGCCGCTCGGCGGTCACGCCCGGTATCGGCTCTTCGCTGGCCGCATAGATGGGCAGCACGATCACCGTGTCGGCGTCTTGAAATGCGCCACCGAACTCCTCCAAAAGATCCGCGGTGCGCGAGTACCTGTGCGGCTGGAAGACTACGTGGATTCGGCCGCGCGCGCACTCCCGCGCAGCGGCGAGGGTGGCGCGAATCTCGGTGGGATGGTGGCCGTAGTCGTCTACCACGGTGACGCCGCGAGCCTGGCCGCGCTGCTGGAAGCGGCGATCGACACCGCGAAAGTGGCTGAGGCCTTCGACAATTTTTTCCGGAGG
>Ga0181535_10003329_pt1 | contig 18776 bp, 13 predicted proteins | sample PEATcosm2014_Bin_44_FD_119774 | JGI IMG/M metagenome (GOLD analysis project Ga0181535, IMG submission 119774) | Peatland microbial communities from MTU Mesocosm Facility, Houghton, MI, USA - PEATcosm2014_Bin17_30_metaG | ecosystem: Environmental > Terrestrial > Soil > Wetlands > Peat | place... | reverse complement strand
CAGTGCCGGAAACACACTGACAAACGCGATCATTGATGAGATCAGGGTCGAGCAGGTGTTTCGTTCAACGAACTGGATTTGGGCGAGCTATATGACGGTGGCATCGAATACCAGCTTCAATACTTATGGCAGTGTACAAGTTGGCAGCGGCGCCACGAATACTCCGACGGCAGGCATTCCTTCGTCGAGCTGGATCCAGCAATACTTCCCCGGTACTCCGACCAACAACTATGCCAGTCTGGCGGCCAGCGATGTCAATAGCAATGGCATGACAGTCTGGCAGGAGTACGTGGCGGGAATAAATCCCACGAATTCCAACAGCCTCTTCGCGGTTACTATCACAAATGAGGCCGGGCAGATTTTGATGAGTGTTCCGTCAGTTCGGACTGACTCAACGAACTATCCAGGCTTAACGAGGTACTACGAAATTGAGGTTTGCACCAACTTATTGGGAAACGGGTCATGGCAACCGGTTCCGGGCTACACTGGTATTTCAGGAAATGGCAGTGTGATAGGTTGCACCAACATAATTCCGGGTGCCTTCGAGTTCTATCGCGCTAAATGCAGACTGCAATGAATCGAGGGAATGAGCGATGCGTATCATGAGGCTAAGATCAAGGATGGAAGCTGATGAATAAACTATCGCGTATTGTGTTTCGCACCCTGCCGCTCATGGGGCTGCTATTGGCGGTCACCGTGCATGCCGGGAACAGCTATTACCTGGACTGTTCTGCCGGTGTAAACGGAGACGGCAGCATCGCGAATCCATGGAACGCCGTATCCATGGTGAACAACCACGCGCCATTTGTTGGAGGCGACACGATATGTGTGAAACGAGGTACTACATGCCTCGGCGAGCTATGGCCCAAGGGGTCGGGTGATATCACCAACCAGATTGTTCTCTGCGCGTACGGCGCGGGATCAGCCAAGCCAATCATAGACGCCCAAGGCGCCACGAATTCGGCCGCAATTTATCTCTACAATCAAGAGTACTGGACTATTGATGGCCTGGAGGCCGTCAACAACACAAATACCTATGGCTGGCGATGGGGCATTTATATCAATAACGACGACAATCTCGTAAAGCATCGGATTCGGATTCTGAACAACACAGTAAGAGATGTCTATGCGAGTGCGCTCAGGAACAGCAATGGAGGCACCCCAAGTTATTTTTCCGTCGGCGGTATCTTCATTATGATAGATGAGACCACTGGCCATGCAGATGATGTGTTGATAGAGGGGAACTCGGTCAGCAACATCGTTGGAGAAGGAATTTGCTTTGTGGGCCAAAGCCAAACCGCCGAGGGAGTAATGAATTATGACAACTGCAGTCCCAATGTCGTGGTGCGCAGCAACATCGTAAGCCGCACTGCCAGCGATGGCATGTTAATCCTGGGCACCGACAATGAACTGGTTGAGTACAACGTGGTGGAGTATGCTGGCGTCCTCGGCGTCAACGGTGAAACAGCATACATAGTAGGCATGTGGCCTTGCGCTCACGTGAACGGCTTATGGCAATTCAATGAAGCACGCTACACAACACAATGGGGTGGTGACGGCGAGGGGTTCGATAATGATATTTACTGCCAGGGTACCACGATGTTTCAATACAACTATTCGCACAACAATCAGGGCGGCTTCTGTCTCGACATGGGGCGCGGCGGTGGTGTCTTGGGAGGCAGTCCAGGAGGTGGCGGCCAAAGCATCTTCCGCTACAACATATCGGTCAACGAAGATGCTGGCAATCTCGCAAATGGCAACGCTGTGCTTTACAATAATATCTTCTACAATCCCGGACATAGTATCGGTCTTGCCGGGCCAACCGTGGGAGGTAATCAGCTCTATAATAATATCTTCGTGTGCAACCAGCTGGCTAATTTTGGGGCGCAAAGTCTAAGTTACAATACATCTTACGGCGCTTTCAGTATTAACACAGATCCGAAATTCGTCAATCCTGGCACAAACTTCACCGGTCTGAACAATCTCGACGGCTTTAAGCTGCAACCGAATTCGCCATGCTTTGGGGCCGGGTTGCTGATCAGTGATAACGGAGGTAGGGATTTCTGGGGTGATCCGGTATCCGCGACAGGGAGCCCTGACATAGGCGCGTTTCAACATGTTCCCATGCCATTTATCAGTCCACCTGCCGGGCACTACACAAATGCCCAGTCGGTGACGATAGCGTGCGCTGTTGGCGCGGCTATCCACTACACAACAGATGGCAACACGCCAACGATCTCTTCAACTCTATACACCGGTCCCATTATGGTGAGCAGTAACCTGACTATCAATGCAATCGCACTCACGAATGGCATACAGGATGGCGGCATGGCGAGCGCTGCCTACATCATAGAATATCCTGTGGCAACGCCGACGTTCAGTCCGTCGTCGGGGCGATACTCCGGCGCGCAACTGCTGACAATCTCCTGCGCTACTCCCGGCTCCATAATCTATTACACAACGAATGGGAGCGTGCCGACTGTCTCGTCCATATTGTACAGCAACCCTGTGACCATCAGCGCGAGCGTGCCGATTTGCGCCATCGCTACAAAGAGCGGCTGGACCACCAGTGCCGTGGCCAGGGCTGGGTTCACTATCGGCAACGATAGCGCCTATGTCATGAAGATTGCGTTTGCCGGGTACAACTCTGCGGAGACACTGACGAACTTTCCAGCGCTCGTTGTCTTGAGCACGAATCTGCCGGGCTTCGCTTACAGCCAGTTTGCCTCGCCAAACGGCTATGATCTGCGGTTTTCCTCCGCAGACGATCCAAGAGATTTGAACTACGAGATCGAGCGCTGGGATACTAACGGCAGTTCCTGTTTTTGGGTGCAGGTGCCTGCTCTAACCAACAACAGCTATATATGGGCATGCTGGGGCAACACGAATGCCGCCTACACTTCCGCTGCGGCAGTGTACACCACTAATGGTGCGACATGGTCGAGCTCTTTCGCTTTGGTCGAGCACATGAACGAAACCAGCGGCACGACCGTTCACGATTCCACGTCGAACCGTTATTCTGCGGCGACGCACGAGGCCTGTTCATGGACAAATGGCGGCATCGCCGGGGGCGGGCTTAATCTGACCAGTTCCGACTTCAAGAATGGAATCGAAATGACGGGCAATAACCCGGCCATCGGGGTAAATTGGACACTGAGCGCGTGGATCATGAATTTCACTGGTGGCGGCGTTCTCTTCGAGGGGCAGGGCGACGATGCAGATCAGCATGTGGAATACAGTTCCAGCCTGCTGGGCAGTTACGTAACTCTGCACTTTGGCGTCACCGCGAATTCCAGCGTTTCGCTCGACTCCTCGTCATTCGCGAACCATTGGCAGCAGCTGACGGCAGTGGGAACGGGAAGCAACACGTATTTCTATCTAGATGGAACATATGCAGGACAATGCAACCAACAGGCGACCGAACCGGTTCGGTGTATTGGATTCAGGGATCGGCAGACTGGCTACGATTGGGGGTGGCAATTCGCATACTATCTGGATGAGGTGCGAGTAGAGAACGCCAGCCGGTCATCAAACTGGATATGGGCGTGCTATATGAACATGGCGTCGAACGCCATCTTCAGCTCATATGGCAGCGTGCAAACGGGCGGCAGCACAAATACGCCGGCTGCCGGGATTCCGCCTGGGATGTGGATACAGCATTACTTCCCTGGCACTCCCACAAACGGCTATGCAAGTCTCGCCGGGAGCTGTGTCAACAGCAACGGTATGACGGTTTGGCAGGACTATCTGGCAGGGATAAATCCAACGAATGGCAACAGCTGCTTCTCGGTGATTATTACGAATCTGGCGGGACAGATTCTCGTGAACGTTCCATCCGTCCTGACAAACTCTGACTATAGCGGGGTGAATCGGTACTATGAGATTGATGAATGCACGAATCTGTTGACGGGCGGAACATGGCAGCCGGCCCCGGGTTACACCGGGCTTCCTGCCAGCGGCGGAATCATCTCGTGCACAAATGCGGCGTCGGGCTTCACCATGTTCTACCGTGTCAAAGCCAAGCTGCAATAGGCATAGGCGGCGCAGGGATTGTCTAAAGGTGGGCCTGGCAACAGATTGACCCTCTTGCGCATCGTATTTGTGTGGGAGGGCGGGCATGCTGCCCGCCATCGAGCCGTAACAGTTTAGCCGATTGTTACGACCCGGGAAGTTCACATCGCTGGCGAGAAGATACATTGAAAGGGAGAGATATGAAGAAGATTGACAATGCGATGCTCGATATTCTCACGGCACAGGCTAAGGAATCGCCACGCCGGAGAGCCAACTACAACCTTCATTCGAAACTGGACGATCCAGTCAATAGGCTGTGTATCGCCATGGAGCCAGAGACATATGTGCGGCCGCATTGCCATGTCGATCAACAGACATGGGAAGTCCTTGTCATTCTGCGAGGGAAACTGGCACTCCTTATCTTTGACAATGAAGGGAAAGTGCTGGAGCGAACTGTGCTGACTGCAGGCGGGGCGATACCAGCCGTCGAGTTTCCAGAAGACACGTGGCACGCGACCATCTCGCTGGAGCCAGGTACGGTAGTTTTCGAGGTTAAGAAGGGGCCGTATGTTCGGCCTGGCGAGAGAAGCGTGGCACCTTGGGCACCGGCGGAGGGCACCGCCGACGCTGCGCGCCTTCTCGATTGGTATCGCCATGCCGCCGTCGGTGACCGATGGGGCGGATGATTGGTGGACTGAGCTGCGGCTCCAATATGAGACCACGTTGAGACTGGGCGTGGCGAATGAACAGAACTCCGGAATAGAGCAGAGGGGAAGTTGTCATGCAACTGGAGAGTCGAGGCCTTTGGCCAGGCCATCAATCTGTTCGATCTTCAACTCGACCTTTTCAAATCGTTTCTGTGCTTCTGAGTATTTCTTGGATGAGTTGTCGAGATGCTGCCCCAGCACTCGGAAGTCATTAGAGAAGTTCTCGAAGTCCTTCTGAAGCCGGGCAAGATTGTCCAATATTTCCCGTGACCGCTCCTCGACCCGCATTCCCTTGAGTCCAAGAATAACGGTCTGGAGGTAGGCATAGAAAGTGTTCGGCGAAACAGGGATGACGCGCTTCTTCATCGCATAGTTGAAAATGGCCATTTCGTCGGTTGACTCTTCGTCCTTGATGATCGTTTCATAATAGACGTTCTCCGCCGGAATATACATCAGCGCAAAATCGAAAGTATTCTCGTCCATGCGGATGTATTTCTGCGCAATCGCGTCTATGTGTCCTTTTACATTCTTGATGAACGCTTTTCTCGCGACCTTGCGCTCATCTTCATTCGCCACGCCAAGCAGACGCCTGAAATCCTCGAGCGGGAATTTTGCGTCAATGGGGACCATTCCGGAGTGGAGCTTTATAACAGCGTCCACGGTCTCACCGCCTTTAAACTGATGCTGAAGCGTGTAATGGGCCGGTGGCAGTATTTGTGCAAGAAGTTCGCCTAGAAACAATTCGCCAAGACCGCCCCGCAGTTTGGGCGGCTGCAAAATATCTTCCAGTTTGGAAATATCCTTGCCGAGTTCGATCAAGCGTTCCGACGATTCCTTCAACTGGCCGAGTTGCTGGCGGACGTCGCCGATGACTTTCGTCGTGTTGTCCAATCGGTCACCGACAGCTTTGTTCGTGTCGGTGAGCGCTTTGGACACCTGCCCGGAGAGAGCTTGAATTGCCTCATTCAGCGATCTGCGCAACGATTCGATTTGTTGCGTTGTCTGGCCGATGTTGGCGTTTACCTGGTTCTGCAGCAAAAGAATGGTGGGGTCGTCCGTCTTCTGGCTACGGAAGAGCCAGCCAACAATGACAACAGCCACAATGATGGCGACGCCTATGATCAATGCCGGTAGAACGAATTGCATAGCATTGGAATATATGCTGCCGACATCTCAGCTACAAGCCGGAAGAGGACAGAATATTTGAACCGTAGATTGACGAATGTCGAACCGCAGAATTCCGAAGTTAAGAAACAATGCGAGCCAGAGGTTGGCTTTTTGCTTTCATGATTCGCAGTTCATTATTCGTCAATCTGCGGTTCCTGGTAGAGCCGACTTTACGTCGGCTATGGCAGGTTGAAAACTGCGAATCCGGTGGTGTGGCCGCCTTGCCGGGCGAAATCCCGGCAGGCGACCAGATCCTTTTAACCAAGCCCCATGTCGGATTCTGCGCTAGTTCGCGCCTCTTCCGCCAACTCCTTTTGTCGCGCTGGTAATGACTTTCGCCACTTCCCTCGGACGTAGTGCGCGGGCGGCCTTGCCGGCCTGCCACATTTCGGAGTTGCCCATGACAGCCAATTCTTTGTCGAGCTGTTTCTGGTAATCCTTCTTGCCGCAGGAACTGATGACGCGCGCCGTTTCCTTGCCGGAGACGACGGACTTGTAGAGCTTGTTGAACACGGGCAATACGGCCGCCTTGAACCTCGGCTTCCAATCTAGTGCGCCGCGTTGTGCAGTAGCCGAGCAGTTCGAGAACATCCAATCCATGCCGTTTTCGTCAACCAGCCGGATCAAACTCTGTGTGAGTTCTTCGACTGTTTCGTTGAACGCTTCGCTAGGCGTATGTCCATTCTCGCGGAGCACCTGATACTGCGCTTCCATGACACCCGCCAGTGCACCCATAAGCACTCCACGCTCGCCGGTGAGATCACTGTGGACCTCGTGTTCGAACGTTGTCGGGAACATGTAGCCGGACCCGATGCCGATGCCCACCGCAAGGGCGCGCTCTTCAGCGTGACCTGTCGCGTCCTTGCCGACGGCATAGCTGGAGTTGATGCCGGCGCCGGACAGGAAGTTGCGGCGCACTGATGTGCCTGAGCCCTTCGGGGCAACCATGATGACGTCAACACCCTTGGGCGGGATCACACCGGTCTGATCCTTGTACACAATCGAAAAACCATGAGAGAAATAGATCGCCTTGCCTGGTGTCACATATTTCTCGATTTTGGGCCAGATAACCCGCTGCGCGGCATCGCTGACAAGCATCTGGATGATCGTTCCGCGCTTTGCGGCTTCCTCGATGTCAAACAAAGTCTTGCCCGGAACCCAGCCGTCCTTGACTGCTCGGTCCCAGTCGCGTTTGAATTCCTTGGCCTGACCAACGATGACGTTGAGGCCATTGTCCCTCATGTTGAGGCCTTGCGCCGGACCCTGAACGCCATAGCCGATAACGGCAATAACTTCCTTCTTCAGGACTTTCTTCGCCTTTGCCATGGAGAATTCCTTCCGCATGACGACTCTCTCTTTTGTACCGCCAAAGTTGATGTATGCCATTTTCTCTTCTCCTTGTTTGTCTCTTCCCATATCACCGAAACGCGCTGATACTATGCCGTTCGCGCGTCAGGTCAATGATTTTTGTGGCTGGATTCCTGCTTATTGCCGATTTCAATGGAAGTTCCTTTTTGTAGGAGCGGCCCTATGCCGCGATGTTGAACCGAACGAGGGTCGACTTGCCGGTCGCGGCGTAAAGCCGCTCCTACAGTTCGCATGCGGATTATTAGCGCTATCTCCCTGTCACATTGCCTGCTGAATACGTAGCAAGATCGTCGGGGCGAGCGCTTTGATCGATGATACGATCGAGATAGTAGACTCGCACCAGATAGCCGTAGAACTGTTCGCGGCGGCTCGTGGGCGTCGTGCCGTCCTTGACCTGCCGTCGCGGAACGAGATACGTCGCAGTCACCAGCTTCTGCCCACCTGCGGGCCAATCGCCTTCAATCGTCAATGGCCGTGCTGGCACGATTGCTTTCGTCGCAACAATCTTGCCGCTGTCGTTCTCCTTATCGAAGAACATGACCTTGACCCGCACCTTGTCGCTATCGATGTGTGCGTCCGACTCTAGCTCAAGCGCGATGCTTAGCGATCGCATCTCCTCGTATTCGTCGCTCTTAGGGAACTTGCTCTGCTCAGTTGCCGCTATCTTGATGGTTCCAAATGGGACCGTCACATCAGGTTGAAACGCTGGAGGTGGGGACGCTGTCTTCTCGGCCTGTACAGGTGTCTTCACCACAGGCTCCGGGTTAGGCTGCGGCACACCAGGTTGTTTCTCCTGCTGACTTTCGGGCTGAGGTATGTAGGATGAGCTCCAATTCTGTGGGGCGCTCGTGGCCGCCTGTTTCTCTGCCAGCGTCTGCACGATCTCGCGTATGCCGGCAAGCTCTGCGCGGACTTGTTGAAGTTCATTCGATGGGAGAGGCGGTTGCGCAGCAGGAGTTGTGTTCGTGACCTGCTCCACGATGGCTGGCGCCGGAGTCGCCATTTCAAGAACCGGAGGCGCCATAACCGCAATATTGGTGGCCGCAAAATCGCTTATTTGTTCCTCGGGTTGTTCGTCCGCAGGTAGCAGGAGCTCTTCAAGTGTCGGGTTGAGATAGGCTCTCAAGCTTTTGACGTGACGCACCATCACAACGCAGGTTCCGGCAGCGGCGAAAAGGAGAAAAAGCACGCTGCATGTGACGATCAGCCCCTTGCTGATATATTGGCGCCCGATCGCGGGTGTGACTTGCGCCTGATCGACTTCCGCATTCAGTGCTGCCTGTACAAGGAAGCGCGTCCGGCCAAGCTCTATCTCGTCGCCATGCCTGAGAACGCTCTCCCTGACCTCATGCTGATTGAGAATAATCTTCTGCATTGAGCCGAGATCGCGGATGAAGAGTCCCTTGTCCGTATGTTCGATGGTTGCGTGTTTCCGTGCAACCTCATCGTCCATGATGACGATCCTGCAATCGGCGGCGCTCCCGATGGTCATAGGCGCTTTCTCGATCGTAATGCGGCGGCCCGCTTCAGGCCCGGTTAAAACTATCAATCTGAAAATCATATGCTCAACATCCATTGCTTTTGAATGGTTATCTGTGTCCGCATATAGCACGCTTTCAGTACCTTTGCCAGCGCGGATATTGATGAAAGGTGGTGGGGCGGCCTAAAGCCGACATTGCATATTGTTCTCAAAGCGCCTCAATAACGATGCGATAACGCATGAGGGTGATCTCGATCTCAGCCGCACGATTACGGTCTAGCCACAATTTCTTGAACCGTTTCATCAGTTCGACCATTTCTTTTTTGAGCACGCGCCGGCTTGTGAGCGTGTCTTTGCCTCCATGGCCAAAGGCGCTCAACTTATGAGCTGCGTGAATAATCACGTCGGCGGCGTAGAGCCAGTAGGGAAGGAGGCCGTGCGGATCGACGCCAGATGGCGTTCTTGCCGCGGCAATCGCCTTGCGGATCTTCCTCATGCGCTTCATGGCATAGAGTCCAAGCCTCGAGTCGGGAGTCAGGCGCATACGCGAAATCCTCCCGTTCTTGCAGACATAAGCTCCGCCTTCCATTTGCCGGAAGATATCGTCTTCCGGCTTTGCGAAAAAGACGTGCGACCAGAAGCTCTGGTAATAACGGCCGAATTGGAAGTGGGCTACCTCGCCAAGTTCCTCGATGGCCCGACTAAAGGAAGATTTGTCGATGCCCATGAAAAGTTTGCAGAAGCGATGGGTAAAACTCTTTGCATCGGCTTTTACATTCCATGCCTGCTCGGCTGCAAACAGATAACCATGCCACGAATTCTCCGTGAAATTGCCATGGCCGCCGTCGCCCCAGTCGGTGGTCAGCAATCCGCAGGCATCGTGCTTGAGGCCCGCCGCTGCGAATCCGTGGATATTGGCCATGGCTTCGTGCAAACGTGGAAAAGGCGAAACCCATGAGGACGTTCCAGGAGCGGCGAAGAAATCAAGGCCGGCTCTTTTGAGATCACGCAATCGATCGAAGTTCTCATTGAAGTTGTAGCCCCAGTCAAGAATTGTCACATCCTTCGGGATTTCTTCGAGCAATTCAGGGTAATGGCGCATCATGTCACCCCAGAACATTATGCGTTTGCCATATCTGGCCGCAAGTTCTCTGAGTTTGAGGATATGATCAAGATAAACCCGACCTTTGCCTTTCTTCTGGCACATGGCGTAGCTCTGCCCCAAACCAAGATCCCAAGTTTCATCGCAGCACACGTTGAAGCGATCGGAAGTGAACAGCGGCAGGAATTCGGAGTACAGCGAATCCAGAAATTTATAGACCTCCGGATTTGCGGGAGAGAGAGTCCAGCCTTTGCGGCGCTGCCACGGTTGAAGCTTCTCAGCGTCGGGACTGAGATATTTGCCAATGCCCCAGTCCTCGGCGAGATGGCGATAGCGCGGCTGTTTCAAGATGTTGGACATGTGCCCAAAACTCGCCAGTGAGGGGATCAACTCAATGTTGTGCGCGCGGCAATGTTCGTCGAGTCTCCGTATATCGTCCGCCGTCAAGGGCGAAGCACCCCTGCCAATGGTGGGATGACCGGTGAATTTGAAGGCGTGTTCGATGTAGAGCTGATAATGGTTGATTTTATATTCGCTCAGCAGCTCAATCTGTTCCATGAGCCGCTCAAGTTTCGGGACGCGACCGCGGGTTACATCGTAATAAATTCCTCTATCTTTGAAGTCAGGCCAGTCATCAATCGTCAACACAGGCAATCCGCCGTCCGGGCATTGTGAATTGATCTGAAGCAGCGTTTCAACGCCGCAGGAAGCTGCTGTTGCCGATGCGGCGTGAATTGCGATTCCTTTGCTGGTGATCGAAAGCCTGTATCCACCGGGCTTGAGTCCGTTACGCACAACGATGCACAAGGTCGGCGCTGTGTCTGACTGGCGAGTGGCAATAACCGAATCTTTGAATAGTCTCCCTGCCTTTTCGGCGACAAGGAGCAGATTGTCCGACGAGATAGTGATCGTGCCTGAGTCGGGAAGACGGAAAAATCCCGTTCCAGCTTTCAAAGAATGCGGTTGCGGTATCAGGGCGATCTTCATGGGCGTTTGCGATACTCTGTTATTGGCATTCCGGAGGAATTGAAATATTGGAATGATGGAATATTGGGGAAGACAGACTTGCAAAATTGGCTCCCATCATTCCATTGTCCCATCATTCCTACCTCCTCTGCCGACCTATTCCGGCATAATCACGGTAATCGCCCGCTCATCTGCTTCTGGCAGGGCCTCGAAATTGATTCTTATGGAATCATGCGGGATCAAATCGCCTGCGCGCTCAGCCCATTCCACTGCCGTTATCCCCTCGGCTTGAAGATATTCCTCGAAGCCGAGCGCCAACACTTCGTCGGGCGTGTTCAGACGATAGAGATCCACATGATGAAGCGGACGTTTGCCCCTGTACTCGCGAACAATGGTGAAAGTAGGACTCACGATCGGAACCTCGATTCCCAACGCCAAAGCGACCCCCTTCACGAAGCAGGTCTTGCCGCTGCCTAGTTCACCGTGGAGTGCGATTACTGTCCGGCCCGATGTCTTTTCGACGATCCCCCTTGCGATTTCCCATGTTTCCTCCGGGCTGTGCGAGATATGACGCTCTTTCTTCATGGTTGGGCAAAATGCTGAAACGCCGTCTTTGTGAGCCATCTTTTTGTGTCTCCAAATTCAATCGTGCCTTTCTTCGGTGTCATTACGCCGAAAAAAGAACATTCGAGTTTGAATCTGCTCTTCCATGCTCGCAGAAATGCTTTCTGCCTTGAAACGGGAATTGTGAAAAGCAGTTCAAAGTCCTCGCCGTCGAACAACGCATGATCAACGGCGCTCATTCCGCCGCCAGCCTTCCTCGCAGCGGACGAGACAGGAATGAGTTCCTCGTATAGCCTGACGCCCAAGTCGTTCATTTCAGCGATGTGGCCGAGATCTGTTGCGAGACCGTCGCTGATATCCATCATGGATGTTGCCCATTTCCTGAGAAATATGCCTTCTTTGACTCGCGGCTCAAACGTCAGATGCTTCCTTTCGCGACTGCCGCCAAGTGATCCGGTCACATATACGAGATCGCCTGGCCTGGCTCCGGAACGCAGAACAGCGTTGCCTTTGGGTGCGGTGCCGACGGCAAATGCGTGAAGTTCAAGAACAGGGCCTTCGGCCATATCGCCGCCAACGATGGCAAGGTTGTGGCGCCGGGCAATTCGTGTTGCTCCACGGTAGATTCCGTCGAGCTTTACCACGTTCATTTTGCGCGGCGCGACAAGGTCAATTAGCGCCCACTGCGGCTCGCCACCCATTGCGGCAATGTCGCTTAGCACGCGGCCGATCGCCTTGTGTCCGATCAATTCTGGCGCGGTGCCGCTGACAAAGTGTGTGCCTTCGACAACGGCGTCGGATGTAAGCAACCAATCGGTGGTGGAGTTTTTGTGTGGTCGCACAACGGCACAATCATCGCCAACACCGCGGACAATGTCCGCGCGGGTTGGTAAAAAGCGCATAATGCGTTTGATTGCCGCAAGTTCTCCGACGTTTCCAAGCGTTGTCATTTCAGCAACGGGGCAAGATGATTTCCAAGTTCCGACACTAAATCCCTATCGATAAAGCGCTTCATGCGCTCCCGCTGGCCAGCGATCAACGCGCTGTTGAAAGCGCTGTCCGAAACAACGCGCCCCATCAGCTCCGCTATCATATCGTATCGTTTTTCTCCGAACAGGATCCCTGCGCCGTCCATCGTTTCAGGAATCGCGCTTGACGAATACGCCATTACAGGTACATCGCGCATCATGCTTTCAAGGATCGGAATGCAGAATCCCTCGTGTTCGCTCATTGACAGGAAAATATCCGCTGATTGGTAGATCGCATTCAGTTGGGATTGCGGCAGTGCGCCGGAGAAACTGAAATTGGCTATGCCCAGCTCCTTTGCACGCGCCAGCAATAGATAGAGATAGCGCTCAGTACCGGCGCTCGAACCAACGTGAATGAATCTGGAATCAGGCTCGACGGACTTCTGGAAGTGAAAGAAAGCCATGAGCACATCCTCAAGTTTCTTATTCGGGGCGCAGCGCCCGACAAATATAACGTTGGTCTTTCCGTCGTCGAATTTCCGCAGGGCTTTCTGGTCTGGAGCCGAACGCAACTTCTCGAAATCAATTATCAAGGGGAGGACTTGCACGTTTTTGTAGCCGGCATCTGTCAACTCGGCGGCATTGAAAACGCTGTCGGCCATATTGACCTTCGCTGTATCGGCCAGTTGCTTCACCTGAGCTATGCCTTTTGCGAGATCGTAGGAAGTGCGCTTGTTGATCATATCAAAGTAATGGGGTGGAGTGACATTGTGGTAAAGAATCGCCTTCCGGCAGGGCAGAGAGGCGAACAATTCATTCGCAGCCGAGCCGATGGAAAGGTGCAGAAGAACAATGTCATCGGGCTTGCGGCAGGCAATGTAGTCACCGAGATCGCGCGAGTCTTTGCGCAGTTCCGGAAGGATACGTTTCGATTCGCAGAATATCTCCGATTCCCGTCCCCAGGAGCGGAATATCTGGCGCAGGACAACTGCCTCGTTACTGATGGCGTCGCCATTTGCGAACCCGGCCACAAATTGATCAATCGCTGGCATTCTTATCGGCTTGCTGGGCGACGCGTCTGGCTTCCTTGCGAAGCGCGTCGAGATTGACACCGTAGCTTTCCAGTTTTCTGGCCAGCGGTTCGTTTTCCGTATCCAGTATGAAGCTATGCTTCCAGTAATAGAGGGCTTTTTCATCGTCGTTCATGGAGTGGAACGCGTCGCCGAGATGCTCGGTAACGGTAGGATCATCCTTGACGATGTCGTTCGCCTTCTTGAGTTGTTCAAGGGCTTTTGGGTAATCTTTTTGCATGAAGTAAACCCATCCCAGCGTGTCAACATACGCTCCGTTGCCGGGATCGAGATCGAGTGCGCGGATGACGTATTCCAACGCCTTTTCCAGTTTGATGCCTTTCTCTGCCCACGTGTAGGCAAGATAGTTCATCGCTTCGTGGTCGTTTGGATACAACTCAATGCATTTCTCGAGGACCTGCTCAGTCTTCTCCAGTTTGCCGGCGCGTTCGTAAGCGGAGCCCAACGTAAGATAAAAGGTTGGCGTCATATCCAGGCCTGACCGTTCGTGAATGTCGCGAACTCTTTCCAATACTCCTATGGCTTTCTCGTAATCCTTCAGTGAGGCGTAGATAAGGCCCAATGAGTTAAGAATAATGGAGTTATCAGGCAGGCGTTTTTCCGCGTTTAGTAAAGTGTCCACAGCTTTGGATGGATCGTGGTCGAGATATATGCACGCCAGTCGCACGAAGGAATCGGGCAGGGGTGGATTTTCTTTTGTAGCGAGCAGGAAACTGCGTTCTGCCTTTTTCTCCTCTCCGAGGCGCAACTGTAACTCGCCTATCAAATTGTAGGACATCTGGCGTTGTTCGGATTCAGATTGCTGCAAGTTGTCCACGACAAACTGCAGGCAATCCACGGCCCGTTCGAATGACTTTGCTTCGATAAGCTCCTGGCACACGCTACGGGCGAATGCCAGGAACAGCTGTCGCGCATCAGTTTGCTTTAGCCCGTCTTGAAGCGATTTTATTGCCTTTGCATCGTTCTTCTGACGGAAATTGAGCCTTGCAATCTCCAGGTAGAGGAGCGTATTCGTGGGCGTAAGATTCAAGGCTGCTGAGTAATACTCAAGGGCCAGATCGGGGTGGCCTGTCAGCTGGCATGTGGCGCCGAGGTCAATCCATGCTTGTGCGGAATTGGGCGACTGCCGGCAGGTTTCCCGCAATGCGGCAATCGCCTCGTCAGACTTTTGCAAACGGAGTGCGGCCAGCGCCAGCTTCTCGCGCGCCAGATCGCTCGACGGATCCAGTTTGGACGCAAGCTCGAATTGCTCAAGGGCTTTGCTGCCGAGCGAGTGTTCCCACTCCAGCATCAAGCCCTGGGAGTAATGAGCCAGAGCTTTCGACAGATCCTGCTGCTCCTTGTAGAGCGTTAAATCCGCCCCGTTTCCAGTCGAACCATTAGTTCTACAACCCGCAAAACAAAGGGGCAGGCAGAGAACTGTCAAGCCCGCCATGAGTCTGGACAAGACGCGCGCTTGCATGGTTCTTTTCCTGCTGTCTACTTGTTCTTGTGCCGATTGGCCTTCAGGCGTTTACGATGCTTGTGCTTCGACATCTTCTTTCTGCGTTTCTTTATGACGGAACCCATGTCCGCCTCCTTTCGTCATGATGGCCCGTTAGCCGCCGTTCGGGTCACGGGATGATCTTGTTTAAACCGAGCTCGACAATACCTTCGGCCCCGGCCTTTTTCAACTGGGGAATGATTTCCCTTACAATCCGTTCTTCGACAACCGATTCAATGGCCACCCAATCCTTTGTGTTTAGATGATTGATTGTTGGCGACTTCATAGCAGGCAGGACGGCCATGATGGCCGCGACATTTTCCAGCTTCGCGTTCATTTTCAGCAGCACAGTGCTCTCCGCAGCCAGCGCGCCTTTCAGAAGAATCGCGATTTGCTCGATCTTGTCCCGCTTCCATTTGTTCTTCCACGCCGCCTTGTTGGCGATAAGCCTTGTGGTCGAAACAAGAATGGTCTCAACGATGCGCAGATTATGAGCACGCAACGATGCTCCTGTTTCCGTAAGTTCCACAATTGCGTCAGCCAGATCCGGCACTTTCGCTTCCGTTGCACCCCATGAGAATTCCACTTGCGCCTTTATCTTGTTTTTCTGGAGAAAGCGCTTTGTCATTCCCACTGCTTCCGTGGCTATTCGTTTGCCTGCGAGATCGGCCGCTGATTTTATTTTTGAATTCTCCGGCACCGCAAGCACCCATTTTACGGATCTGAGCCCCTGCTTGGCGTAAAGGAGTTCTGCCACCTCGACCACGTCCGAGCCGTTCTCCACAATCCAGTCGTAACCGGTGATTCCGGCATCGAGGACGCCTAGTTCAACATAGCGGCTCATCTCCTGCGCCCGCAACAATCTGGCATGAATCTCCGGATCGTCAACGCTGGGGATGTACGACCGGGAATCAGCCCTGATCGTAAAGCCTGCTTTCTTCATCATGCTGAAAGTCGTTTCCTGCAGGCTTCCCTTGGGGAGTCCCATCACAATGTTTTTTTGCGCCACTGCTGTTTTCTTCATCATCTCGTCATCCTGTCGGGTTCTCGAAAGCTCGTCACAAAACGATCGCAAACTTCATTGCGATCCTCAAAATCCTCAAAAAAAGGATGTACCACCACGCCTATCGCAAAAGGCTCTATTGCAAAGCGCGACATATTAGGCGACTGTCGGCAACTAGTCCATCTCGATCTTTGCCCGTCGTCCATCGAAGGAAAGCCGCCCGGCAGCGATGAGTCGCAGCGCCTCGGGATATGCGATGTGCTCTTCCACCTGAATGCGGGCGTGAAGAGTCTCGGGTGTATCGTTATCGAGAACGGGGACGACTCTCTGAATAATAATCGGGCCCGTGTCCGTGCCTTCATCAACAAGATGCACCGTGCAGCCGGTAAATTTCGCTCCGTAATCAAGCGCTTGCTTCCACGATTCGACTCCAGGAAAAGCCGGCAGCAGGGCAGGGTGGATATTCAGAATGCGCCGGGAAAACGTCGAAAGCATTCCTTTCTTAATGATACGCATAAAGCCGGCAAGGACGACGACTTCGGCGCCGTGTAGTTTCAGCGTGTCGATATATTTCTTCTCAGCATCGGCTTCCAGCTTGGTCTTGAAGGGAGCCGCACTCATGAATTGCGCGAAAATGCCGTGCTTCCTTGCGCGCTCGAGAATGAAAGCGTTCTCGACATCGGATATCACGCACACGATTTCGGCATTCAGAGTTCCTGCTGCAATCGCGTCAATAATTGACTGGCAATTGCTGCCTTTGCCGGAGCCGAGTACCCCGATTTTAAGCAGCGGTCGGTTTGTCTTTCGATTCATGGTGACTCTTCCTTTTCTCCAAGGTGTGCGACGCTATCAAAGTAGATTGAGGTTGGCAAGGCAGCGTTGTCGGCAGAAACCGTTCTGCGACGAACCTTTGGGATGCATACATCAGTTTCAATCCACGCTCCCGCGCGGGGAGCGACTCCCACTTGATGAGCGGAAGGGCACTCCACACGCTGTTTCAATCCACGCTCCCGCGCGGGAGCGACGTATATCGGGAGTAGGTGGCGGCATCAAGGCACGGTTTCAATCCACGCTCCCGCGCGGGGAGCGACTACTGCCAGCGATGCCGTGATGAAGGCGTATATCGTTTCAATCCACGCTCCCGCGCGGGGAGCGACAGATAGGACATTTTACACAGGCCGCCGGTGCCTCGTTTCAATCCACGCTCCCGCGCGGGGAGCGACACAAGGTCAAGTATATCAAGATCGCGCTCAACCGGTTTCAATCCACGCTCCCGCGCGGGGAGCGACAATAGAGCAGGGGATTAAAGGGGATTTAGAGGGGGTTTCAATCCACGCTCCCGCGCGGGGAGCGACGCAGAAAGAAGGAGAAGCATCATGGGCGAATACGTTTCAATCCACGCTCCCGCGCGGGGAGCGACATAGCGCAGTGTTGGCAATATGACAGCAGAACTTGTTTCAATCCACGCTCCCGCGCGGGGAGCGACCCGATGGCTCTTATGCGCCTTGCCTCCGATTTAGTTTCAATCCACGCTCCCGCGCGGGGAGCGACCATTGGGTTTCACAAGCAGGCAAAAACTAGAGCGATGTTTCAATCCACGCTCCCGCGCGGGGAGCGACAAATCCGGCGAGGTCGAAGCCGCGTATCAAACCGGTTTCAATCCACGCTCCCGCGCGGGGAGCGACGTTCGCCGAGATGTCCTGATTCACGGTTGCAAATGTTTCAATCCACGCTCCCGCGCGGGGAGCGACATGTATCTCAAGCACGCATCCCGCACGCAAGGCGTTTCAATCCACGCTCCCGCGCGGGGAGCGACCACCGAAAATGCGACCAGTGCGGCAAGGTAGTTGTTTCAATCCACGCTCCCGCGCGGGGAGCGACAAGTATGAGTTTCTTTTTGACGCCATAAATACTCCGTTTCAATCCACGCTCCCGCGCGGGGAGCGACTCCAGATTATCAAAAAATGAAGATGGAAGCCGAGTTTCAATCCACGCTCCCGCGCGGGGAGCGACGTCTTGCTCTGTCATATTTACACCGCTGCTGGGTTTCAATCCACGCTCCCGCGCGGGGAGCGACTTTTTGATGATGTGCTGGGCTGGCGTCCCGCTTGTGTTTCAATCCACGCTCCCGCGCGGGGAGCGACCAACACGTCCGGAACCGGCATCACTATCAACGGTGTTTCAATCCACGCTCCCGCGCGGGGAGCGACTTCGCCGATATACCTGCTTCTGCAAAGCACAACGTTTCAATCCACGCTCCCGCGCGGGGAGCGACAAGTCAGTTTACAAATAAATCACCAGGTCGGAAGTTTCAATCCACGCTCCCGCGCGGGGAGCGACGCGTTGGTCTCGTTCAACAGGCCAGTGATGCTGTTGTTTCAATCCACGCTCCCGCGCGGGGAGCGACACTCCAGGCGTTTGGGCGCAGTCATTCGTTCGTGTTTCAATCCACGCTCCCGCGCGGGGAGCGACGCGCGGCTCGCATATCCGGGGGCAGTCGGACCTGTTTCAATCCACGCTCCCGCGCGGGGAGCGACCACGTGGTGGACATTGCTCAGGGCGATTTGAGTACGTTTCAATCCACGCTCCCGCGCGGGGAGCGACCAGTTGGTGCCGAACGCCGACTCAGGGTTGATTGTTTCAATCCACGCTCCCGCGCGGGGAGCGACGCCCTCCTCGCACAACTCTCGATACTCGGCAAAGTTTCAATCCACGCTCCCGCGCGGGGAGCGACTTCAAAATCCACGGTCCAGCCATCTTTGGTGACGTTTCAATCCACGCTCCCGCGCGGGGAGCGACGGCGTCGGCGCTGGCGCAGAGGCGCGTGATACCGTTTCAATCCACGCTCCCGCGCGGGGAGCGACCT
>Ga0181535_10003328_pt1 | contig 18778 bp, 6 predicted proteins | sample PEATcosm2014_Bin_44_FD_119774 | JGI IMG/M metagenome (GOLD analysis project Ga0181535, IMG submission 119774) | Peatland microbial communities from MTU Mesocosm Facility, Houghton, MI, USA - PEATcosm2014_Bin17_30_metaG | ecosystem: Environmental > Terrestrial > Soil > Wetlands > Peat | place... | reverse complement strand
TCCTCCGAGGCTGTTATTTACGAATCAACTTACCACGGTCGTTCGGGGAAGAGACGGCTGGTTGCCATCGCAAGATAAATACACGGCTCGTGTTTAACTGTCAAGGGAAAAAATTACAACAATTTTACAAGTATTCTGACCTTCACGCAAAAATCACGTACTGAGGTGATAAGCAATCTCGCCCCGAAGCTGCCGCTCGCCTGGGTGCGGATTGGTTGTGCCAATGACTGACCGAATGCCGATGCGTATCGAATCCCATGCTGAGATAGCCCGGCGCACCGACTTCAACCCGACGGGATTTGATCCCCTGAAAAGAGATCTTGACACTGCTTTTGAATTGGGCTAATACTAGTTCTCAACCGGCGAGTCCCCTCTCTCCGGCCGAGCCGATATCATCCCCGCAGTCTGCCAAATGGTGTTTCAGATCCCCAACTCCCGAGCGCGCGCTCGTCTTCGCTCGTGGGCAGGAACTGTCACCTTTGCTGAAGCGGGACATGAGGCGGCAAAACCGCGAGTCCCTTCTGCAACGAGTTGAGTTGCGGCCGACGCCAACCGAACACTCAAGGAGGACGATGTGAAGAAGCAATATGTAAGGCCTGAAGTGAAATGCCTGGGGTTACTCCGCTTGGTTACCAGATTCTCGTTCTAAACGTTGCCAAGGCGCAATAAGTTGCAAAGAGTAAGAGAGTATTCGGATGGAGCGTGGGGCTCCATCCGAATGCGATCGAGTCAGCGATTTCCAGTGGCATAACTCGAACATAAGTACCCCAAGCCGATTGGGGCCCGGTCGAACGGACAAAACGTTCCGCCGCTGAGCGGACTTATGCTCAACGAACCGCGAGCTGCGAGAAAGGGATTGAACCACTACCCATATGCTTGCTCAAGTCAGCCTTTCACGGAATATGGACGTCATTGCGCAACGGGTTCAGGATGAAACTGTCCTGTTTGACATGGGAACTGGAAATTACTACTCCCTGAACGAGTTAGGCTCCGAGGCCTGGGATTTGCTCGCAGAAGGCCTCTCGCTCTCTGAAATTGCTGCGCGTTTGGCTGCGGGATACGACGCTCCCGTGCAAACGATTGAGGACGATCTTCAGGCCTTGCTGGACGAGTTAATTCAAGCCGGCTTGCTTGTAAATTCGAAAGCCGGGGACGAAAGTCGTGGCTGATATGTTTCTGCTGATCCGCATCGCCGCCTTTGCGGCGATCGTGCCTTTGCTGACTCGTCTGCCAATTCGCCGACTGGAAGCTCTGATGGAACCCGTGCGTCCAAATTCTGAGATTGATCCAGCGCTTGCAGAGCGGATCATCAGGTATACAGAGTTAGTTTGCCGTGCCGGCCGCCGTCTGATTGCTCGTCTTTGCCTGACGAGGGGCTTGACACTTTATTACTTTCTAAGGCGCGCGGGAGTCAATGCATCTCTCGTATTCGGCGCCGGCACAGTGGATGACAACTTTGCCGGTCACTGCTGGCTAGTTCGCAATGGCCAACCTTATCTGGAGAAAGTTGACCCCAGGTCGTTCTTCACTCCCATTTACTCTTTCGATGGGTTCCCCACAAAGGACATCGCGAGCCGCCCGGCCGGAGAAGCGCGTGGATGAGCATATCTCAGCAGTTGAGTTGCAGCTTTCACGGGATAGGTATAGATGTATTAGGGCCGCAGGCCGCGGTTTCCTCGCTTGCAAGCCGCCTCGGACAGCTGACTGCCGAGGCCAACGATGGCGAGAAACTCCACTTTGAGTTTTTCACCGCACCTTCTCCCTCTATGCATCGCATCGACAGGCCGCGAGGTCAGGGACGAGCGTTCTATCAGCCCTTGACCGGGGATGCGACTTATTACCCCGATAGCGATGAACTGTATCTGGATTACGGAGGACGAGCACGGGCTCTCTGCAGGCCCGCCGAGGGTCATTGTTTCATCTCCCTGCAGGAGCCGGAGTCTGATCAACTTTGGCTCGGAACGCATCCGCTGTTTACCATTCCGCTGATCGAGATGTTGAAACGGAGGGGCAAGTTCAATGTGCATGCGGCCGCATTTGCTTTGGGAGGGTGCTGCGTCCTGCTTCCGGGAACAACCGGGGCAGGCAAATCCACATTGACCGTCTGTTTGTTGCGTGGCGGCCTCGACTTTCTCGGCGATGACATGGCATTTGTAGAGCGACGCGATGGACTCCGCGTTCTGGCCTTTCCGGAGAGTATTGACATTACGGATACAACCGCTTCTTTCTTCCAGGAGTTGCACGCGCTTACCTATCGGCCCAAGCGTCCAGGGTGGCCAAAGCACGAAATTCGATGCGGCGATTACTTTTCGTCGCGGCTGGCGTGGAATGCGCAGCCCAAAGCGATTGTATTTCCTCAAATCGGAAAAGCATTCGAGAGCAAGTTGACTCCAATCACCAGCGATGAGGCCTTTCTGGAATTGGCTCCGAATGTGCTATTGACTGAGGCTGAGTCGACGCGGGCTCAGTTTGAAGTCCTCGCTCAACTGGTGAAATCGACGCCGTTGTACCGGCTGCGTACCGGGCGCGATTTCGACCGCATTCCCCAGCTTGTTGGAGAAACACTGCAATGAACGCATCCGGAGAAGCGCTTCTGCTTTTGGATTGCTCACTCCTTCGTCCCGATGAGGCGGCTGTTGAGCGAATACGCCAGCGAATTGTCGCCGGTGTGGACTGGATCGAGTTGCTCAGGATCGCAATTCCGCACGGGCTACTGCCAATAGCCTCGCGTAACTTGGCTCTTCACGCGGCAGACATCATTCCGCCGCAGACTCTTGCGCAACTTGGAGCCTACCGAAAAAGTGTGGAAGAGCGAAATCGGCAACAGGTTGCGGAATTGTCGCGATTGCTCGAGTTGTTCGCGGAGGAGGCGATCCGCGCCCTGCCTTTCAAGGGGCCGCTGCTTGCCGCGGTGGAGTTTGGAGATGTGAGCCTGCGAGAGTCTCACGATCTCGATTTGTGGGTGCATCGCCGGGATTTGCCTGCCGCGGGCCGGCTTCTGCGTGCGTCGGGATACCGTGGAGTCATTCACAGAAAAGGAGTTCCATGTCTTCTCCGGCCAGACCGCGGAGACTGTCAAACGGAATTCCAGAATTGGAACGGCGAGGTGCAAATCGAGTTGCACGACGAACTCCAATCCAGGCAGTTTTCATTCCTGCCGGATTTCGATGAGGTATGGGAACGCCGCCGAACGATATTGATTGACAGAGCCGAGGTTCCGGCTTTCGCTCCGGAAGACCTCTTGCTAACGCTGGCTGTCCATGGTTCGAAACACATGTGGCGTCGATTGAGCTGGGTGGTCGATATCTCGGCAGTGATCGGGGTCCATCCACAGCTCGACTGGAAGGCAACACTGGTCAGGGCTCGGAGATGGCGGTGCAAGCGGCGTTTGTTGTCGGCTGTTCTGCTGGCTGAGAGTCTATATCATCTCGCATTGCCGGAGTTCGTTCAAATGGAATGCCGCAGACGGTCTTACACAAGGTCGTCCGTGTTGAGAGTCGAGAATCAAATCATAGATGGTGTGGATGCAAGGACGATCGGCAACTTTATCTCTGAATTGCAGAATCACACAGAGAACGCCGACACGGTCTTCGATCGGCTGCGAATCGCATTCTCCTACTTAAAGAAGATGCTGAGGGTGGATGAAGCCGAGATGCTTCGTTCCATGCCCGGGAAAACATTGCTACTTTTTCGACTGTCGCGAGGCTTTCGCGGATTTCTGGGGAGGTTTGTGGGGCAGGATTAAGGCCAGTTCATTCTTTCCGAAAGCGCACTCCTTCTTCCGGGTGTCTGTTGCATTCAACCACAGCCGCGCCTCGCAAAGAGACTTCCCAATGAATTTTGCGATGAGCTTCTGGGCGCGTAGTGACGGATGGAATTCAGAGATCGTCACTTGGTGAAAGGAGGAATCTTCTGCCTGTAATGGGGAACGTCTCCAAAACCGCATCCCATCTGATAAACTGTAAGTCGAAGTTGGGTTGGCGGATTTGGTGTCCATTTGGTGTCCACAAATGCAAGATATTGAGTCCAAACCAGTGAAAAGGTAGAACAGAGCGAAAGGAACGAAACCTGCGAAAGTCGCTCATTCTACGTGACATGCATCCATATTGTTGAAAAGACAATCTGGGGACGTAGCTCAGTTGGTTAGAGCGCTGCCCTGTCACGGCAGAGGTCGCGGGTTCGAGCCCCGTCGTCCCCGCCATTCATTCCAAAGTACTTAAGAGTGAATGGCGATCAAAGTGACAGCAAAATCTGGGCACAATAAGGGCACAATAAGCCCGAAATCATGCTGATTTTGCTTCTTTACCCAGCCCGTTTGTGCCCACGTTCGGCACCATCATCTTTACAACCTTGCTCTGCGCGGCCCGCTTGTTCGAGGTCACTGCTTGTGTGTAAACGTCGAGCGTGATCCTGCTATTGGCGTGTCGTAATCGCCGTAGCGAGCTCTGAAAGACGGGAGACCTCCATCTTGCGCTATTCTCCAGTTCCTATCGGGCAGGCATCCGCGATTCCCGGCGAGAGCGCAAGACGCATTCCACCGCCGGTCTCGATGGCCTGTCTGCTGAGGCCGCGCGGGCGCGTCAGGGCGCTACCTCGTTCAGCGACATCGGTGGCGCAGCCATCATCACCGCCGGTGTGATCGCCCCGCCAAAGAGAATGTTGCCGAAGTGTCTACGCTTCGGTATTCCTCTGACTGCTTACTGCAGGTTGAGAGTGACATTTGCCGTGTGTTGCAAGTTGTCGCTGGTGGCCGTGATGGCGATGGTATAACTGTGCGGAGGATGAGCGAAAAAGCCGCTCGTCGAGCCGCAACCGCTCAGCACAGCCGCAGCCGCGCCGCCCGCGAGCAAAACAGCCACGCAGAAGATGCGCCGCATTGCGCGCCTGTTTCTGCGCAGGCCTCGGGCTCCGAACAACAGCAGCAGAGCCAGCGCGAAGGACGTCATGTGGCGTCCGGCCTGTGCCGGCGTCCCGTGCTGTGCAGCCGTTGTGGCCGCCGTCTGGATAGTCACCGTAATGGTCTGCGGGCCGCCGTCGGCTGCAATGCTTGACGGCGAGAAGCTGGCCGTCGCCCCCGGCGGCAGGCCGCTGACGGCGAAAGTCACCGTGCCCGCATAGCTGCTGAAGCCGGGCGTAACCGACAACTTGTAGGAGATGGCGCTGCCCGGAGCCACGGTACCGCTCGCCGGACCGACAACAGTCATGGTGAAGTCAAGTGGCGCCACGGTCACCGTGATGCTGGATGTTGAACTGCTCGAAGTGAAGTTGGTGTCCCCGCTGTAGGTTGCCGTAATGGTGTGCGTGATGCCGGAGGCAAGCGATGCGGTCGTATAGGTAGCCGTCCCGCCGGTCAGCGTAGCGGCATTTAGCAGCATGCCGTTGTCAAAGAAGTTCACCGATCCGCTGGGCGTTCCGCTGGTTGTCGAGGCTACCTGCGCGGTGAGAGTGACGCTTTGTCCGGGCGTGATCGTGGCGCTGTTTGTGCTCAGCGAAGTTGCCGTTGCGGCCTCTGTAACGGTCAGCGTTCCATTCGTGATCGATTCCGTGTAATCGGCGAGATTCGTTCCTGTCACCGATGGAACGATCGCATACGCGCCCACCGCCGATGAGAGAGTTGCACCCGTCGAGAAGGTCTCGGTGAAGTTGTCGCCGTTCAGTGCGCCAGTCATCGTGCCGGTGAAAGCCGGATTGGCTGTGCCATACACCTTTGTTGCGTTGTTGGTTGCGATTGTTAGCGTGGCCTCCGCGATCGCAAGGTTTACCGTGATGGGAGTCGCTGGGTTGTAATTGCCGTCGCCCAAATAGCTCACTGCGACGGTATAACTCCCGGCTGCCTGGTTGGCAGGGACGGTTAGGGTCGCTGCCCCGGAAGCGATCGCGGCAGTCTGTGCCGTTCCGCTGCCGATGGTGTAACTAACACTGCCGCCAGGGGTCGCAATACCCGTGCCTGAGAAGTGTCCGGAGACTGAGATTGTGATCGAGCCGCCGGCTCCATAAGTCATGTTGACCGTTGAGACGGGCCCGGTTAGCGTCGCGTTTGCCTTGCTCACCACAAGAGGCGATGTCGCGTTGGTTAGCGCACCGGCTGAGAAGTTGGTGTCGCCGCCATACTGCGCGGCGTAGCTGTGGCTGCCCACGGTAGGCACGCTCACCAGGTAACTCGCGCTGGCGCTTGCGACCGTGCTCACCGGCATTAGCGCGGTGGCGCCGTCATAGAAGGTCACCGTGCCGGTGGGAGAGCTGGTCAGCACGGAGGGCGGAGCGATTGCGGCGGAGATCGTAACCGGCTGCCCGTAGGCGATGGCAGTGGGCGACGCAGTCACCGTCAATGTTGTCGAAACCGGCGTGTTCGTCAACAGGAAGCTGGCCGCCGTGCCGGCCCCGCTCACGCTCGCCGTCACCGTGTAGGCCGTCGTGCCCGCCGTTCCGTTTGCTGTTGCTGTCACGCTGGCCGTGCCGTCGGTGGCCGTGGTTGCGGGCAAGCCTGTGAAGGTCGCGCTCGCTCCGCTGACGGGCGAGGCAAAAGAGACCGCCGCTCCCGAGACTGGGTTGCCGTATTGATCCACCACGACTACCTTGAGCGGAGCTGTGAACGCCGCACCGATCACTGCGGTCTGCGGTGTTCCGGAGACCGTTGTGACGGAGGCGGGCGAGGCCGCTGAAACTGTCTCCGACGCATTCGCCGCCGTCACCGAGTCGTTGCCGGAGATCGTTGCCGTGTAACTGTAGCTGCCTGCTATTGTCAGCGCAGCGCTCGAAAGGTCGAACTCCGCCACGCCGCCCGTGGCAGTTGCCGTGTAAGTCTTCGAATAACTGCCCGGTCCGGTCACCGTCAGCGTGATGGTATCGGATCCTGTCGTCACCAGCGTGCCGGCCACGCTCTCCTCGTCGACCGTGACCATGCCGGTGTTGCCGCCCGCCGTGACCGTCGCAGGCGGGGATGCGATGAACGCCAACTGCGTCACCGCGGAGTTTACGTTGAACTGGTTGCTCGCGACTGAGATGGCGAGTGCTGGAGAGCTCATGGAATTCAGCGTCAGTTTGGCTGTCAACACATCGCCAGTCCCTGGAAGGCTGACGCTCAGACCGGAGTAGGCCGCGATACCGGTGGTTGCCGAGGTTCCAGTTGATGCACCGGTGAGCGCCCCGCTTCCGGTGGTCAGCGACAGTGGAATCGTGATGCTGTCGGTACCGTCGCCGAACGCGACGGTGCTCTCGTAGAGTTGCACGGTCGGCGCGGGCAGCATCGCCGCGTTCTGCACCACTGTCGACGGCTGCTGCACGAATGCAATCGAGTAATCGGTCTGCACTGCGCCTGCGTCCACGCATGGGTTCGTGGTGTTGTAACCAGGGTAGGTCGTGTTGATGTTCGGCTCGCCGCGCTGGTCCGTCGTCACGCCCGAGGGGATGTTGGCCTTGAGGCCCGCGCAGATCGCTGCGCTGCCCGGTAGCGGGATCATGGTCTGCGTCGGTCCGCCGTTGTCGGCGAGCAGTAGTATCTTCGGGTCGCCCGTAGTGGCGTTGCTGTTTGTGGTGCAGTTGTTGCAGTCGTCTTCGGAGTTGCCGGGATCGAGATTGTTGTAGAAGACGTTATAGCTGGCGGTGACTGTCATGCCGCCGTTGTTGCCAACTCCGGCGCCGTTCTGCCCCGAATTGCCGGATAAAATGCTATTGGTCAACGTCAGGGCGTTGTTGTTGTAGATGCCGCCGCCGAAACCGGGGTTTGCGGTGGCGGAGTTGTCAAACAGCGTGCTGCTTGTCACCGTGAGCGTGCCGTCGTTGTAGATGCCGCCACCCATAGCGGCGGTGTTGTTGGAGAAGGTGCTGTCGTTCACCATCAGCGGGCCGGTGTTGCCGGAGTAGATGCCGCCGCCGGAATAAACGGCGGCGTTGCCGGAGAAGGTGCTGTCGTTCACCGTCAGCGAGACGGAACTGGCCCCATCGATACCGCCGCCGTATATTGCCGAGTTGTTTGAGAAGGTGCTGCCGGTTACCGTCAGCGCGCCCTGGTTGCCGATGCCGCCGCCGTTCTTCCCGGAGTTGCTGGAGAAGGTGCTGTTGGTCACCGTGAGCGCGCCGTAATTGTTGATGCCGCCACCCCCGCTGGAACTATTTCCATTTGTAATCGTCAGGTTCGCGATGGCTGCTCCGGTCACGCCGAAGTTCACCGAGAAGACGGAGAAGTCGCTCGACGAACCGCCGCCGGAAACGGTCACTAGATTCTTGAGCGTGGCTCCGCTGCCTGCCACCGGACCTGTGATCGTCGTATTCGACGGAATGTTGAGCGCGCCCGCGCTGCCCAGCGTGATGGTCTGCGCTGCGGCAAAGAAGGTTGAGTCGAAGCTGATACTGGCCGCGCCCGCACTGCCTGCATCAAGCAACGCATCGCGCAGGCTGCACGAGGTATCTGCACCCGTTCCTGGCGTGGTCTGCGCCGTGCAGAATCCGGCGTCGCCTGCATCATCCTGATTGGTTGTCACCACCAGATTCGGCGTGGTCACGGTCAGCGTGATGCTGGCGCTGCTGGCCAGATAGAACGGGGTCCCGGTGAAGGTGAACGCGATAGTATGCGGGCCCACCGTCAACGGCGTCGCAGGCAGGGCGATGCTGAAACTATTCGTCGCCGAACCGGCGCTCACCGTCAGGGAGGCCGAGGCATCCAGCGTCGCGGTAAAGTTGCCTGCGGCGATGCCTGTGGCGTTAAACGGACTCAGCGCAACGGAGATGCTGGGTTGCTGGCCATAGACAAAGGTGGAACTGGGCGTCACCGAGGGCGCGAGCGAGGTGGCGACGGGGGCAACATAAGAGAACTGATCGGCCGGAGATGTGGTGCTGGTGCCTCCAACGGTGGTCACGGTGACATCCACCGTGCCGGCAGATTCAGCCGGAGAGGTTGCGGCGATCTGCGTGGCGCTGAGGACGGTGAAGCTGACGGCTGGCATCGAGCCGAAGTTCACGGCAGTTGCGCCGGTAAAACCGGCGCCGGTAAGGGTCACAGACGTTCCGCCGGTCGTTGCCCCAATGGACGGAGATAAAGCTGCCACTACGGGTTGCGCCACATAAGTGAACTGGTAGGCCGGGGAAATTTGGCTTGAGCCTGCAGGGGTCGTCACGACGACATTCACCGCGCCGGGGGCGCCAGCCGGCGAGGTCAAAATGATCTGCGTTGAGTTGCCGGAGGTAACGGGCGCAAATGTGGCGCCGAAGTACACCCCCGTTTCGGGGCTCAAATCCGTTCCGGTAATGGTCACCGGTGTTCCGCCGGCCGTCGGCCCACTGGATGGAGTGATTGCGGTAATTTGGGGCGGTCCTATATAGGTGAATTGGTCGGCCGCGGATGTGGTGGTTGTGCCTCCAGTCGTGGTCACGGTGACATCCACTATGCCTGGCGTTCCAGGCGGCGTGACTGCAGTGATCATCGCAGAGCTAACGACGGAGAAGCTGGTGGCCGGCGTGGCGCCGAAGTACACGGCGGTTGCGCCGGTAAGAGTAGTTCCCGCAATGACCACTTGCGTTCCACCGTGCGCTGGCCCGCTGGACGGAGAGACTCCGATCACTGTGGGCGACGCCGCATAGGTGAATTGATCGGCCAGAGTTGTGGTGCTTGTGCCTCCAACGGTTTTCACGGTGACATTCACCGTGCCGGCAGCTTCAGCTGGCGAGTTCACCAGGATTTGAGTGGGGCTGATAAGCGTGACGTTGGTACCGGCGATCGTGCCGAAGTTCACGGTCGTTGCGCCGGTGAAGTTCGTTCCGGTAATGGTCACCGACGTTCCACCGGCAATTGGGCCGCTGGCCGGAAAGACGCTGGTCACCGTGGGCGGGGCTGCATAGGTGAATTGGTCGGCCGCGGAAGTTGCGCTTGTCCCTCCAGGAGTGGTCACGGTGACATCCACCGTGCCGGTCCCTGCCGGGGAGGTTGCTGTGATGGTCGTGGAATTGACAGCCGTGATGTTGTTAGCTGACGTCGTGCCAAACCTCACGGCCGTTGCGCCGGTGAAGTTCGCTCCGGTTATGGTCACCGACGTTCCGCCAGCCGTTGGGCCGCTGGTTGGAGAGATTCCGACGACGGCCGGCGGTGCGAGATTGCTCAGGGAGAAGGTCGCAGCCGACAGGCCCGTCACAGCGGCAGTGACACTGTAGTTGCCCGGATTGGTGTTCGCTTTGAAAGAAGCGCTGGCGATACCGCTTGAATTCGTGGTTACCGTGATTGTGTTGCTGCTATTGCTGAAGATTCCGCTGGCGCCGGCAGCCGGCGCTGTGAATGTCACCGTGGAACCCGAAATGGCGATGCCGGCCGCGTCGTTGATCGTCACCGCGAGCGGATTGGTGAACGCTGTTGAAATCGGCGTAGCTTGAGGACTGTCGCCGGCGTTGACAGTAATCGAAGCCGGAACCTGCACCACGGTCACGGTGTCTGTGTTTGAAGCTGCGGCCGTTGCCAAACTGGTGTGAGCCAGATCTCCGCCGCCGTACGCTAAGGCTGTGTTGCTGACCGAGGTGGGAGAGTTGGCCGGCACATTGACCGACAGCATGATTGCCGGGAAACTGCTGCCGCCGGATTCCGTTTGGTTGGAAGTGCAAGTGACCGCCGTCGTGCCGCCGCATGTCCAGCCGGAGCCTGTAAAGCTAGCCAGCGAGTAGCCGGAAGGCAGCGTGTCGGAGACGGTGACCGTGCCGGAGGTTGTGCTGCCCGATGCCGTGTTGTTAACCGTCATCTCCCACACGGCAGTCGTGCCTTGCGTGAAGGTCCCGGTATGGGTCTTTGTCACGGAGAGCACCGGGGCCGGCACGATGGCGATCAAATCTGTATTCGAACTCGTAGAACTGACCCCGGCGCCGGTCGCGGTGGCGGTGTTGTCGATGCTCCCGTTGGCCGTAGCGGAGACATTGACTTCGATCCTCAGCGTCGGATAGCCGCCGCCTTCGGCAATCGCCGAGTCGTTGGTGCACGTCACCGTCTGCCCCGCCGCCGAGCAGCTCCAGCCTGTACCCGAAAAGCCGGCGTAAGTGAAGGCTGAAGCCAGCGTATCGGTGACGGTCATCGGATTCGTGCCGCCGGCCGGGTCGCCGGTGGATCCTGGCCCGTCGTTGGTAATGCCCACGGTGAGCTGCGCGTTCTGCTCGCCCTGCGTAAAGCTGCCGTTGTGCGAGGCGTCCACCGACACCGCCGGCAGATTTTCGGTCAGGTTCACGCACCAGCCTTTGGCCGCTCCGAGGGTCGCATTCGGAAAGCCCGAGCTGAAGAACAGGGCCCATGTGCCGTTGGCATTGCTGCCATTGGTGAACACGTCGGCGAATGTCGAGGCGCCATGCGACGGGGCATAACTGAATGCGCCGGCCGCCGGCGCCGGGTAGAGGCCGCTGGCGCTGGAGGTGAATACGTCGGGAGTGTTGAGATAGCTCAGGTAGGCGGTCGGCTTGTAGCTTCCAGGAGCGATATCCTCAAGCGAACTCGTCACCAAACCGCTGGCGCTATCTTCGAAGATGTAATTGCCAAGCGTAGCTTCCCCGGTGCCGGTGAGATCGCCTTGGGTGGTGTTGGAAAAGAAGTCCAGCGCGGGGCCTGTGGTACTTCCTCCAGGCACAGGACCCTCCACCAGCGACGCGAGTTGGTCGAGGTCATCCGCGGTGAGAACCGAGAAGTTTGTTAGTTGAACTCCAACGGTATTCAGCGTGCCGGGAAGATTGGTCACCGAGATCACCGACGGATTCGGCGTGAATGGCCCGGCCAGGCTTCCACCTTGAATCTCAACCGGCCCCGGATTGCAAAACTGCCAGGTCGTGCTGCTGATGTTCGTCACCGTCGTCGCGGTGTTGATGCGCTGCCAAATCGACCCGAAGCTTGCGTTGTCTGTAGATGTGCCGCTGAAGTTCGCCGTGATCTGATGGTCGCCTTCGGTCAGCGAGCTTGTGGTGAATGCCGCCTGCCCGCTGCCGTTCACCGGCACGGCGCTGGCCAGCGTTACCGGTGTCGAGCTGGTCGTGTCGGTGAACGTCACTGTCCCGCCGGCGGGCACCGGACTTCCTGCGCTCGCCACCGTCGCCGTGATGGTGACGGGTTGCCCGGTCGCTTGCGGATTCTGGCCGGAAGTTACGGTGGTCGTGGTTGTGACGCCGGTGTTCAGCGTCAGCGCGAGGCACCAGCCGTTATTCAGGTTCAGTGATTCGCCGTTGATCGAGTACAACGCCCAATCGCCATTGGCCGGGGACCCATTGAAGGCCTCCCCAAGTGTCAACACGCCGTTGTGCGTGTAGTGGGTATTGTCGGTGCCGTAGGGCGGCGCGAAATTGATCGTGGCCGGAACCTGCGGGATGCTCAAATCGAAAGCCGGCGAGGTCGAGGCCGGGAAGGTGTCGGGGTTTTCGCCCTCATTGTCGTCGGTCGGCAGGTAAGTGCCGCTGGCCGGAGCCGACGTAGTGGGCACGTATCCGCCGGCAGAATCCTCGATCGTCAGGTTTACCGCGCTGGTCACGCCTGAGAAGCTGAAGCCGGAGTCCAGAAAGTCCAGGTTGTTCGCGCCGCCGGGCGCAACCAGCATGAACTGGCCGGCAATTCCGTTCACCGGTCCTGCCACGCCCTCCAGTTCCACGCTCACATCGGCCACCGTCTTGCCGGGGTAGGCGGTGCTGGGAATCTTGATTACCGAAGGATAAGCCAGCCCTGGGTTGCCGCCGATTGGATCGCTGATCGGGCTGTTATTGCACCACGTGTCCCCCGAGGTATTCGCCGCAGTCACTTCCACCAGTTCGGTCGTCGAGTCGCTGCTCGCGCCGAAAGTTCCGGCAACCCCTGCGTATGCTGCCGAGATGGAGTTGTTGCCCTGCGCCAGGGAGGTTGTGCAGTGCGCAACCCCGCCACTCAGCGCGACTGCGCCGCAACCGGAGATGGTCGAGCCGTTAGCGGTGAAGGCAACCGTCCCCGTGGGTGTGCCTGAACTCGCCGTTATGGTTGCCGTGAAGGTGACTGGGGCACTGGAGGCCGAATTGGGATAGGACGCCGGATTTGCCGAACTGCTCAGCACGGTCGTGGTGGAGACAGCGCCGCCGGAGTTATAGGTCAACGTCAGCTTCCAGCCCGTGATCGAAACCGGGTCGGGTGCGCCAAACGCGGTGTCGTTATCGATGAGATAGAGCGTCCAACTCCCGTTGGCACCCGCGTCTAGGAAGGCCACGTTCAGCGTTTGCGCCGAACAAAGCAGGGACGGATTGCCGGTGGGATTGCCGCAGCCATCGGTCTGCGGGAAGTCCCCTGCCACGTCGCCGCCAGGAAGCGGAGGCGCATCGCCGAAGTTGTTGTAATAGTAGGAACTCGGCTTCACCGTGTAGGGCATGGCCGTCGTGAGCCAAGGGTTGTCGTACGGCGCGGCATTGGACGCGGTGTCGGTGATCGTGATGATGTCTCCGCTGGTCCCTTGTAGTCCGTTACAGGAGGCGGTTTGGCTGGGATTTCCATCGCAGCCGTCCTGGCCATCCCCCGTGCTGCTCAGCAGGACGAATTCATCTCCGTTGGGCGCCTTCAGCAAGAACTCCGCGGACTGCAGGCTGAAATAGCAAAAACTTCCGTCCGCGGTGCATGTGCCAGCCGATTTGACGCCATCGAGTTCCACCGAGACGGCCTTCACCGTGCCGCTGGCGCCGCTGACCGAGATGGTCGAGGTGACAGCCGCGGTGTCGCTTGTGGTAAACGACATGCCTCCGCCGGTGAAGGTCGTCTGCGCCCGCCCCGCTGGCGCTATCAGCAGCACGAAGCACGCGGCCAGCGATGCAACCGTTCTGCCGGCGATCTGCCGGGCTGAGCGGAAGAGGTCGGAAAGGTTTGAAGTGCGGGAGGAAAGGCAAGGAACGGAAGACGCTGAACGCGTTGAATCGAGCATATGGATGGACCTCGGTGCTTTCCCGTGTGGAGCACAATGGGATGTTCAGTCAGATTTGGCCGGAAATTCACCCCTCCGGCGCGCGAGCCCGCCGCCCAGGGAAGAGACACACCCACTGCAATATCGCGTGGAAATGTGCCCCCTTTATAGCGGTTATGACAATTGCTGTCAAGCGATTCGGGCTTCGTCCGCGATCGCCAGCGGTCGAGCATTCGTAATCCGTTCGATGACCGCTATGGTCGCTAAGCAGGCGAGACAACTCACCAGGTTCATTGCGTTGGCGCGCTCAGTGCCGGCTGCCTTGCCGGTGTTCGCGAAGCCGGTCGAGCGGCAAGGTGCGCGGATCGATTTCAAGCTGCAGGTCCGTAACTACGTTTGAGTTCCTGTTCCCTGATCTTGAAGGGGACGGAGGAATTTACTGAATGAGTTGATAGCGCTTCATCTGTTCGAGCAGTTCCGTCAGATCAATGGGTTTCATGAGGTACTCGTCGCAGAGTTCCTGGAAGCAGAGGACTACCTCTTTAACATCATCTACTGTCGTTGTCATGATGACCTTTACGCCGGCGGTCGACAGGGTCCCGTGCTCCTCTTCGATGGCCCGGATACGCCGGACGGCTTCGCGCCCGTCCATTTCGGGCATCATGATGTCCATGCAGATCATGTCGTAAGGCTTTTTCTGCCCCATCGCGATGCGAAACGCTTCCACAGCCTCTTTTCCGTTCACTGCGACATGACATTCTCCATACCGGGACAGAAAGGTCTGCAATAACAGCCGGCAGGCAAAGTCATCCTCCGCCAGCAAGATTCGCAGAGACTTGTCCATTTTAGGCGCGATGGTCTGAGCTGAATCAGTGGACGATTGGCCGCTGGGAAGCTGTCCATCCAATTCGTCTATGTTTGCCTGGATGCTGGCCTGGTTGCTCACGGCAGGGTTTCGAATCAGTTCACTCAATCTGTCGGCTGCAGAAATGAGGGTGCGGACTTGCTTCGGCGTGATCGCAGTGCTCTGCGAGCGGAGAAGATCCAAATTCTGCTCCATCTTGCAAGAAAGCTCGCGTATCTTCATGAGGTCAAAGAACGCAGCACCGCCCCAGATGAAATGTACTCCTCTTGAGACGCGACTCAGTCGATCTTCATCGGTCGCTGCCCCGCCCATCGCCAAAGAAAGAAGGTCTGCCTCGATCGCCGCCAGGTGTTCGCGGCAATCAGCCAAGTAATCCTGCGCCAGTTCATCGTTCAGGTCAATCATCGACGGTCATCCTCAAAACTACTGGTGTTGTTTGCAGCTTCAGCCATCCTGTCCGATTCACGATGGCCTTGAATCGTTCAAATTCCTTCACTGCGCGCGGCAGCAGTTCGATACACAGGGTCACATCTGCGACACTCGCCGCCTCTTCAATGTCCGAGGTGATCGACCGCAGGCATGCGGCGCCGACCGTCGCCGCCGCTCCCTTGAGAGCATGCGCAAGCAACCGGACTGCTGGCGCGTCACCGTCTGAGAGCAGCTTGCGGAGATTCGTCAACTGAACCGGAAAATCATCGAGGAATCCCTTGACTATGGCGCTGGCCAGTTGGCGGTCTCCCATCAACCGCCGCAGCAGGGGCTCCTCATCGAAGGTGAATTCGACTGCTTCTCGTGCGGCCTGGTGCAGGGGCTCCGGAAGAGCATGGGCCGGAGCCACAGGCATCCACCTGTTGAGCATTGTTGCCAATTGCGGCAGTTCCAAAGGCTTTGAAAGATAGCCATTCATACCCGCGCTGAGGCATCGTTCCCTAGCGGAAGACGTTACATCCGCAGTGAGGGATATGATCGGGATCATTGAATGAATTGAGTTGCGAATCTGGCGGGTTGCCTCATAGCCGTCCATCACGGGCATCTCGCAGTCCATCAGCACCAGATCATAGTCCGAGCGCTTGACCGCACCGACAGCCTCTGCGCCATTTGGGACTGCATCGGCCTTGTAGCCCAGCTTCTGCAGTTGAGCAAGAACCACAAGCTGGTTGGTGAGGTTGTCCTCTGCCACCAGGATTCGCCCATCATGCTCGATGGGACTCTTAAGACGCGACTCGATGGAGGGAGCCTCCGCCTGCTCGCCCGCGCAAGCTATCTCGCTGGTAGCTGGTCTTTCAAATACCGCTGTGAACCAAAAGGTGGAACCATGACCCTCGCGGCTATTTGCACCGATTTTTCCGCCCATCAGCTCTACAAGCTGCTTCGATATCGTCAGTCCGAGCCCGGTGCCGCCATACTTCCGCGTTGTCGAGGCGTCGGCTTGAACGAATGCCGAAAAGAGCGAATTCACTTGATCCGGCCGCATACCGATTCCGGTGTCGCTGACAGCGAAACGCACGGTTGACATTCCATGACTTTCGCATACAAGTTCTGCGTTGAGTGTCACCTCGCCGCGCTCGGTGAACTTGACCGCGTTCGCCATGAGATTGGTCAGAACCTGGCGCAGGCGGTGCGCATCCCCCTTCAGCAGTAACGGAAGATCGGATGACAAAAATGAACTGACCCGAAGCTTTTTGGCATTCGATTGCGGCTCGATGAGCAGAAGGACGTCTGCGATTATCTGCTTGAGATCCATGCTTCGCTTCTCCAATGTGATCTTCCCCGCTTCGATTTTTGACAGGTCGAGAATGTTGTCGATGAGGGCCAATAGGGTTCGCCCGCTCGTCTGGGCGACCTGGACGTATTTCCGCTGCTCGGGAGTGAGATCTGTTTCCTGCAGCAATTGATTCATGCCGATGACTCCATTCATAGGCGTGCGGATCTCGTGGCTCATGTTGGCGAGAAAGCGGCTCTTGGCCCGGTTTGCCGCTTCAGCCCCTTCCTGGGCGCGAATCAGCTCCTGCTCGTACCGCTTGCGCTCGGTGATGTCCTCCGCAATTCCAACGATTCTCGTTATCTTCCCGACTTGATCGTGAATGGGAAAGGCTCTGTCGCGGATCCATCTCTCATCTCCGTCCGGCGTACGAATGCGGTACTCCGAATCGACTTGCTCGCCCTTTATCTGCCGGGCAAATACCGAGTGTGCCTGATCCACATCGTCAGGATGAATCGCCTCCGCCCAGGACATTGGGGCCTGGTAAAGACTTTCACAGCTTCTTCCCCATACCTGCTCATACGCGGGACTTACATACAGCATTTCATTCGCTTCCGGAGGCATGATCCAGAACACTTCATGAACATTCTCCGCCAACTGGCGAAACTTCTCTTCGCTGCTTTCCAGCGCCTTCACGGCTCGTTTGCGTTCCGTAATGTCTCGAAAGAACCACACGCGCCCATGGTGCTGACCACCCTCGCTCCACAGACTATTGGAATAGCGCTCAACCGTCCTGCCGTCTTTCAATTCAATTTCACAGTGATCGATCGCTTCCGCATCGTCGTTAATCTCCCGAATTCTCTTTAGAAAAGCCTCGGGATTTGCCACTCGCTCAACCACCGCGGATAAGACTATTGGAGGTTGATCACCTATAAAGTAATCGGGCAGATTGTCCGGAATCTCAAGCAAGGGAAACTGCCATATATCTTTGAATCTCTGGTTGTGCGAAACAATTAGTCCAGCATCATTCACGACAAGTATTCCGTCGAGTGACACCTCATGTATCGCGCGAATGAGAGAGTATTGGAATTCGCGCGCTTGCTCGTTCCGCTTCCGCTCAGTAATGTCTGCGGTTAGACCGATATGCCCAACATACTCACCAGACGGCGATAAGCGCGGTTGCGCGTTCGAGCCGATGAGCCGCCAATCGCCGTTGGCCTTCTGAACGCGCGCGTCAGCTCGGAAAGGAGCATGCTCAATCATTGCGGCCTCGAAGGCCGTAATGTACTCGGGCGCGTCCTCCGGATGAATCAGTTTCTGCCACTCGCCTGCTTTCATCTCGTTGGATGACGTTCCAAAAAACCGCCGGCACTCCTTATTGATGAATTCAAGGTTCCCGTCTTTGTCGGAGACCCACATCATCGACGGGGTACTGTCGGCCATGGTTCGGAATCGCTCTTCACTTTCACGCAGCGCCTGCTCTGCCCGCCTTCGCTCGGTGATGTCTTCCACATGGACCACAGAATGGAGGGGATGTCCATCACTCGCACGAACCAGCGAGACCCTGACCTGGGTCCAAATTACACCTCCGTCCCGCCGGATGTATCGTCTGATCTCGTCGAGGAACTCGGCGGTTCCACCCCACAGTCTTTCTTTACCCTGCAATGCCGTTGCAAGATCCTCGGGGTGGCACACTTCCGTCCAGGTCTTGGCTAGCAATTCTTTTTCGCTATAGCCCAGCATTCTACAGAATGTTGCATTCACCTTGATATAGCTCGTGTCCGGCCCGGCTACGCAAACTCCAACCGGTGCGTGCTCAAAGACCCCGCGGAAGCGCTCCTCGCTCTCTCGAATCTTCTGCCCGGCCTCATAGCGCTCAGTGACGTTTCGAAGAATGACGGAGATGGCCGCGGCCTCACCGGTTGAGCTTCTTATCGGAGACCCGGTGACGGATATGCGAACCCTCCGACCATCTTTGTGTATGCACACACTATCAAATGGCGGAACGCCGCCTTGACAGACACTCTTGGTAAATTGCGGTAGTAGATGCACGCGTTCAGGCGCCAACAGAAGCGACATTGGGAGGCCGATTGCTTCGGCGGCAGAGTGACCCAAGATAGCCTCGGCGCCACGGTTCCACGTAAGAATGATGCCCGCTAGCGAATAGGCAATAATGGCGTCTTCGGAACCTTCAACAATCGCGGCAAGAAGTGATTTCGCTTCCTCTGCAGCCCGCCGGTCTGACACGTCGTGCTTGATTGCAATGAAGCTGACAACCTCACCAGTTGAGGAAAGTACGGGAGCGATCCGCATCTCCTCGTTATAAAGAGTTCCATCCTTGCGCTGGTTGATCAT
>Ga0181535_10003327_pt1 | contig 18781 bp, 17 predicted proteins | sample PEATcosm2014_Bin_44_FD_119774 | JGI IMG/M metagenome (GOLD analysis project Ga0181535, IMG submission 119774) | Peatland microbial communities from MTU Mesocosm Facility, Houghton, MI, USA - PEATcosm2014_Bin17_30_metaG | ecosystem: Environmental > Terrestrial > Soil > Wetlands > Peat | place... | reverse complement strand
GCGCTTCCAGCACGTCTTCTGATCAGCTCTCCAGCTTGGGGATGGATGCCGTCAGATGGTCGGGCACGGCGTCGTAGTGGTCGTAGGCGACGGTGAACGAGCCCCGCCCACTGGTCAGCGCGCGCAGGTCGACGGCGTAACGGGTGAGCTCCGCCGTGGGGGCGGTGGCGGTGACCGTCTGGTAGCCCTCGTCCTCCGCGGCGTCCGTCCCGACGATGCGTGCCCGCCGCGCGTGCAGGTCGCCCAACACGTCACCCTGGCACTCGGCCGGGATGGTCACCTCCAGGCGCGAGATCGGTTCGAGCACGATCGGGCCCGCCTCGGCCATGGCCGCCTTGATCGCCAGCGCCGCGGCCATCTTGAAGCTGACCTCGTTGGAGTCGACCGAGTGCGCCTTGCCGTCGTCCACCGTCACGGCGATGTCGACCACGGGGTAGCCGAGCATGCCCCCGGCGGCGAACGTCTCGAGCACGCCCTTCTCGACGGCCGGTATGTACTGGCGGGGGATGGCGCCCCCGACAACCTCGTCGCGGAAGGCGAAGCCCTCGCCGCGGGGGAGCGGCTCCAGGCGCAGGTGGCACACGCCGAACTGGCCGTGCCCGCCCGACTGCTTCTTGTGCTTGCCCTCGGCGTCGGCCGGCACCGTGATGGTCTCGCGGTAGGGGATGCGCAGCTCCTCGCGCTCGACGTGGACGTTGCACTTGCGGTCGAGCCGCTCGAGCGTGACCGCAAGATGCACCTCGCCGCTGACGCCGAGGATGGTCTGGTGCGTCTCGTCGTCGCGGGTGACCGTCAGCGAGGGGTCCTCGTCGCAGAGGCGCTGCAGCCCCGACATGAGCTTGTCGTCGTCTGCTCTCGTGGCGGGCTTCACCGCCACCTGCAGCGCCGGCGGGGGTAGCGCGGGCGGCGGCACCACGACCGGCTGCCCCTTGGGCGCCAGGGTGTCGCCCGTGCGCGTCCCGTTCAGCCGGGGCACGGCGACGAAGTCGCCCGCCACGACGCTGGTGGCCGGTGCGGTGGCGTGCCCGGCGATGCTCTGGAGCGCGTGCAACCGCTCCTCCTCCCTCGAGCGCGAGTTCACGAGGAGGGTGTCGGGCTGCAGGGTGCCCGAGACGACCCTGCAGAGGGACATCTTGCCGGTGTGGCTGTCGTTGTAGGTCTTGGTCACGGTCAGGACCGTCTGCCCCGTCGGGTCGGTGGGGATCTCGACCGTCTCGGTCCCCGCGATGGCCGTCAGCGGCGGCCGGGAGGCGGGGCTGGGGCACAGCTCCTCTATCAGGCGGGCGAGGCGGTCGACCCCGACGCCGCTGGCGGCCGAGCAGCACAGCACCGGGAAGACGGTCGCCGAGGCCACGCCGCCGGCCAGGCTCTTCTCGAGCTCCGCGTAGTCGAGCGTCTCGCCCTCGAGATAGCGCTCCATGAGATCGTCGTCGCCCACGACGATGCCCTCGACGAGCTGCTCGTGGACGATGTGCTCTTCATCGACGAGGTCCTCGGGGATGGGGCCCTCGTGGCCGGCCGGCGGGATGGTCCCGTCGACGGCCGAGCCGGCGGCCGGGGTGTCGTAGTGGGTGGCGGTGTCGTCGAGCAGGTCGATCACGCCGTGGAAGTCGGCCTCGTGCCCGATGGGCAGCTCCACCGGCGCCACGCCGGCGCCGAAGGTCGACCTGATCTCGGCCAGGGTGCGGTCGAAGTCCGCCCGCTCCCGGTCGAGCTTGTTGATGACGATCAGGCGTGGCACACCGAGGCGGGCCGCGGCGCGCCAGGTGTCCTCGGTCTGCGCCTGGACGCCGTCGGTGGCGCTGACCACCACGACGGCCAGGTCGACGTTGGCGAGGGCCGTGACCATCTCGCCGGCGAAGTCGGCGTACCCGGGGGTGTCGAGCAGGTTCACCTTGACGCCGTTGACCGTGAAGGGGGCGAGGCTGGTCGAGATGGAGAGCTGGCGCGCCACCTCCTCGGCCTCGAAGTCCATGACGGTGGTGCCCTTCTCGACCGAGCCGCGGCGGGCGATGGCCCCGGTGGCGGCCAGCAGGGCCTCGGCCAGGGTCGTCTTCCCGGCGCCGTGGTGGCCCACGAGGGCGACGTTGCGGATTGCGGTCGGGTCGTGTGGCACAGGGTCCCTCCGTCCGTACAGCCGTGTGTGAACGACGAGTGTACGACTGCCGGTGGCGGCCTGCCCAGACGGCCCAGGTCAGGGGCGGGCCGGAGGGTCCGTGGTGCCGCCGGTGCCGCCGGCGCCGTGCGCCTGCGCCCTGGCCCGGATCGCCGGGTCGTAGCCGTGCCGGAGGGAGAAGCGGATGAAGAGGCCCAGGGTGTCGACGAGGAGGAGCCAGACGGCCTTGAGGGAGATGGTGCTCCCGAACCGCTCCTCGATCCGCACCGGTGCCTCCACGATGCGTGTGTAGCCGAGCCGGCGGGCGAGGACGAGGAGCTCGAGGTCGAGCGCGAAGCGGCTCTCGCGCAGCAGGGGAAGGACGTCGGCGATGACCTTGCGGTCCACGAGCTTGATCCCGACCTGTGTGTCCTTGACGTTCAAGCGGAACAGCAGGTGGATGAGGTGCTGATAGCCCCACGAGTACAGCCGCCGCAGGGGTGGGTAGTACACCGAGGAGTCGACGTGGCGCTTGCTCCCGATGATGATGTCGGGCTGCAGGGAGCGCATGATGGAGACGAAGGGGGCGAGGAACTCAGGCGAGATGTCGCCGTCGGCGTCGATGAAGCCGAGATAGCGCCCTCGACCCATGCCGAGTCCCGTCCGGAGCGCCCGGCCCTTGCCGACGTTCGTGTCGAACGAGAAGCGCCGCACGACGCTCTCGGGGAAGCCGTCCAGCGTGAACGGGCTGCCGTCGGTCGAGCCGTCGGACACGGTGATGATCTCGAAGGTCATGCCCGACTCATCGAGCACCCGCACCATGTCCGCCACGGTCGAGCGCAGCCTGTCGCCCGGGTTGTAGTAGGGCACCACGATCGACACGTCGAGCGTGGGGTCGGGCAGGACGGTGAGGGGGGGAGCGTCGGTCGGCTCGGAGTCCGGCACCGTCACCTCACGGGGTCGGCCGCCACGGAAGGCGGGTGGAAGGAGGCGGGGTCCGCTCCCCGTGTGGCATCTCGGTGGGCGAGGCTACCCGACGGGCTGCAGGGTCGGGCATGCATGGCCGAGCCGGGCTGGCAGGGAGCCCACGCCCGCGACCAGGGGTTCCACGTCCGATACGCTTCCGGGCGGCCGCATGCGGACCCCGGGCCGGGACGCCGGGACCACCGGCTTTCGGGGACCGGATGGTAAACTCTCGCGAACAGCGCCCCCTTCTTCCCGGGAGGGCGCACGACGAGGAGCTTCATGTTCGACGGTCGCTGGCGAACTTCCGTCGATCGGACCACAGGTCCGGTCGGCGAGGCACTGCACCGGCATGGAATCACCGCTGACGTCCTCACCGCCACCGGTCTGGTCTCGGCCACCGCGACGGCCGTGCTGGTGGCCACCGGGCACCTCCACCTCGCCATCATCTTCCTGATCGTCACAGGGCTGCACGACCTCCTCGACGGCCCGGTCGCCAAGGCTGCCGGCACGGCCTCGGTCCGGGGCGCCTTCTTCGACTCCGTGACCGACCGCGTCGCGGACGCCGTGCTGATGTTCGGCTGCGCCTGGTATCTCCTCGACCGTGGGGAAGGCCACCTCGCGCTGCTGCCCATGGCCATCCTGGCGGTGACCGCGTTGATCTCCTACGAGCGGGCGAAGGCCGAGTCGCTCGGTCTCGAGGCCAAGGGCGGCCTCATGGAGCGGGGCGAACGGATGTTCCTGCTCGGCGTGGCCTTCCTCAGCACGGTGATCTTCGTGCCCGTGCTCTGGGCCATGCTCGTCCTGGTCTCCTTCACCGCCATCGCCCGCTTCGTGAAGGTCTGGAACGCGGCGTCCGGCCGCGACCGTGTCATCGCCCGCCGCATCGAGGCCTGGCGGGAGGGTCGGGTCGACTCACGCTGGCGGGCTTGGCGTGAGGGCCGCCAGGTGGACGGCGTGCCGCGCCGAGAGCTGGCCCGGACGTCGGGCGCACCCGTCGGACGCTGGCGGGCCCGCCGCCAAGAGGCACTGAGCAGCCGCTCGGGCCGGACGCTGCGTGAGCGCCGCCGCGCCGACCGCGGTCACGAGGCTCGCCGCAGCTCCGGCCGCCGCACCCCACCGGCATCCTGATCCCCCTCCCCGCCTTTCCGCCTCCCGGCCCACGTGAGCTCCGACGATGACCGACACCGGTGACGGCGGAGACGCCGGAGGAAGCTGGCGTGACACGGCCAAGTACCTGACCTATCGGGGCCTCGGTGCGGCCATGGGCCACATGCCCGAGCCGCTGGCGCAGGGCGTCGCACGCGGGGTGGCACGGACGATGGCGCTGCGGGGCGGCCCCCCGCTCGCCATGAACGAGCGTCACATGCGGCGGGTGCTCGCCAGCGAGTGCACGGACGGCGTCGAGCCTGACCCCGCGCTGGTGCGCCGCTGGAGCAGGCGAACCTTCGACTCGTACGCTCGCTACTGGGCCGACGGCGCGCGACTCCCCTACGAGAGCGAGGCCGGCGTGCGCGCCCGCTTCCGTCTCGAGGAAGGGGAAGACCACCTGCGGGCCGCGTTCGCGCTCGGCCGCGGCATCGTCATGGCCCTGCCGCACGTGGGCAGCTGGGAATGGGGCGGCTACTGGCTGGCGCTCGAGGGCATGCCGATGACGGCCGTGGTGGAGCGCCTGGAGCCCGAGCGTCTCTTCGAGTGGTTCGTGGCGCAGCGCGAGGCCATGGGGCTGACCGCCGTTGCTCTCGGCGAGGGATCGAGCTCGGCGCTGCTGCGGGCGCTCAAGGCGGGGGAGGTGGCGGGGCTCGTCAGCGACAGAGACCTGGCGGGCACTGGCGTGCCGGTGGACTTCTTCGGCGAGCGCACCACCCTTCCCGGTGGGGCCGCCACGCTGGCGCTGCGCACCGGGGCGCCGCTCGTGCCCGTCGTCGTCTACTCGGGGCCGGGGAATTGGCACACTGGCGTGGTGCACGCACCCGTCGACACCACCCGCCGCGGCTCACTGCGGGAGGACGTCGGACGGGTGACCCAGGAGCTCGCCACCATCTTCGAGCACGACATCCGCTGCCACCCCGAGCAGTGGCACCTCTACCAGCCCAACTGGCCGAGCGACCCGCGATGAGGATCGCCATGGTCTCGCCGTACTCCCTCACGCGTCCGGGCGGCGTGCAGGGCCAGGTGATCGGCCTGTCGGGGCGCCTCCGTGCGCTGGGCCACGACGTCACCGTGCTCGGGCCCGCGGACGACGGCGAGCCGGTGCCCGAGGCGGCCGGCCAGCACTACGTGATCGGCCGCCCGACTGCGCTCCGCTCCAACGGCTCGGTGGCCCCCGTCGCCCTGTGGCCGACGGCGTCGGCGCGGGTGGAGCGATGCGTGCGCACGGGTGGCTTCGACGTCGTGCACCTGCACGAGCCGCTGGCGCCCATGGCGGCCTACGGCCTCGTGCTCACCGCGCCCCTCCCCATGGTCGGGACGTACCACCGCGCCGGGGTGAGCCGGTGGGTGCCGGTGCTCAAGCCTCTCGCCGAGCTGGTGGGGCGCCGGCTGCAGGTCCGGGTGGCCGTCTCGGAGGCGGCGCGTGAGACCGCAATGCGCGCGGGAGGCGGCGAGTTCGAGGTCCTCTTCAACGGCGTCGACATGGAGCGCTTCGAGTCGGCCGCGCCGGTGCGCCGCGAGGGTGGCCCGCCCGTGGTGCTGTTCCTCGGGCGCCACGAGGAGCGCAAGGGTCTCAACGTCCTGCTCGATGCGTTCGCCCGGATCGAGCGGCCCGCCATCTTGTGGGTGGCGGGCGACGGGCCGGGCGGCGAGGTGCAGCGGCGCCGCTATCCAGAGTCGGATCGGGTGCGGTGGCTGGGCATGCTCAGCGACGGGGAGGTGGCATCCCGTCTGGCGGGAGCCGACATCCTGTGTGCGCCCTCGTTACGCGGGGAGTCCTTCGGCATGGTCCTGCTCGAGGGCATGGCGGCGGGCTGCGCGGTCGTGGCGTCCGATCTCGAGGGCTACCGGTCGGCGGCGGGCGGGCACGCCGAGCTGGTACCACCCGGAGAGGTGGGCGCGCTGGCCCGTGCCCTCGGGGCGGCGCTGGCCGATGCGGCCGAGGGGAGCGGTCGTTCCTCGCCCGAGGCGCGCAAGGAGGGGATCGAGTACGCGCGCGGCTGGTCGATGGACACACTGGCCGAGCGCTACGTCGACGTGTACCGGCGGGCGATCGGCGCCTACCGGGGCCGGGGCACCGCACGCAGGGGCTGAGCCCCGGGCACGGGCGGTGGCGACCACCGCCCGTGCCGTAGGCTGGCGTGCCCATGGCCGATCAGAGCGACCCCTCAGGAACCGCGCCCCGCAACGCCGGAGGCGGCGCGGGGTCGGGCGGAGGCGGCGGCAGCTCGGGTGGCGCCGGCCGCAACAGGAATCGCAATCGCAACCGCAACCGCAATCGGAGCCGGCCCGCCGGTGGCGCGGGGTCGGGCGAAAGCAGTGGCGGCCGCGGGGGCGGGGGCGCCGGCGGCAACGGTGGTACGAACGCGCAGAAGAAGGGCCAGAGTTCGGGAGGAGGCCAGCGATCCGGCGGCGGGTCTGGTCAGGGCGGCGGAAACCGGTCACGGTCCCGTTCGGGTTCGGGTTCGGGATCGCGACCACGCGGCGAGCAGCCGCGTACCGCCGTCGCGCTCGCTCCGCCGGCGCCACTCGAGCCGCTCGAGATGCACCCCAGCCTCGGTGCGCCGCAGGTGTACCCCGGAGAGGTCGCGGCCAACCGCCGCCGGGCCATCAGGTTGTGTGCCTGGACGGCCGCCATCCCCGCGCTGCTCTTCGGCGCCCTCTTTCTGGTGGCACTCTCGCCCATCGCCGGCGTCGTGGCGTTCGTCGTCGCAGGTGCGACCTTCATGTACGGAGCGTGGCGCCTCGCACCCGCGATGGCGCTGCGGCGCATCGGCGCCGTGCTCATCGACGAACAGGACGACCCACGTCTCTACAACGTGACCGAAGGCCTGTGCGCCACCTTCGGCCTGAGCATGCCGTCGCTGCACATCATCGACGACGACGTGCCCAATGCGTGCGCGCTGGGTCGCGACGCTCGACGGTCCGACCTCGTCGTGACGACCGGATTGCTCCGGAGGCTGGACCCCATTGAGCTCGAAGGCGTGATCGCGCACGAGCTGGCGCACGTGAAGCGGGGCGACAACGGCGTCTCCTGCGTCGGGATCACGCTCGGTACGCTCTTCGGGGGCGAGAAGACGCTGCGGCGCTGTGTGGGGGAGAGCCGCGAGTATCGAGCCGACGTGGTGGGCGCGTCCGCGGTGCGCTATCCCCGTGGCCTGCTCGATGCGCTCCGGGTCATGATGGACGCCCCGGCGCCGGCCGAGGCCTCGCTCTTCGCCTCTCCGTCCCGGTTCGGGTCCACCCGGTGGGTGTGGATCGACCCCTCGGTAGGGCACCGCGACGACCCCCTGGTGCCTGGGGAGCTCGACGCCACCTCGGTGAGGGCCGCCGCACTGAGCGAGTGGTGAGGAGGGGCGGCCCACCCTCGTAGACTGGAGCCATGACAACCGGGACCTTCACCGTCAAGCGGGGGTTGGCCGACATGCTGCGGGGCGGCGTGGTCATGGACGTCGTCAACGCCGAGCAGGCCAAGATCGCCGAGGACGCCGGGGCCGTCTCGGTCATGGCATTGGAGCGGGTGCCGGCCGACATCCGCCGGGACGGGGGCGTGGCGCGCATGAGCGACCCGCTGCTGATCGAGGGGATCATCGAGGCCGTGACGGTCCCGGTGATGGCCAAGGCCCGCATCGGCCACTTCGCCGAGGCCCAGGTGCTGCAGTCCCTCGGGGTCGACTTCATCGACGAGTCGGAGGTGCTGACGCCGGCCGACGAGGCGTACCACATCGACAAGTGGCCCTTCACCGTGCCGTTCGTGTGTGGTGCCACCAACCTGGGCGAGGCGCTGCGCCGGATCTCCGAGGGCGCGGCGATGATCCGCTCCAAGGGCGAGGCCGGGACGGGGAACATCGTCGAGGCCGTGCGCCACCTGCGCGCCATCCTGGGGGCGATCCGGGCCATCACGCAGGCCGACTCGGCCGAGGTGTACGGCTGGGCCAAGGAGCTCGCCGCACCGGTCGGGCTCGTGCAGGAGATCCACTCGACGGGGAAGCTCCCGGTGCCGCTGTTCTGCGCGGGCGGCATCGCCACCCCTGCCGACGCGGCGCTGGTCATGCAGCTCGGTGCCGAGGCCGTGTTCGTCGGGTCCGGGATCTTCAAGTCGTCGGACCCCGCCCGCATGGCCTCCGCGATCGTGGAGTCGACGGCGCACTTCGAGGACGCGGAGCACGTGGCGAAGGTGTCGCGTGGGCTCGGAGAAGCCATGCGCGGGCTCGAGGCGGCGCAGTACGGCGAGCATCTCGCCGACCGGGGGTGGTAGCGGGCTCCGGGGCGGGGCCCGGGCCGGGCCCTCTGATCGGCGTGCTGGACCTGCAGGGAGACGTCCGAGAGCACGTGGCGGCCCTGGGCGAGGTCGGGTCCTCGGCCCGTCTCGTGAAGCGGCCGGCGGACCTCGAAGGACTCGACGGCCTCGTGCTGCCGGGCGGGGAGTCGACGACGTTGTCGATGCTGCTGGAGTCCACCGGGCTGTTCGGTGCGCTCGCCGAGCGATTGGGCCCCGGTCAGGGTCTGCCGATCCTGGGCACCTGCGCCGGCCTGGTCCTGGTGGCGCGGGAAGTGCTCGACGGGCGCGCCGACCAGCGCACCTTCGGCGTGCTCGATGCGGTCGTCCGCCGCAACGGCTACGGGCGCCAGCGGCAATCGTTCGAGAGCGAGGTGCGCTTCGGCTCCGGCGAGGGGCCGCCGCTTCCGGCCGTGTTCATCCGGGCGCCTCTGGTGGTGTCGGTGGGGGACGAGGTCGACGTGCTGGCCACGCTCGACGACGTCCCGGTGCTGGTGCGCCAGGGCGCCGTGTTGGCGTCGTCGTTCCATCCCGAGCTGACGCCCGACCGGCGGGTGCACCGGCTCTTCGCACAGATGTGCGGCGGCACCCACGACAACGGCGGCCGCGGACTCTTCGGGTAGCCGACCCCGCATGCGTCGTTACGTCCTCACCATCACCTGCCCCGACCGCGTCGGCATCGTGGCCGCCGTCACCGGCCTGATCGCCGGCCACGGCGGGTCGGTCCTCGAGGCGGCCCAGCACGGTGACCTGCAGAGCGGGCGCTTCTTCCTGCGGATCGAGATCGTCGCGGACAGCCTCCCCTCGGGGTTCGGTCCGGCCGAGCTGGCCACCGCGCTCGAACCGGTGGCGTCGGAATTCCACATGGAGTGGCACCTGACCGACACCGACGTGCACAAGCGGGTCGTGCTGTTCGCGAGCAGGGAGGACCACTGCGTCGCCGACCTGCTCTATCGCTGGCGGGCGGGGGAGCTCGAGTGCGACGTCGCGTGCGTGATCTCGAACCACGAGGACCTCCGGGCGCTGGTCGAATGGCACGCCGTCCGGTTCCGCTGCGTGCCGGTCGGGGCCGAACCCGACGCCAAGGTGGCGGCGTTCGCCGAGATCGACCGCATCCTGGAGCACGAGCGGGCCGACGTCATCGTCCTCGCTCGATACATGCAGATCCTCCCCCCGGCCTTCTGTGCCGCCCGACCCGGGCGCATCATCAACATCCACCACTCGTTCCTGCCCTCCTTCGCCGGGGCCCGTCCCTACCACCAGGCCTTCGAGCGGGGCGTGAAGCTGATCGGCGCCACTTGCCACTACGTGACGGCCGAGCTGGACGAGGGCCCCATCATCGAGCAGGACACCAGGCGCATCGACCACGGGGACTCCGCCGAGGAGTTGCGTCGCGTGGGGCGCGACGTGGAGCGCACCGTGCTCGCCCGCGGTCTGCGCTGGCACCTCGAGGACCGGGTACTGCTCAACGGCAACAAGACGGTCGTCTTCCCGTAGTCCGCGACCGTTCCCGAATGTATGGGAACCGCCGCCCCGGCTTCTGCTCCCGACCCGTCCGGCGGTCCCACGCCGACCCGCCGGAGCCGCGCCGGCCGGCCTCTATGCCGGGATTACGGAAGCGACCCCCGCTCGGTAGAGCTGGCGGAGAGCATCGCCGGACATCAGCGGGTGATCTCCGAGCACGAGGGTGCCATGCTGCGCGAGATCGCCGAGTTCGCCGGCGCCGAGGCCTGGCGGGGCGACGGTTCGCTCTCCATGCCGGACTGGTTGGTTGCCCACTGTCACGTGAGCCGTGCCCGGGCCCGGAAGCTGGTCGAGGCATCCGAGAAGGTGGGGGAGTTGCCCGCCCTGTCCGGCGCCCTCTCCGAGGGACGCCTGACGCTCGATGTGTTCGCGCCGCTTGCCACCGTGGCAACACCCGAGACCGACGCCGAGCTGGCCCGTGCGTCCGAGCACTGGACGCCGAGGCAGGCCCGCCGGCTGGCCGCCGACGTAAAGGGGACGACCGATGCCGATGCCGCGGCGCAGTTCAGGCGCCGCTTCGTGCGCTTCGACGACGAGCGCTGCCTCCTCTGGGCCCAGCTGACCAAGGATTCGTACGCGCTGGTCAAGGCGGCGGTGGTCGGACGGGCCCGCCGCCATGACCACCCGAGTTCCAGCGATCCCGACTATGTGCGCTTCGAGAGTCGCTGTGCCGATGCGCTGCTCGACATCTGCATGGAACCGGGCGTCCGGGCCACGATGGTCATCCACACTGACCTGGACCGGCTCCTCTATGGCGACGGATACGGCCACGCCTCCATCGAGGGGGTCGGTCCCATTTCGGCCGAGGTCGCTCGCCGGCTGGCGTGCAACGCCGACATGACGATGTCGTTCGACGCACCCGATGGGACGTGCCTGGACCAGAAAGCATTGCGGCGGGACCCCACCGACGCGCAGCGCATCGAGATCCGGCGGCGCGACGGCGGATGCCGCTTTCCCGGCTGCACCTGCCGCAACGTCACCGACGTCCATCACGTCGTCTGGGCGTCAAAGCAGGGCCCGACGGTCATGTCCAACCTGCTGACGCTCTGCGTGGCGCACCACAGCCGCGTGCACGAGCTTGGTTGGAAATTGGACGGTGACGCGCAGGCGGAGGTCCGCTTCGTCAGCCCGCAGGGACGCTCCTTCGTTTCCACCCCGTCAACGACCTGGCGGCCGCCTCGGAAATGATCGGCGGCTGACCCCGGAGCGACCGTCAGCCCTTGACGGCTCGCACGATCTCGTCGGTCACTGCCTCGGGATCCTCCAGCGGCAGCATGTGCCCTCGGTCCTCGAGGGTGACCAGTCGCGCCCCCGGGATGGTCGACGCGATCGCTTCGGCGCGGGCGGGCACGGTCAACGTGTCACGGCTCCCGACGATCACGGTGGTCGGGACGTCGATGCCGGCGATGCCCTCCAGCAGATTCATCTCGGTCATGGCGGCGAGCCAACCCCCACGGACGGCCGGATCACAGGCGGCAAAAAGATCGCGGGTCAGGACCATGTGTGAGTGGACGGGATCCACCCCGAAGGCGCCCCGAACGAACCGGTGCCCGTTGGTGGTACGCATGCTCCTCGTCACGACGGACGACGAAATGAAGGCTGCCGCCAGGCGCGCCGCCTGCGGAACCGATTGTCCGCGGGGGTCATGGGCCGCGGTCGCCACCAGGACGGTCGCCTTCGCCCGGTCGCGCAGCACTTCTGGACGGTAGGTGGCGAGCGACATGATCGTCATGCCGCCCATCGAATGTCCCGCCAGCACGGCGTCACGCACGTCGGTCGCCTCGAGAACCGCGCTCAGGTCGTGTGCCAGGGTGTCGACCGCCAGCGGCGCCGTGCCCCTCGTGCTCGTGCCGTGGCCCCGCTGGTCGTAGAGCACCACCCGGTGGCCCTGCTCCCGTAGCCGTCGGGCGACCGGCACCCAGATCTCGTGGCTGCAGCCCCAGCAATGGGGGAGGACCACGACCGGAGCATCGGGGCCTTCACCCTCGAGGTCCCACACCGCAAGGTGGGCTCCGTCCGGGGTCCGGACGATGCGATGGTCGGGTCGGGGCACGACGTCACCCCAGCCGAGCGCGTGCAGGCCGTCGTCGCCTGAAGAGTCGTCATTGGTGCCGGCGACGGCCAGCCGCCGGTAGGCCACCCCGGCCGCCGCACCCGCGGCCACGGTCGCCCCGAGCAACAGGAGCCGTCGAGAGCGCGAGCGGGAAGTCATGGACGGCAGCGTACGCGGTGCAATCGCCGCCGCAACCGTGAAGCCGCCACGCAGGTCAGGATGCCAGAACGATCGACAAAGCCCGGGGCATCGACGTCTGCCCCGGGCCACAGGCGATCAGCTGCCCGGTGCTCCTGGGCCCCGCCCTCGCAGGCCACCAGACGCTGACCGCCACGGGGACCTGGGGTAAGACCCAGGGCGGCGGGGCGACCCGCCAGGGTCGTCACGCTGGTGCCGATCGACCTGCCCTCACCGAGGGCCCGACCTCGCCGATACAATCGAATTCCGGGGGCGCGAGCGGAACGAGGAACACAGAGCACACATGTCGGGTCATTCGAAGTGGGCGACCACCAAATACCGCAAGGGCGCCCAGGACAAGGCCCGCGCCAAGATCTTCGCCAAGTGCATCCGCCTCGTCGAGGTCGCGGCGCGGGAGGGGGGAGGGGACCTCGACGCCAACGCCACCCTCAGGACGGCCTACCAGAAGGCCCGGGCGGCCAGCGTGCCGCTCGACACCATCGAGAAGGCGATCAAGCGGGGGACGGGCGAGCTCGAAGGGGTGCGTTACGAGGCCATCAACTACGAGGGCTACGGCCCCGGCGGCGTGGCGATCATGGTCGAGACCCTGAGCGACAACCGCAATCGGACCGGCGCCGAGATGCGCAACCTCTTCAACCGCAGCGGCGGCAACATGGCCGAGCCCGGCGCCGTCGGCTGGCAGTTCGAACGCAAGGGCATCGTGACAGTCGGCCTCGACAACGAAGAGGACAAGGTCATGGAGATCGCCATGGAAGGCGGCGCCGAGGACATGTCGAGCAACGGCTCGGCGTGGGTGGTCACCAGCGCCCCGGGCGACCTCGACTCGGTGCGCCAGGCCCTCGACGACGCCGGCATCACGCCCGAGTCCGTCGACCTCTCCCTCGAGCCCACCACCCTGGTGCCCGTCCCCGACGAGGGGGAGGCCAAGAAGGTGCTGCGCCTGCTCGAGGCCATCGACGACCACGACGACGTCCAGGCCGTGCACTCCAACGCGGACATCTCCGACGAGGTCCTCGCCACCTTCGAGGGCTGATTCCCGGGTCCGCCCCCTGACCGGTGGGCCCGACTAACCTACGAACGCATGTTCGTATTGGGCATCGACCCCGGGCTGTCCCGGTGCGGCTACGGCATGGTGGGCCGCGGCGAGGGTGACAGTGCGCTGCGTGCCTACGCCGCCGGGGTGATCGAGACCGATCCGGCCGTGCCGTTGGCCGAGCGGCTGCTGATCCTGCACACGGAGCTGCGTGCGCTGCTCCGGGAGCTTGATCCCGAGGTGGTCGTCGTCGAGCGCGTCTTCTTCCAGGTCAACGCCAAGACGGCCATGGCGGTCGGCCAGGCGAGCGGCCTGGCCCTCCTGGCGGCGGCCGCGGCGGGGTGCGAGGTGGTCCAGTACACCTCCAACGAGGTCAAGCAGGGCCTGGTCGGCTACGGCGCCGCCACCAAGGAGCAGGTGCAGCGAATGGTGGCCCAGGTGCTCGGGCTGCCGGCCATCGAAGGCCCGCCCGACGTCGCCGACGCACTGGCCCTGGCCGTCTGCCATCTCACGACGGTCCCGCTGCGCCGTGCCGTCGAAGCTGCGCTCGTGAGGAGAGGAAGCGAGACGTGAGGAGCCAGACGTGATCGGACTGCTGCGAGGGCGAGTCGTGCTACGGACGGGTGAGTGCGAGGTGATCGTCGACGTCGCCGGTGTGGGGTACCGGGTGACGGTGACGCCGGCGACGGCGGCCGCCCTGATCACCGCCGGCACCGGCGGCACCGGCGGCACCGGCGGCACCGGCGGCACGGCCGCGGAGGTCAGCCTCTTCGTGCACACCCATGTCCGCGAGGATGCCATCGTCCTCTACGGGTTCGTGCACGACGACGAGCGCCGCTGCTTCGAGGTGCTGCTGGGCTCGCACGGTGTGGGCCCCGCGCTGGCGCTGGCGATCATGGCGGTCCTCTCACCGGCGGCGCTGTCCACCGCCGTCCTCGAGGACGACATCGAGACGCTGTGCACGGTCCCCGGAGTGGGCCGCAAGACGGCGGCGCGCCTGTTGATCGAGCTGAAGAGTCGCCTCGACCTGCCCGACCTCTCTCTCGAGACGGGCGGCGCGGTGCTGTCCGGGGCGGACCCGGCCCAGCGGACCTCCCGCACCTCCCGGGCCGAGGCGCGGGCCGCCCTCAGCGAGCTCGGCTACGCACCCGAGGAGATCCGCGGTGCGCTCGACGGGCTACGCGACGATGTCGGCGTGGAAGAGATGCTCCGCCTCGCGCTGCGCGAGCTGGCCAGCCGGTGAGCCCTCGGGCTCGCCGCGAGGTTCTGGCCGTCGCGGCGGAAGGGCCCGACGCCGACGACGTCGGGCCCGAAGACCCACGTGTGGTGGATCCGACGGCGTCCGATCAGCTCGAGGAACTCGAGGAAGTCGGGCTCCGTCCACGCTCGTTGTCGGAATTCGTCGGGCAGTCCCAGCTGGTCGAGCATCTCAGCATCGTGCTCGAGGCGGCCCGCCAGCGGCACCAGGCGGTGGACCACATCCTCTTCGCCGGCCCTCCGGGTTTGGGCAAGACGTCACTGGCCGGCATCGTGGCCACAGAGATGCGGGCGGGGCTGCGCATCACCGCCGGGCCCGTGCTGACCCGGGCCGGTGATCTGGCTGCACTGCTCACCGACCTGCAGGACGGGGACGTGCTCTTCATCGACGAGATCCACCGCCTGCACCGTTCCGTCGAGGAGATGCTCTACTCGGCGATGGAGGACGGCAGGCTGGACATCCTCATAGGCAAGGGACCGACCGCTCGCTCCATACGCCTGGAGCTGCCGAAGTTCACGCTGGTCGGTGCGACCACCCGCACCGGCCTCGTCTCGGGGCCGTTGCGGGACCGCTTCGGTTTCGTCGCGCGGCTCGACCTCTACGACCCGGTGGACCTGCGCTCCATCGTCGAGCGGTCGGCCCGGATCCTGAAGGTGCAGATCGACACGGAGGGTGCGATCCGGATATCGGAGCGTTCTCGGGGCACGCCGCGCGTGGCGAACCGCCTGCTGCGGCGGGTCCGGGACTTCGCCGAGGTTCGCGGAGAGGGCTATATCGACGGCGCCACCGCCAGTGACGGCCTCGAGCTCTTCGGGGTGGACGAGCTGGGACTCGACAAGGTCGATCGGGCCATCCTCACCACGCTGTGCTCGCGCTTCGAGGGTCAGCCGGTCGGCCTGACGACGCTGGCCCAGTGTGTCGGTGAGGAGCCGGACACGATCGAGGATGCCTACGAGCCCTACCTGGTGCAGAGCGGCTTGATCCAGCGCACGTCGCGCGGGCGGGTGGCGACGCAGCGCGCCTGGGCCCACCTCGGGTACGAGGGACCTCCGGGCTCACCCGGTGCCCCCGACGCCCCGGGTGCGACGCCGCTCTTCTAGGCCACCGCTCTTCTAGGCGCCCGCCCGCCTGCCTCTGCCGCCTCCGCCCGCCGAGGGCGCCTCGCCCATAAGGGTGCGCGTGCCGCAGCGGCGGTGCGCTACCGTTGCAGGGTTGCACGACGAGACGGAAGCGAGGTGACCATGGCAGGCATGACGACGCGTTCACAGCTGAGCGAGCCCACCGGCGTGGTCCTGCCGGCCGTCTTCGGTGCGGCCGCAGGGAGGTCCCGCATCGCCGGGCCCGCCTTCTGCCCGACCGGTCGCTGACCCCGGTCTCGCAGTTCCGACCGGGCCGAGCCCGGTAGGCCTCGCACCCCATCTGTCGCGACGGCCCCGACCCGCGCACCCTCGGTGCGCCTCGCTCCACTTGACCCTCCAACAGGAGAGCCCCATGGGTGAACGGACCCTTTTCCCGAATGCATCGAACCGAGAGACGCTCGAATACTGCTGGCGGCAGATGCGGCCCGATCGCGTCGCGTTCGCCGGGAGCTGCGCGGCCATCGTGCTGGGCACGCTGGCGAACGCCGTCGCCGCCCCCCTGATCTTCGCCGCCCTGCTGGGGCGGATCGCCGGCACGGGGCCGCATCAGCAGGACTCGTGGCAGACCTTTGGACCGCTGATCATTGCGTATGCGGTCGTCCTTGTCGCAGCGACCGTGTTCGGCCGGATCGGCGGCTGGCTCAACTGGGGGGCGACGCTGCGCTCGTTCGGCCGCGCCATCACCAACGGCTACGACCACCTGATCGGGCTCAGCCACGGGTGGCACACCGACCGGCCGTCCGGTGAGGTCATCGCCACCCTCGAGACGTCGAGCTGGGCCTTTGTCGAGCTCATCGACGCCATGGTGTGGGGCATCCTGCGCATCAGCGTCACGACCCTTGGCGCCATCGTCGTCCTCGGGATCGTCGTCTGGCCGGTCGCGCTGGTCATGGCGGCACTCGTGGCGGTCTTCGTCGCCGTGTTGCACCGCCGGATGGGCCGCGTCGTCACCGCGGAGAAGGAGTTCTCCGACGCGCACTCCCGGGCGACCGGAGTCATCGCGGACACGATCGCCAACCTGACCACGGTCCGGTCGCAAGCGGCCGAAGGGCGTGAGCGTGCCAACGTGGGGGCGCTGGTCGGTGATTCGATGAGTGCCGACTTGCGCGCCCGAAGGGTGTTCACGACGACGAGGTTGCAGATGGAGTCGGCCATGGCCTTCTTCAACTGGGCCGCGGTCGCCGTCGGCGTGGTGCTCGCGCTGCGCCACATCGCGGCCGCCGGAGTGGTCTACCTGATCCTCTTCTACGCCACCTTCGTCGGGACGAGCCTGGAGGAGTCCTTCGAGTTCATACGTCTGATGTCACGCGCCATCGGCCGGTGCGCCAAGTTCGCCGGCATCGCCGCCACCGAGCCCGACATCGTCGACGTCCCGGGCGCCCCCGACCTCGCGGTGCCGCGCGGCCTCGTGGAGTTCCGCGACCTTTGGTTCTCGTATCGCTCGGGAGCTCCGCTCTTCGAGGGGTTGGACCTGCAGATCGAGCCGGGGGAGCACGTGGGGCTCGTGGGCCCCTCGGGGTCGGGCAAGACCACGTTGACCAAACTGCTGCTTCGCTTCGCCGACCGTGATGACGGTGTCATCGCGATCGACGGGCAGGACATCGCCGAGGTCACGCAACACTCGTTGCGACGGCACATCGCCTACGTCCCACAGGACCCCCAGATGTTGCACCGCACCATTGCGCAGAACATCAGCTACGGGCTGGAGTCCGCCGGCGAGGTGGACATGGACCTCGTGCGTTCCGTGGGCCGCGCTGCATACGTGGACGAGTTCGTCGAGCGCCTGCCAGACGGGTACGAGACGGTCGTGGGCGAGCGAGGGCTGAAGCTCTCGGGCGGTCAACGTCAGAGAGTGGCGATCGCGCAGGCCATGGCGAAGGGTGCCCGGGTCCTGGTCCTCGACGAAGCAACGTCCGCTCTCGACTCCGAGTCCGAGTCGCTGGTGCAAGATGCGCTGTGGCACCTGATGCAGGGCACCACCGCACTGGTGGTGGCGCACCGGCTGGCCACCATTGCCCGGCTGGACCGCATCGTGGTCCTCGACCGCGGCCGGGTGGTCGAACAGGGCACACATGCCGAGCTGCTCGTGGCCGGACGGGCCGGGGTCTACGGGCGCCTGTGGGCCCACCAGTCGGGGGGTTTCCTGGCCGCGTAGGCGAAGCGGGCGGCCGCGGAGCGCTAGACCGTCTGGGAGGGCGCCGGGGAGGGGACCGACGTACGCAGGGGCAGGTAGACCCGGAACGTCGTCGACCATCCCGGCGTGTCGACGATGTCGACGAACCCTTCGTGGGCCTCGGCGACCGACTTGGCGATGGCCAGGCCGAGGCCGGTCCCGGGCACGCCCATCTCGGTGGAGGAGGCGAGGCGGTAGAAGCGCTCGAAGAGCTGGTCGCGCTCGCCCTCGGGGATGCCGGGACCCTCGTCGAGCACCTGCACCCGGGCGTAGGAGTCCGCGTTGTCGACGATCACATGGACCCGCCCACCGCGCGGCGAGAACTTGATGGCGTTGGACAGGAGATTCCCGAGCAGCTGGTGCAGCCGCGTCGGGTCGCCGAAGACGGGGACCTCGTCGCCGGGATCGATGGTGAGACGGATGCCCGCCACCGTGGCGGACGTCTGGATCGCATGGACCGCCTCCTCGGCGAGGCGGCTCAGGTCCAGCTCGGTGAACGCCACCCGCAGCCCGCGACCGGCGCCGGGGTCGGCCAGGAGGTCCTCGGCCACCCGTTGGAGCTGCTCTGCGTTGCGCTCGATCGTCGAGAGCATGCGCATCTGGCTCTCGGTGAGCTCCGAGGACGCATCGAGCAGGAGCTCGACGAAGCCCCGGATGGAGGTGATGGGTGTCCGCAGCTCGTGCGAGACCGTCGCCACGACGTCGTCCTTCATCTGGGTGAGCTCGCGGAGACGGTTGTTCTGCTCGATGAGCGACTGCGTGACTTCCTTCTGGATCGCAAAGAGGCGCTCACGGTCGGCCGCCAGCTCCTCGCGCTCGGTCACGTCGATGGCCACCACCACGTAGCCACCGGTCGAGGGCGTCATTGCGTCATCGAGCTCCACGTGGCCGTTGGCCCCGGCGGAGGCGGAGGC
>Ga0181535_10003326_pt1 | contig 18787 bp, 16 predicted proteins | sample PEATcosm2014_Bin_44_FD_119774 | JGI IMG/M metagenome (GOLD analysis project Ga0181535, IMG submission 119774) | Peatland microbial communities from MTU Mesocosm Facility, Houghton, MI, USA - PEATcosm2014_Bin17_30_metaG | ecosystem: Environmental > Terrestrial > Soil > Wetlands > Peat | place... | reverse complement strand
GACTGGAAGCTGGGACGATGCGGAAACTTGCCGACGACGATGGCAAGCGCGTCAAGCTGGTGTGGGGCGCCATGTCGCTGCTGATCTGGATCGCCATGTTCTGGGGTACGTGGTGGATTCTCGATTGGTGCGATGACCAGTTTCCACTCTGGGCCGGCTACCTCAACTCCAAGGGTTCGCCTCATGCGCGGGTCACCTATCTTTCGTTCGAGCACATCACTCGCGATCTGGTCCTGCTTGAATGGATCGTGCGCTGGATCATCGCCCCGGCCAAGATCATTCCCTATGCGATTGCCTCGGCGCAGTGGGGATGGCGCCTGCCGATTCGACGTGTTCTTCGCATTCTTTGGACCTGGCAGTGGTGGGTTGCAGCGATCATTGCGGCGCTCCTGGCGGTCTGGCTGCCGAGCAAGTTGTTTGCCGGTCTGCCCCACGGCTCAGTTTCTGCGCAGATTTGGCACGTCTGGTTGAAGCTGGGCGCGGCGTATGTTCTTGCGGTGGGTTGCTGGATGTTTTTGCTGGGATGGGCAGCTACGCTTTTCGCGCGACAGGTGCCGCCCCCGGACGAAGCGCTGGTCGCTGCACCTGTGCTTGCCGGGCCGCCGAAGCAATCACAATCCGCCAAGGTCGAGCCGCCAATCGATCCTGAATAGGCCGATGGACGTCGCGTAATGGGATGCAAGCATGTCGGCGGCTACTGGTGGACACCGGGAGTTACCTGTAAGTGTCTGTTATTCTTTGCCTTGTCCGAGTCGCCAGGCCTTGATGAATTTCCAGTGGATGTACACCGAATGATTCAAGTGCAGCAGTAGCCCTTCGCGTCCATCCAGGAATCCAAGGCGGAAAAAGTAGTTATAAACAAATGTTGCCGCGGGATTCGCTATTGTGTTCCATAGAAAGGCCGGCAGGGAGTTGCTTGTGCGGCCTTTCATTTGAAGGAGCCTGGCTATTTCTGAGCTGTAGCGATTCATGTGTTCCAGATAAATGGTCAAGCTGGGGTATGCGTAGTGAAGCAAATCGTGCTTGAGTTTCCCCTTGGGACCGGCAAATTGAGGCGTACTGTGCGGGCCAACGCCTTCACTGAGCCGCGCTGCTCCGCGGCGAAAGAGCCTCAGCTTACGGTCTGGATAAAACCCGCCGTGACGGACCCAGCGGCCAAAGATGAGATTCAGGCGGGGAATCCAATAAGCGCCAAACCCGGGGTTGCCGGCGAGGAGCTGGCGAATCTCGCTCTGCAACTCCGGAGTGAGCACTTCATCGGCATCGAGCAGCAGGATCCAGTCTGATGTGCAAAGGTCAAGGGCGACGTTTTTTTGTTCGCCGTGGCCGATGATCGCGTTGAATTTGGTCTTGGCCCCGAAGGAATGCGCGATTTCAAGTGTGCGGTCCTTCGATCCCGAGTCGACAATGACGATTTCGTCGGCCCAGCGAACACTTTCAAGCGTGCGAGGCAGGTTAGCCTCTTCGTTCATGGCAATCATTGCAACAGAAAGGGTCTGGCTCATTGATGCGTTCACCGATGCAAGGATAAACCGGCTGGGTGCCGGCGCGGGCTCACTTCAATTCGGCGATGGCGTTGGCGGGAAGGGCGGTGCCGAGCCAGCTCAATACCTGGCTGCGGCCGTGGCGTTTCAAGAGTCGTGCGGCATACAAGGCGGCAGCGCGGTGCGCGGCTAGAGACTCCGATTCGGTGGCGGAGTGTACGAGGGCATGGTCGATCTGGTCGAGCGTGAACGTAGGTGGCGCTTCGGTCGGCTGGGAATCGCTGGCTAACGCTTCAACGAGCCCTTCGCGAAACCAGAGGGGCGTGTCCGGCGCAGCCTGCGCTTCGATCAAAGCGTGCAAAAACTCGTGGCGCATGACGGATGGGAGCAGCTTGCGGCCGGCAAGTGTGCCGAGAGGTTGTGTGGCGATCCAGTTTCCCTCAGTGAAGGCCGCCACCCAACCGGGCGCCAGAGTCGCGTCTCGAAATGCGGCGGTTGATGGGAACGCACGTACCGTGATTGGGTGGGCGGACTGAAGGCCGGAGCGGGCTGTTGCATCGCCGAAGGCCTGCTCGAGTTGGGGAAGATAAGAAGCGTCTGCCTGCCGCAGAGTCTCAAGCACGAAACCCTGTCGATGGAGACTTTGCCAGGGCTCTCCGGTGGATTCGTCAGCGACCGTTGCGCCGGGAAAATACTGCGCAAGAATCTGGGTGGAGTCGTGGCCCTGGGCAGACATGGCAGCAGCGCCTGCCTGACAAAGACCCACGCCGTGGCCCGAACCACGCCCGAGAAAGAGAAAATGGTCGCCCTGCCGCGAGATTTCGAACCAGGTGCTGAGAATCCTGCCCCAGCCAAATGCCCGGCCAATGGCCAGTCGAAAACCTTCGCCTGAGACTTGCGCCGCTCCTGCGGAGAGCATTACAGCTCGACCAGATTCGCCGCGCCGGACAACGGTCAAGCTGGTCCAACCAGGTTGAGCGAGACCGGCCTTGGCGAGTGCGGTGGTCAGCTCGGCGAGCGACAAATCCGCAGACCACTCGCGCGCGCCTCCGGCGGTGCAATAGGTGTCAACGTGGGATATGAGCCAGGGCATCGGCTTCGAGATCGGTTCCCTGCCGCTGGCGCCTGCAGACCAGACCTCCTGGGGCGAGGCAGTTCGGCCGCCGCAGTTCTGGTGGAACCACGCTTCCGCGCGCTTGCCGTGAAAGAAGAGCGTTTCGCCTGCAGTGGCCAGAGTGGCAACTTGAGATGCAGGCCCGCGCCCCGCACTTCCACCCCAATGGAGAAGCTGGCAGTGAGTGGAGTCGCACAGGTCGTAATCCGCGTGCCCGTGAGGCTGGTGCAGAGCAAAGGAGCGAACGACAATTGCGAGCGCTTTGAGAGACTCCGGAGCATCGGCGGGCCCGCTCTCGCTGGCGACCACACGCTCAACATAGGTCTCGATGGGCAGCGTGACCGCCAGTACAAGTTGGTTGGCGCGCGCATGGACATGTAGCTGATTGCGAAGGGTGAGGGTCTCGCCGTGCGCGGTGATGATCAACGGACCGTTGAGGGTGATTACAGCGGCTTGCTTGTCGCCTGGGAGCACAAGCCGGTCTCCGCTGACGCGAATCTGCATGGAATTGGTTAGCGATGACGCCGCGCACGAGTCGCAAAGGCGAAAGGTTGCGGCACCTTCGGACGTGGGAACAATGGTGATTTCCTTGTCGTGCCAAAGGGTCCAGAAACCGATTCGAAGCGTCGCAGGCGAGTGCGCGGGAGTCATTGCGGACGTTTGGCCATTTGATGCCGGGGAAAGCGCCAGCGCAAGAATCATCCCTGACAAAAGGAATCTCATGGTCTTGGCGTCCTCAACGGCGAGTGGGCAAGAAGCTCCGCGGCGACGCGGGCAGCATCATATCCGTGGCCGACGGGCAGATAGACAGCCACTACCACGGTGGGCAAACCAGAAGGAGCGAGCCCGATGAACCAGCCGTGCGACTGGGGGCTGGCCTGGGTATCGGCGGTTCCGGTTTTACCGGCAACGGCTACCCCGCCCAGCGACGACGCACCGGCAATGCCGAAGCTTGCGGAGTCCTGCAGTCCGGCTTCGACGACGTTTGTGGCCAGAGTGCCAGGATGCTGAGCCATTTGCAGGGCCAGCCACCTGTACGCTGAGGCCAGCTCAAGCGGAGTAACCAGAATGCCGTCCACGCCTAGCAGCGTCAGGCGCGTTTGATCGGGGGTTTGAGGATTGCGAAACACCGCGGCTACTCCCTCAGGAGCAAGGTTGGTTGGTGTGAGCAGTCCAGTGGTAGCGAGGACCGAGCGGAGTTCGCCAGGCGCAACAGTTCCGGCCAAGGTTGCAAAGTAGGTATTACAGGACCAGGTGAGAGCCTGACGCGCGTCCATTGGGTCGGCTGGCGGATGCGAGCAGTTGAGCGAGCGGCCGGCGATCGTGAGATTGCGTGTGCAGGCGACACGGCGGGATGGGTCCCAGCGCCCTGAAGCGACACGGCTATAAAGCACCAGAGGCTTGAGCGTGGAGCCGGGCGCAGCGAGCGTACGTGCGGCTTCTGCCAAGTGAGTGGATGCGAGCAGACGACCCGTGGCAACATCAATAACGACAATGCGGGCATCGGGAGAAAACCGGGCAGCCCTGGCAGCCGCCGAGAGCCAGCTTGTGGCGGATTGCGGAGCGCAAAGGCAAGGTGCAACCAAGATGGCTACGAATGCCGGAATGCAGAGAGCGGCGCGCACACCAAGAGTATCCACTATCAGCTCAGGATTATGCTTGGAGCAAGAGGACAAGCAGGAAGAGGGTGCTTGAAACCAAAGATATGCGGGCTGTGGTGCAAAGGTAGAATTATTGCCGGCATGTTAGAGTGGAGAACCACGGAGGGCAGCAAAGGATGGCAACCGGCATTCAAATCCCGGGGAACGACGAGACGATCGACCTGCAGCAGCAGGTTGCACGGTTGCAAGCACTGCTTGAGGCCAGCCGCCAGGTGCACTCGACAATCCGTGAGGATGAGGTGCTTGAGCAGGTGCTGCGGATCGTAGTACGCGAGCTGGAGATGGCGGGAGCGGCGTTTCCTTCAGCGGGCATGGCATATGGGGACGAGCTGCCTCCGGATGCGAACGGTTCGGTTGGCGCTGCGTTGGCAAGCTATCCGCTGAACGATCGGGCCGGAAAGCTGATGGCTGAGCTGGTGGTGGCTGCGCCGGATGGGCGAGAGCTGACGCTCTACGAGGCAGACTTTATCGAGGGATTGGCACTTCAGGCTGCCGTAGCCTTGGAGAACGCCCGGAATCACAAGCGCAATGTCGAGTTTGCACGCGTACAGCAGGATCTGGACGCGGCACGGCAGATTCAGATGTCGCTGCTACCGCAGAAACTGCCTTCCATCGCAGGGTACTCGGTGGGATTTCGCTCTGTTACCTGCTACGAAGTGGGCGGAGACTATCTGGACATCGTGGAGCAATCGGACGGAAATCTGCTGATTGCCGTTGCCGACGTGGCAGGCAAAGGACTGGCCTCGGCGATGATGGCGACGAGCTTTCGTTCAGCGTTCAGGGCGATGGCCGCGGGCGGAGTGCCGCTGGACGAGCTGGCCGCGAGGATGAACCAGCATCATTGGGCAGAGGGTGAAGAGGCTCGGCGCAGGTATGTGACGGCAATCTTTCTGCTGCTTCATCCGGAGTCAGGAGATATGGAGGTTGTGAATGCGGGACACAATCCTGGCTTCCTGGTCGAGCCGGAAATGGAGCCGCACGAGTTTAACGCGGGAGGGCCGCCACTGGGGATGATGCCGGGGATGCGCTACTCGATTGAGCGCCACGGCTTCAGGCCGGGATCGCGGTTGCTGTTCTACACGGATGGTCTGACTGAATCGTGCCGCGGGGATGAGGAATTTGGGCCCGAACGGTTATTAGATGAATTTTCCCGGTGCCGGGCCGATAAGGCCGATGGTATTCTCGATGCATTGTGGGGTGCCATTGAGGAGTTCTCTGAAGGGAGCCCTCAGGGAGACGACATGACCGCATTGACGCTTTGCCGGGCAAAGATCGGAACGGAGATTCCGGCGTGAGCGAGATGAAGACAACTACCGTTGAAGTGCGGCTTCCGTCGCGCATGGGATTCGAAAAGGTGGCGATGAGCACAGCCGCTTCAGTGGCCAAGCTGATGGGTTTCCGCGAAGATCGCGTAGAGGACCTGAAGACAGCGGTAGCCGAGGCCTGCATCAATGCCATTGAGCACGGCAATCGGCTGAACGAAAAATTGAGTGTGGGCGTGGTGCTTTCAGCGGGGGCGGATTCGCTTGAGGTCAAGGTAATCGACGACGGCAAGGGGATGAGCAAGCACCAGGCCAAGCCGGACATCGACCGCAAAATGCATGGTGAAGAAGACCCCCGCGGGATGGGCATGTTCCTGATTCAGGCGCTTGTGGATGAGGCCGAGTGGGTGGCCGGGTCAAACGGAAAGAGCAGTTATGTCCGGCTGATGATCAGGTTGGACAAAGACGCGGAATAGCTAAACTGAATATCAATCAAAAATAGGGAGACATCGATCGTGCAAAGCGAGACCAAGTCCCATGTTGACCAGCTCACTTCCCCGGCCGGGCATCCGGTAACTGTCCTTCGTTTTGAGGGCGATATCGCCAGCACATCAAAAGATGCTGTGCTGGGCACCTACCAGGCGCTGCCCAAGCAAACGGCGAAGCTTATTCTGCTGGACTTTACGAAAGTGGACTACATCAATTCAAGCGGGATTGCGCTGGTGATCCAGCTGCTGATCGAGGCTGCCAATTCCGCGCAAAAGGTGTATGCCTTCGGGTTGTCGGCGCACTTCACCAAGGTGTTTACCATGGTGGGAATCACCAAGTACGCGGGGTTGTTTGCAGGGCAGGCGGAGGCGTTGGCCGCTCTATAAGTGACGACTCCTCACCTGCCACTGCACACGCAGCCTTTGAATCCTTCTGCCGTGGGGTGATCGAGGCTGCAAACGTAGCCCTCCCAAAGCGGCCCTGGCAATGATGCTGAAACACCCTTGAAGAAATGCTTTTGATAGGCCTGGCTCTCGGCGCCGGCGCCGTCAACATCTATTCGAAACTTTCCTATTAATGCATCGAGCGACCGGACGGAGAAGTCCGGCTGATGATAGGCCGCGTCAAAGTCGTACTCTTCGGGCCAGGTTGTCCCGATGCCGGTTGTGTTTGAGGCCTCATAAACTTTGTAGTCGGCCAGTGTCGCAGATGCGGGCGCGACCTTGCCAACAGTGAACGAGGGCGTGTTCCCATCCACTGGCGAAACCGAAGCTACCACCTTCATTGGGACTCCGGCATCTTTGCCGCCAAGCAGGTGGAATTCGTCCATGTGCGTGTGTCCGAAGATCGTCAGGCGCACTACGTCAGCATTGTTTGCCAGAGCGGTGGCCAGTTTGTCAGATGACAAGAACGAATCTACGTGACCATCCGGACACAGCTTCAGCCACCTGGAGATTGAGAGCTTGGGATTGACTGTCGGCGGAACGTGACCAAGAACCCAAACACGCTCGCCGCGCCGGCGCGCGCCATCAAGTTCCTTCGTCAGCCAGGCCATCTCCTCATCCGCACCGGAGTGATCTTTTTCGTCTGCTTCACAGTTGGCAAAAGACGACATCATGTAAATGTCGTCCAGGACCAGCAGCCGCGTCTTTTCCATCGGTGCGGCCATTGTGACTGCGTAGTACCCGGCTGAATCATAGGTGACCAGGGCCTGCGTACGCTCCGCCTGGGAAATCCCGGCGAGCCCGTCGACGACAGCCTGCCCGGTGGCCTTGAGGTAGGCGTCGTGCATGTCCAGGCGGTTGTGGTTGCATCTGGAATCGTTGTTACCAAGGCCCATGTAAACGGGAATGCCGGCGAAAGTCGTCTCCACCTGCTTGATCACAAAGATAGTCGTTTTTTCTGCAAACGCCGCGGACACCGACTGATCGTCTCCAACGGCTTTTTCAAGCTTCATGGCGGCGCGGTACCGGCAGTCCAGATCGTGGACGAGCAAGTCGCCACTGACCACAACGAATCGAGCGTCCGGCGCCTGAGCCTTGGCCGCGTGCAAGGCGCTTGTCAGCAGCGCATACGAGGAATCCGTCGACTTCTTCCCTCCGCATGCATTCTGCACCAGGGATAAATCAACCTCTAGGGTGGGCGAATCGGGAGAGTTGAGGATCCGCTCCCACTCCTCGATGGGCTTTTTCACAAGCTGCGGTACTTTGGCCGGGTCGTGAAAGGGATCGAGGTGCAGATCGCTCAGCATCACAACCGAGACCGTTGCCGGCTCCGCGGAGGCACCCGCCTGCGCCGAGGATGAACTTGAAAACGATGCCATCAGCACGAAGAGAATCAAGGCACACCCAAAGCCAACGGACAACTTGTTGTGACCGTTCATCATGTCTCCAGTCTTCGCCATCATACCGAATCACTGTCACTGTATTGTTTCAAGTCATAACTTCCGGTTTGAGGCGGCGTATTATGGCCGGTATGGAACTGGATTCAATTCAGAGTGCTTTGCGCGACGCAGGCCTGGACGGCTGGCTTTTCTATGACCACCACCACCGCGACCCAGTGGGTGGGCGCATTCTTGGGCTGGACGAGAAGGCGCACATCACGCGGCGCTGGTACTACTTTGTCCCGGCTGAGGGCGGGCCGCGTAAGCTGGTCCACCGGATTGAGCAGAGCCGGCTTGATTCGCTTCCTGGGGCGAAGGGCCAGTACTCGAGCTGGCAGGAACTGGCAACTGGGTTGGAGGCCATGCTATTCGACGCGCACCAGATCGCGATGCAGTACTCGCCAAACAACGCGATTATGTACATTTCGATGGTCGACGCAGGGACAGTCGAGTTTTTGCGCGGCCTGGGCAAGAAGATCGTGAGCTCGGCCGACCTGGTGAGCCAATTTGAAGCGGTGTTGAGCGAGGAGCAGTTAGCCAGCCACGGGGTCGCTCAGCAGGCGATCGACGAAATCCTTGCAGAGTGCTGGCTTGAGATTGGCCGCCGGCTTCGGCCAAATGCCGGCGGCGGAGGCACGCTTTCAGAGTGGGACATGGTGGTCTGGCTGAGCGAGGCGATGCGCCGCGCAGGTCTGGCATGGGAAAACGGGCCCAACGTGAGTGCCAACGCAAACAGTTCGGACTCGCACTATGAACCCACGGCCGAGAAGTCTGCGGCCATTGCCGAAGGCGACTTCATTTTGATTGACATCTGGGGGCGGCGGGAAACGCCGGGCAGCATCTATTACGACATTACCTGGACCGGCGTGGTGGGGCGCCAGCCGACGGAGCGCGAACAACTGGTGTTTGAGACGGTTCGCAACGCGCGCGATGCCGCCATTGCGGCCGTGGAGAAGGCATTTGCGGAGGGACGCGTTATTTACGGATACGAAGGCGATGACGCGGCGCGGGCGGTGATCAAGGCGGCAGGGTTTGGTGAGTATTTCACACATCGAACAGGACATAACATCGCCCATGAACTGCATGGCACCGGCGCACATTTGGACAACCTTGAGACCCACGACACGCGGCGGATTCTGCCCAGCACCTGCTTCTCTGTCGAGCCTGGAATCTATTTGCCGGAATTTGGCATACGCAGCGAAATAAACATGCTGACCGCACCGGGCAAAGCCTGGGTGACGGGAAAGATTCAGTGGGAGCTGGTACGAATCTAAACGACCGAAAAATGTACCACGGACTTGCTGTGCTCTGAAGCCGCACTCTACTGGAGGCTAGAAGGCGTGGGACCGTCCCAGGGTCCAATCCCTGCTCCTGAACCATGTCCCCGTCCGGGTACGGTATAGTCAAAAAGGAATGGCAACAGCGCCCAATATGAATCCCGCAGCAAAACCAGACTTGAAGCAAGGCTTTGTCTATCTTCCCCTGATCGCGGGCTGGCTGGTGCCCGGCGCGGGACATTTTCTGCTGGGCAAATGGTACCGGGGAGCGTTGCTGGCGGCGTCAATTCTTGGCATGTTCGCCATGGGAATCGCGATGCAGGGCCAGCTCTACTCCGGCGCCCACGACATTCTTGAGATTCTGGGATTGGCGGGCGATCTGGGTAATGGCCTGCTTTTCATTGTGGGCCGGATTCTTGGTCTTGGCGCTGAGCAGGTGCAAGTGACTACCGCCGACTACGGCACGCGGTTCATTGTTGTTGCTGGGCTCCTGAACGTGATTTCAGCAGTGGATGCGCACAACCTCCGCACCGGGAGGAAGGCTTGACCCACTTTACGGCAGTGTTGTTATTCGCCTTGTTCGCCTCAGTTGTCTTTGGGATCACACAGCGGGAGACACCGCGGCGCATGGTTCACTACGGAATCTACTGCTTTGTTCTGTTTGCCGGTTCGGCGGTGGTATTGAGCTGGGCGATGTTTCTGATCGCGCGATAACTTAGAAAATAGATGGATTGAACCCCGATTTCAGGCAGATGCATCGAAGTTCCAGACTCATTTAGCAAACTCCCGGCACTCCTCAGGCAATCATCTCTCGCTGCCACACCGCCGCGTCGAAGGCGTGCGCGCAGGTGTAGCCTTCGCTATGGTAAAGGTCGATCGCCTGCTGATTGGATTCGGTCACAGTAAGCGAGATCTCGGTGGCCCCAAGCCGCATGAAGTGGAAGGCACAGACAGAAAGAAGCAGGCGAGCCAGGCCGGCGCGACGGAACTCCGGGTGAACGCAAAGCTGGGTGATGTGTCCGCTCTCAGGGCTTACGCGGGAACCGAGCACCAGCGCCACCAATCTGCGGCTGGCGCGCTCCACTACAACGTATGAAACCTGCGGGGAAAAAACTCCGCAGCCTGAGTAGCGGACGATGTTGTTCAAAAAGCGCTGCGAGCCATTGATCGAACGGTACTGATCATTGATGATGCTGTCTGGATGATCGAGGTAGGCCTCGGAAATCAGGCGGCCTGCCGGCGACAGATCCTCGTCGCGCCAGGCTCGGATCTCCAGGCCGGCAGGCAGGTCCACGCGGGGCGGGTTCCAGAGCCCTTGAAGCGTTTGCACCAGGAAGAGCCGGCGAAAAACCTGGAACCCAGCCTCCCGGAAGATGTCCGCGTGAGCGCCTGAAGGGTGCAGGAGCAATTGCGACTCGACACGGTCGAGTTGCGGCGAGTTCAGGAGAGTCTCAAAGAGATGCTTGAGCAGCGTTTCTTCAATCTGGTGGGCGGAAGGCGCAACCTGGGCGGCGGAAGTCAGCACCCCGTCGATCGAATTCATTTCAGCCGTCGAATGCTCCATTGAGTCGGGAGGCGGGCTTGGCAAAGCAAACACATCGCCGATGACAGCCTTGGTCTCCTCGTAGACGCAAAAGGCATATCCGGTAACCTGGCCATCTTCAAGCGCGGCGTAGCCCGGCAGCATGTGACTGTCAAGATACTGCATTAACAGCCTGGCGGAGGTGCGGTAATCCCAATGGAGACGCTGCTTCCATACTTCGCCTTCGGCATCAAGTACAGGGCGGAGCACCGGCGCTGCGAAATGCCGCAGGTCGAGGATCTCGATGGACGCCGTGGATGCCATGCTTCTCCCCCAGGGGTGAGACGGCTGCAGCCCCTGCCAGAAAGCGGCGCAGGCTCGAATCAGGCGAGGCTTCAGCAGGAACGCAAAGCGAATTGCGCCTTCTGGTCACTTTGACACGAGTTGCGCCCAAGTGCAACTTGAAGTTCAGCTTACTAGATCAACGGCTACCGACTAGGTACACCACGAGTCCCTGCTCAGGCCAGGTAAACACTTGCTCATAATGACGACCTTCAAGATACTCTTCCAGCGCGGCAGGGGTGTGTAGATCCACACCGCGCCGTCCCGTGACTCGCACCACGACAAGGTGTTGTTCATCGGGGACTCCGTTCTCCTCGTAGTTGATCACTGCGCTGTTGCGATAAAAGGAGAGCCCGTATTCGATGTCACGGCGGACTCCAAAAACAGCCACCGTCTGAACGGCGGGCGTGAGGGTATTGCTCAGGCGATCGGCCAGTGGGCGCGCGGAATAGGCGCGGTCAAGCAGGTGTATGACCCGCTTGGTTGCGGCGATTTCAGGGATGCCAAAGAACGGGCCCACTCCATAGAGAAAAAAGACCAGCACAACCAGGACACCGGTGGTTACAAGCCGGAGGTGGGCGACACCAAAACCCTTGACGACGATGAGAATCAACACAGACGCCCCAAAGGCAGCAAGCAATGCGGCGGCGAGGGCGTTCCATGGCGGCATGGTTCCGTGATGGATCACAAACCAGGGCAACAAAAGCGCGGCCATGGTCATGACCCCGCAAAGCGCAGCATGTCCCAGAAGCTCCCATCGGTTGAGCCCGTGCTGACGTCTGCGGAAGAGGTAATCCCCGGTAAGAATGCCGATGGGGGGAATGGAAGGCAGAATGTATCCCGGCAACTTGGACTGAGAAAAGGAGAAAAAAACGATTGGGATGAGGGCCCATAGAACCAGGAACTCTGGAAAGGCGTCCCCGGGGCGACTGGTTCCCGGCTTGGCCTTCTTTGAGTGGCGCAAACGCCACTCTGCCACCGAGGTAAGAATTCCGTCGACCAGCGCGCGTACAGCAATCACTGTCCACGGCATCATGGCCAGGATGACAACGACAATGTAGTACCAGAAAGGCTGGACATGCTGGTAGCGATCGGTGGCAAATCGTTCAAGATTGTGCTCGAGAAAGAACTCGCGGAAGAAAGTGGGATTCTGATGTTGGACCGCTATGAACCAGGGAAGAACCATGGCGAAATAGAGCACCATTCCCGGCCACCAAAATGATCGCCTCAGGATGGACCATTCCTTCCGCAGAAAGGCAAAGGCGGCAATGATGACGACTGCCAGAAATGGCGCGACCGGTCCCTTGGCAAGAGTGGCCAGGCCGGTGAAAAAGTAGATGTCGTAGAGCCAGAACTTGGAATTGGTCTCATACCACGCATACCAGCCCAACAGGCCGATCGCCAGGGGAGCAGCCATCTGCATGTCAGTGGATGCACCGCGGGAGAAGCCGATGATGCCGGCACATGCCACGGTAATCAGGGCCGCGTCCAGATGGCCTCCAGGCCGGAATCTGCGCATGTGCAGGTAGATCAAGCCAATCATGATAAAGGCAAAGGTGGTGGAGGGCAGGCGCGCTGTCCAGTCGTGGACGCCGAATTCCTGAAAGAACAGCATGGCCCGCCAATAGTAGAGGGCCGGCTTCTCAAGCCAGGGGTGGCCGTAGAGATATGGAGTTACGCAGGCGCTGAGCTTTTCTTTAATGGTGGGGGCGGAGTCAACGCGGGCGAGCATCTCATGGGCAATTTGCGCGTAGCGAGGCTCGTCGGCGCCCACCAGTCCCAGCCCATCGCCGCCCAGGTAAGGCGACAGCCCATAGGCCAGGAAGAAAACTGTAAACAAAAGGAAGACGGTTGCTTCGCAAACAGTTGCCCATTTGGGCAAGCGCTTGGGTGTTCTCCGAGGCAAATCTGAAGCAGAGGGTTCCTGGGTCGTTTCCACTGCCAGCGCTTCTCCAGTTCCAGTGATTCTCCATTGGACCAGTGAGGGTCGCGCATGGAGAAAGGAATGCGGCTTGGGTCAGAGCGTTTGGGGGTTCGACCTGGCCGGGTTACGGTCTGCGCCTACAAAAAACGCGGAGATCTGCCCGCGTTACAACAGGGACAAGGCTAACAGATTCGGACGAAATCTCAAGAGGTCCCCGGATTCAGCCCCGGTTCACGATCTCACGCCACTCGCCTTTGTACGCTTTGTGGAGTCCCATGCTCGGGTCCAGGCCGTCACTTTGTCATGGCGTCAAGCACTCGGCCTTGCCACTAGTCTGCTTTGCCCTCAGTTTGCGAAGTCGTCGGCGACGCCTCAGGAATCTGCTGCGCAGGGGCCTTTTGACGCTTGCGTGACCTGTCCATCAACTCTTCAATGCGCGCCTGAAAGCGGCCTGAGCGGTCAGCAAGAAAGCTCAGGTCGGGAACGTGGCGAACTCCCATCCGTTCCTTAAGTTCATAGCGAATATAGCCTTTCGCCGCTTCAAGTCCGGCGATTGTATCCACTTCAGCTTTCACGATGTCTTTCACGGCACTGTCCACGGCCACGTAGACCCGCGCCGACTTGCCGCCGGGGTTCAGAGAGACCTCACTGACGTAGCAGTTGGCAATGCGCGGGTCGACCAACTCACCGTCGATCATGGTTCCAATCTCTAACCGCAGCGTCTCCGCCACGCGGTCCTGATGATGCTTTCGTGCTCTGTGTTCGGGCATGAACTTCACTCCTCGAAGGGCCCACCCAATGGGGGGTAAACGATTCAGGATAGCAGAGGCGGAGCGGCGGTGTGGACAAGACTGGATCGAAGCTCAATGGGGAAAACCGCAATTGTGAGAAGCGCAGGCGCTGACGCGTGATGCGGCTCCGCGGCGTCCGCGCATCAGGGCCGGCCGCGCAGGGAACGCAGGGTTCTCAAGACTCAATACCGTCAAACGTTCTGCCACACGTGGCCTCGCGGGGGTTCGCTTGATCGGCTGTTCATTGCGACAGCTCAATCATTCATGCCAAAAGTCTCTGTAAAACAGAATGGACAGGGAAGATGCCTCAGTGCACTCGGGGTACAAAAATGCAGTCTGAGGGCTTCACTTCGATTTCAAAGCTTGGGACCAATATGCTCCCCGTTCATTCCCCTGAGCGCAGCTCGAGCGTCTACATATTTTAGCCTCGCAGACGAAGGCGTACCATGGTTGCTGCTGCCGCGCGCAATCGCCGAATGGCGCTAATCTGCGGCCAGCATATGCATCGCCGGAGACGAGACCCTGTGACTACCCGCACGTTGCAACTTTGCCTGAAACTTTCGATCGTAGCGGTATTGCTGACATCTGCCGCTATCGGCACGCCGAAATCAGATTCCCTCCGCAACTACAAGGGAACTCCATTTCACGACAGCCGCTACCAGGACGGCGCGCAGAAGATTCCTGGAGTGGTACATTGCGCCTTCTACGATCTGGGTGGGGAGGGCGTTGCCTATCATGATACCGACGCGAAAAACAACGGAAGCGGCGGACTCAATCCCGCAGACGGGACCTATCTCAACGAATTCAGGATCAGCGAGGGCGTTGACACTTCCTATACCAAGTTTCACGATCAGATCGATAACAATCCCTATGACCTGATTCAACCTCCGGAGAACCTGCTCTACGTTGGCTGGACAGAGCCGGGCGAGTGGTTCAACATCACGGTTCAGGTTGTGGAAGCCGGCAATTACACGGCCGACCTGTTGTACACATCGAATCGCGGTGGAACAATCTCGCTGGACGTAAGCGGCGAGCCGGGGACGGGTCCGCTGACCATCGTGTCTACCTTCAACGCCGCCGATCCTCTTGCCTGGCGTCAATGGCACCACTGGAACCTGGCGCCTGCGCTTGTGAAGCTGAAGCTCCCGGCTGGGAAGAGCGTTTTGACGGTTCACGTTCTCAGCGGCGGGCAAATGAACCTGGCAACATTCGATTTCAAGAAGCCGCAGAAGTCGGCGGAAATATAGCTGATCGGGCTGAAGCGAATCGGTGCGTCAACGGATTCATGCCCAAGTCAGGTCCTGAAGGCAGCCGGCGACCGCACAAGATTCCTCTAATCTCATTTTCCCTCGTTGGCACATCAATTGCACCGCAATTGGCGAAGCAAATTTTTCCATCGGGGGATAGAAGAGGGTCAACTTTCAACGTAGTCCCAGAACGAGTCGGCAAGCTCCGCACCAAGCTCATTGAGCATGCGGCGGGCTGCGCGCTCAACCTCCTCGATCAAACCGTGAAGGTAGTCGCGGGATCTGGAGATGGCCACCACGCCTACGGTGGCCGACTGGTACAGAACGGCCTCATCCATCTCTGCCACGGAGATGTTGAACCCCTGCTTCAACTGGTCTTTGAGCGAGCGGACGACCTGACGCCGGTCCTTGAGCGACTGGGCGTGTTCAATGCGGATTTCAAGTGTGAGATGAGCGACGGGCATGGCGTCACCGATTGACACCGACAGTGTAAGCCCGTTGGTGAGCCACTGCGCGAGTTTTTTACAGGGAGCCGTTCCGGGCTTCAGACCACAGTGGGCTGAGGACGCTGATTCTGTAATCCACCCGGCTTTCATACGCATCCCGATTGATGATCAACAACGATTGCGTGCACGCCTCCATCCGTTCGAGATTCAAGAACCTCAATCCGCGAACTTGGCTAGTTGTTCCGGGGCAGGCTTTGGTGTCACCAGGCTGACAGCAATCATCGAAATCAGCGCAGCGGCCAGCGCCGGAAAAATGGCGTCTCGTTCAGCAAGGATGGCCGGGAAAAGTCTGCGTACCGCCTCAACGTCCCAGGCGAGCGTAACCACCGTGCCCGAGGCAATTGCCGCCACCGCTCCCCACGCGGTGACCCGTTTTGAATAAAACGCGGCAAGCACCACGGGCGTGAGCGCGGCGGAATAGATGGTGTACGCGTAAAGCATTTTTTGCAGGATGCTTTGCGCGTAGATGGCCTGGTAGAGCGCCCATGTGCCCAACAGCACCACCGCGAGGCGAGAGATGATGAGGATCCGCTTGTTCGAAGCTTTGGGCGCGATGTAACGAACAAAGACGTCTTCAATCAGGTTGGAGGCGGGCGAAAACAGATAGTTCGAAGCAGTGGAGATGACCTTGGCAAAGACAGCTCCCAACAGCACTGCTCCCATGAGCGCGGGTAGGCCGTGACGCGCCGTATAAGGGATGATCTCGTACGGCTGACGGGCGACCTCTCCCGTGGGATAAAGTGCCGAGCCTATCACCGCGATGGCGACGATGAGCGTTTCAAGCACCAGGGTGCCCAGAATCCAGCCGACGACGGAGATGCTTGCGTCCTTCTCAGATTTTGCGGAGAAGAATTTCTGATACATCACCTGGTTGCCCAGCATCAGCAACATGGTGGGCACCAGAAACTCCATTGCGCGAACCAGGCTCAGATTGCCCAGCACCTGAAAGTGCGACGGAGGCAAGGCCGCATGGAGGCCGGCCCAGCCACCCGCCTTGAGAAACAGGTAGGGCGTGGCGATGATGCAAATGACCGTGACAAGCGAGCCGATGGCCACATCCATGTAAGCGACGGAAGACATTCCGGCGAGAGCCGTGGTGACAATCACAAATCCTGCAATCAGGTAAGCGCCGAGTTCGGGTGTGACTGTTTCAGGAAAGATGAGGTGCAGCACGTTCCCGCCGCCCTTGAACTGGTAGCTGGTAATCCCGACATATGCAAACAGAATGGCGATGGTGCCCAAAACACGCGCCGTCTGGTTGTAGCGGGCTTCAAGCAGGTCAGGCAATGTGAACTGGGCGAATTTGCGGGCGCGCGGCGCAATGAAGTAGATGAGCAGCAATCCCAGCCAGCCCCCGGCCGGCTGCCACAATGCGGCGAAGCCATTCTTGTAAGCGTTCTCCGCTCCCGCGAATAGCGATCCGGCTCCAATCCAGGAAGTCAGCAGCGTGAGCACAAGTACCGCAGCAGGGAGAGATCGGCCTGCGACCAGGTAGTCCGCCTTGGTCTTCACCTGGGAGGTGCGGTAAAGAGCGACCGCCAGCAGGGCAACCACGATAACGGCCAGAACAGCGACGTAGAGTTGAGACATTCGCGAGGTTCCTCAATTGCTGAAGCAGGATTCCCAGAAGTGTACCGGATGGGGTAGATGTTCCGCTGTGGCCTCTGAGCGCCTGGCGCCTGTGGTTTGTTTGACGGGATGCCCGAATGGTCACTTTCCATGACGGCCGCGCCGCTAGTTGCGCAGCAGCATGGTCAGGCCGTGGGCATTGTCCAGGTTGAGGTCTACCAGGATTTTATGGGCCTTACCGAGAAATTCAGCATTGTGCTCGAAGTGCTTGCAAGCGGTCTGCACCGTCTGGACAACGTGATCTGTCGAGAATGTCTCTTTGTGTCCGCCTGCCACGCCGATGAGCAGACCCTTGATCAAGGCAAATTCAGTGGCCAGAAGCGCAAATTCCTTCGCCGGTTCGGGGGCGGCTTTGCGATCGAACAGCTTTTCGCCGAAGGGAAACAGCCTGCGGAAGACCATGTTGATCAGGTAGTTTTCAAGAATGTAGGCATGCTCTTCGAAAAATGGCTCGAAGTAGCGTCCATAAGCCGCGCCGTATTCGGTGCTCATGGTTTGCAGCGTGGATTCGGGTGCATAGCCAACGCCCCTTGCGAAGGCGTCTAGACATTCCACAAGGCGGGGAGCTTGAAGCGCGTCGCTGCCACGCAGTTTCACCAATTCCAGCACTATTCCCAATTGGAGTGCGAGGTCAGGCTGTATGGTCTCGATGGATGGGCGCAAACTTTCTGAGTTGACCGCTGCCGAAAAACCACTCAGCATCGCCAACAATCCGCCTTTGACCTCGCCTCGAACCACTGCATCAAGGCGTCTTGAAAAGGTTCCGAGCAGAAACATCCGCTGCCAAAGTGGATAGACCCTGTTGGTGATCAGGCCGATTACAAACTCGCGGATACGCCAAAAATAGTGCACCAGGTCGGACTCGTTCTTCGAATCGTCGTGGCTGATGTGATGGTCGCCGCTCCCGGCCGATCCCAGCAGATCCGGATTCAGGAGCACGAGGCGGCAGGCTTCAGGGCAGGAGAGCGTCAGCGTCTTGTCGACAAGCTTGTCAATCACGTAGCTTTGGCGCGGATAGTTCGCGCAAGTCTCAGAGAGGTACGTATCACCGAACTCTACCTGAATCTGGCAAAGCTTCCCCTGGTTGTGAAACGGGCAGGCGCCGGAGTGGCCCATTTTGACCTGGGCAAACGAATTCGGCTTTTTGCCGTACGGGCCCATGTGCATGGGCACAATGTTGGCGTCAATCAATGTGCGCAAAGGTCCGGGAGAGATGGATTGGTATTTCACGTAGGTGGCCTCGTCGATGTCTACGCGCCAACCAACGCAGCAGGAGTCCTCGCATACCGGGCCGATACACCGGAATGTTTCAGCGTACTCGGGACGTACGAGCCTGGTACGCATGAACTTCCTCCATGGCAACGAGGCACTGCGCCTTGCAGCCCCGGCGAACTTGGTTGAATTCAGGATGCCACAGGCGCAGAGGGACCACCAAGGACCCCATGGTGAAAGTTCGACAGAAACAGTGCTTAGCTTCCACACACAGCCGACCCAGTGCCCTCTCACCATTCCCGCAGATTGTTTGACCCTGATAGGTAACGTTGATAAACTGTCTTTGCGGGGTGGAGCAGCCCGGTAGCTCGTTGGGCTCATAACCCAAAGGTCGCTGGTTCAAATCCAGCCCCCGCAACCAATAAAATCAATAACTTACAGAAAT
>Ga0181535_10003318_pt1 | contig 18816 bp, 14 predicted proteins | sample PEATcosm2014_Bin_44_FD_119774 | JGI IMG/M metagenome (GOLD analysis project Ga0181535, IMG submission 119774) | Peatland microbial communities from MTU Mesocosm Facility, Houghton, MI, USA - PEATcosm2014_Bin17_30_metaG | ecosystem: Environmental > Terrestrial > Soil > Wetlands > Peat | place... | reverse complement strand
CTCCGCCGACGATGAGGTATTTGACCCCGGCGTCGTTCAATGACTTGACAATGGCCTCAACGCTGCGGACTTCCATGGCTCAAAATGTAAAGCTGAAATCGCAAAAACGAAATTAGAAATAGAGAATGCAGACTGTTGAAATTCGTTTCGGTTCTCTGCTTTTTGCTTTTTAATTGGCGGCCCACCCGCCTTTTCCCGCTTTTGCTTTCTGCCTTCTGTTTCCCAAATTTCCGCTTTCAGTATTTTGGCGTTTCAGCTTTCCCCACTTCCCGTTCCCCGCTCTTCAATATTTAACCCGATAGAACACATATTTTAACAGTTCATTCTGGAAGGCGACCACGCCCGATTCTTGTTGCCACCAGTTCGTGGCGGAGTATTCGCGCACGGGCACGGCCTCGACCTCCACCTGGATGCCCGCCGGGCCGAGTTCCTTGCGAAACACCCAGCGCGCCCGCCGCGCCTGGAAAATGTCCGTGGGAATGATGATGTGTTTGACGGCGTTGGTGCGCGCCCAATCGCGAACGGACACGGCTTCACCGTGGGTGCTGTCAACTGGTTCGGGCGCGATAAAAATACAGGACGCGGGGACATTCTCGCGCAACAGGATGGAGCGTTCGAGGTCGGCATCGGCGGGGAGCAGGCCAAGCTGGGTGGCTGGCGCGGGCTGGGGATTGGTCAGCAAGATTTTCGGAGCGAGGCTCTGATGAAACAGGCGCGCGGCCTCGAAAGGGCGCGTGGACGGCCCGCCGCCCAGCACGACAATGGCATCGGCTTTGGTCAAGGGGTCGCTGACAATCCAGACACTGGCCGCTCCGCGCAGCAACGGCGCGCGGAAGACGTAGCCGATGGCGAGCAGCGCGCACAGCACGAGCAGCGTTACAAAGACGCGTTTGAACCATTTCAACATTATTAAAAAATGGAAAACAGAAAGTAGAAAGTTGCAATCAACCAATCAAAATTAGAAATGGCGAAAACAGGAATATATTTCATCTTTCAGATTTGCGTTTCCCCGATTTCTTTCTTTGTTATTCAATTCCTGCTTTCCAAATTTCCGCTTTTCACCCCGCGATGCAATCCACAATGTCATGCACGCGCCGCTCGAAACGGACGGAGGAAAAGTATTCCACCGAATGGCCATTGTCCGCCGGCCTTTGTCCGTCATCAGCCGTCCGTGACCGGTCGTCCGTGGTCGGTTTAAGAACTTTCAACACGGCGGAGATGATTTCATCCGGGTCGCGCGGGTCCACGAGCGCGCCAAGCTGGCCAAACAACAATGCCTCGCGGCTGCCATCGGCCTTGCTGCCGATGACGGGAATGCCGCAGGCGAGCGCCTCCAGACATACAATTCCAAAACCTTCGCCTGAACCGGGCATGACATAAATATCGGCAAGACGATAATGATCCGCCTTTTCAGCATCGGAAATCCTGCCGGCGAACACCACCCGGTCGCGGAAGCCCAATGTGACCGCCTTGCGCTCCAGCCGGCCGCGATCCGAGCCGTCGCCACAAATCAAATAAACGAGGCCGGGAATTTCCCGCACAAGGCGCGGAAGGATTTCCAGCACCTCGTCAAAACCCTTGTAATGTTCCTCGGAGGCCAGACGGCCCAGGGTTAGCAGGACTTTTTTTCCGCGCAGTTGATAACGGTCCAGCAGCACATCGGGCTTCGGGCCGGGGGCAAAGGCGGACAGGTCCACGCAATTGGGCAGGACAATGCCCTGATCATCGCGCAAACGGGACCAGCGCATGAACCGCCGCTTGGTCACATTGCTGACGGAGATGAAACCGTTGATCCGCCGCACGAAGGCATTGGCGAGGCGGTTCCGGGTCGGCCTCCATGCCTCCACGCCATGGATGATCAGATGCAGGTTTCCACCGCATATCCGGCGCGCCAGCAAGGCCGCGGGCAAAAGATGGATGTGCGCGCAGATGATCAGCGTTTGCGCGCCGGGCCGGTTTGCCGCGCGGAATTTTTTTGCATTTCCAATGACTGACCGGACATAGCGCCGCTTGCCGCCCAGACTGGACCGGACATAATCCAGTTTCGGCGGAAGCAACTCCGGCGCATGCGGCATCACGCGCGGCAACGCCATCACTTCCTCCACCCGTTCGTGCGAACAAAGGGCGGCCAGAAAATCGCGGTTGAACTTGGCGATGCCGCCAAAGCCGCCAAAGCCGTCCGTAAGCAGCACAAACACGCGGAGTTTCTTTTCCGTGGCGGCTCCCCGGCGGAGATCCGCATTTGCCGTTTCGCCTGAACTTGCGGCGGTCTGCCCGCCACCACCACGGCGCCGGTGGCGGCGCAGCGCGGCGCGGTGGTTTTCCAGACTGTCGGCGAATTTGGAATAAACGTCGCGCGTCCAGCTTCGCAGGCCGCGCTCCAAGCCGGGTGACGGATCGAACGTTTTGAACAGCCAGTCACGGACCGGCACGGTAAAACCCGTCTTGGGGCGGTCAATCACCGAAGCCGGGAGCGGCAAGCGGGGAGCCAGCGCCATGTCGCGCTTGGTGGGGCGCGCTTCCGCCGCGAGCAGCGGCGCGAGGGCGCGCAGCAGTTCCACGTCCACGAGCGGCACCCGGACTTCCAGCGAATGCTCCATGCTGGCCCAGTCCGTGTCGCGCAAAAGTTGCTGGCGCATATACCACGTCATTTCCAGCGCGGAGACTTTCAGTTGCGGCGATTGGATTCCCTTTGTCGTGTCGTCGAGCCGCGCCAGCGTCTGCAATTCTTTCCAGCCATCGCGCACGAGATCGCCGTCCAGGATTTCCGGAAGTTCCCACGGCATGAACATGCCGCGACGCACCAGATAGGACCCGCCATAAGTGCCGCCATATTCCAGCAGCCCGGCATATTTCGGCGAGGTCATGTGCTTCAGGAACGGCGCCGTTACGACGCGGACGGCGCGGCCCAGCCAGCGGCAGTGTTGGAACGGCTGCAACACGGAGACGGCGCGCGGGATTTCCTGGAAGCTCGGATAGCCGCCAAACAATTCGTCGCCGCCCAGGCCCGACAGCGCCACCTTCAGCCCGGCCTGCGCGGCGGCCTTGCTGATGAAATAGCTGTTCAACCCGTCACAAGACGGCTGGTCCATTGCGCGGAACAGGCGGTGCAGGTCGTTCTCGAAATCCTTCCGCGTCACCCAGACGGTCTGATGGTTCGCGCCATAGCGCCGCGCGACCTCCTCGGCCAAAGGCGTTTCGTCATCGGGCGTCCCCTTGTATTGCTCAAAGCCGAGGGTGACGGTGCGCAGTTGGCCGCCGGATTCCGAGGCAAGCGCGGCGAGGGTGGTGCTGTCGAGTCCCGATGACAGGAACACGCCCACCGGCACGTCGGCGATGAGATGATGGCGGACGGAATCGCGGAGCGAGGCAGCCAGAAGCTCGCGGGTTGCTTGAGGGTCCAGGTTTTCGATTTCCGCTTTCCGCTTTCTGCGTTCCGCATTTTCTTGTTCCGCTTTCGCCAGGATGTCTGGAATGCTGCAAAAGGCGCGGAGTTGCTTTTTGCCGCGCGCGTCAATCGTCATGCAGTGTCCGGCGGTCAGGTTGCGGATGCCGCGATAAAGCGTGTAGGGCGCGGGCACGTGGCCCCAGAGAAAATACCCGACGTGCCCCGCCGGTTCGGGCGAGGTGTCAATGTTGCCGCCGGCCAGCAGCGCCTTGACCTGCGACGCGGCGCGGAAGGTTTTGCCGTCGTCCGCCCAATAGAGCGGCTTGATGCCAAACGGATCGCGCGCGAGGAAGAGGGTTTGCTTCCCGCCATCCCAGATGGCGAAGCTGAACATGCCGCGCAATTTGTCCAGCATGGCCTCGCCCGCCTCCGCGTAAAGATGGAGCAGAACCTCGGTGTCGCATTGCGAACGGAAGCGGCAGCCTCTGGCCTCGAGGCCGGCGCGGAGTTCGCGATAGTTGTAAATCTCGCCATTGAACGTGATGACGAGATTTTTTTCCGGCAAAAGCATGGGCTGCGCGCCGGTTTCGGAAAGGTCAATGATGGAAAGCCGGCGGTGGCCGACGCCGACGCGGCGGGCGGGATCCAGCCAGAGTCCCGCGCCGTCCGGTCCGCGCGCGGCCATGTGGTCGCGGATGGCGACGAGTTCGCCCTCGGTCACGCCCGGCGCGGAGCTATCGTAGGCAAAAATGGCAGCGATGCCGCACATTCAAATCAAAAATGGAAAGTTGAAAGTTGGAAATGGGGCGCATGGCTGCATTTTGCTTTTCCAATTTCCGTTTTTCTTCAAATCACGTCGGCGAAGGTTTTTTCCATCTTGCGAAAATACCAGATGCCCGAGGCGCATAAAACAAAGGTGATGACCACGGAAGCCAGGAGGCTTGGCCACCAAAAATCCGGCTGGCCATTCGGCTCAATCGGGTTTCGCAGCAATGCCCAGCGGAAGCCGTCTATCACGCCAACCATCGGGTTGAGCGAGTAAAGCAGCCGCTCCGGAACATCAAAGCCGTGCCAGTGGCGGATTTGGGCCACGTAAGCGCTGCTGTAGCCGACTGGCGAAAGAAAGAAACCGAATTGCACGATGAAGGGGATGATGTAACGAAAATCGCGGTATTTCACATTCAACGCGCACAGCCAGAGTCCCGCGCCAAACGCGCAACCAAACGCCAAAATGACGAACGCAGGAAGCAGAAATATCCGCCAGTCCGGCAGGAAACGGAACCAGAGCATGGTCGCCGCCACCAGCCCCACCGTGATGAGAAAATCCACGAAGCTGGTGATGACCGAGCCGGCGGGGACAATGAGCCGCGGAAAGTAAATCTTGGAAATCAGGTTCGCGTTGCCGATGAGGCTGTTGCTGGAGGCGCTCAACGAGGTGGAAAAAAACTGCCAGGGCAGTTGCGCCGCCATCACCACGAGGAAATAGGGCACGCCCACCGGACCGGACAATTTGGCGACGCGGTTGAAGACGAGGGTGAACACCACCGTCGTCAGAAACGGCTGGATCACCGCCCAGGCAACGCCGATGACCGTCTGCTTGTAGCGGACGAGGATGTCGCGCCAGGCGAGAAAGTAGAACAGTTCGCGGTAGCGCCACAAATCACGCCAGTAATTCTTCTCGGCGCGTCCGGGTTCGATGATGAGTTCAGTCATGCAAAAAGCTGAAAGTGGAAAGCTGACAACAGAAATTCATTTCAGTTGTTAATCCGGAGGCAAGCTGCCGCACGTGGCTGTTGGGAGAACTTTTCCTCCGAAGCCACCCGGCGTATGTCAAATTGTCCGCGTCGGAACACCGACGTTTATTTTCCGTTTTTCCCGCCATGTCCGCCCAATATGGCCAGGACGAACGGCATGACCCGCTTCGCATTTCGTTCCCAACTCTTGAGCATCCGGACACGGGCCAGCGCAAATTCGCGCTCCGCGCCCGGAAGTTCCCGCGCACCGGCCAGGATGCGTTCCAGCCGGTCCTGGCTGTCATCGAAATAGGTAAGCACCTGCTGGCGCAGAAAGCGATTGGCCAGATTCCGCAGTTCGGCCACGGCCTCGTAATGCGCCCGGCGGTCGCCCGCCACATAGACGGTCCGCACCGCGCCCAAATCCAGCAGATACCGCAAACCCTGGCTGGCCGAGCCTTTGCTCAAGTTGAGGCGCTCGATGAATTCATCCTGCGGCAGGGGTTTGGGTGAAATAAAAAGCAGCCCGTAAATCTCGGCCACCGACGGCGGCTGGCCCAGCGCCCGGGACAGTTGGACAAACAGATGGATGATTTCAACCTCCACGGGGTTCAAACGCGCGGCCCTCGCGCCGTCCGGCGTTTCCACGGTTTCAATCGGATTCCGTTTCACAGGCCGGAGTATGGCAGAATCGCCAAACAGTTCAATGACAAATGAGCAAAAAAACGCCGCGGCCAGCTTCGCCAAGATGCGTCCGCACGGCGCCCGGATTCAAGCAGGTGAAATCGTCGTCTTCGACGAGGCTGATGTGGATTTTGACCAGCGGCGGATTTGTCGCAACGCGGGGTCTTAAAGCCACGGACGCCACCGATCCAGGGTGGCTTCCAAAGATTTGATTTCATCAGGGCGCAAATTCGCCAACGGCGGGCGCACGGGTCCACCCGCCATGCCGATCAGGTCCATCATCGCTTTCATCGCCGAAACTTCGTAGCCCTTGCGGCGCGCGCGGAGCGCATAGAGCGGAACGACCAGTTCGTTCATCAGCTTCGTCAACTCCGCGGAATGTCCGGCGGAAGCCAGCTCGTGCAGGCGCAGGGAAAGTTTCGGCGCGACGTTCGCAATGCTGGAAGTGTAGGTGCGGACGCCCATGGAATAATACGCCGGCACCATGTCGTCGCCCGCGCCGCCGATCCAGTGCAGCCGGTCGCCGACGTGCTGCCGGATCATTTGATAACGGCGGATGTCCGCCTGTCCGTCTTTCCACGCAATGAGGTTCGGAATTTGTTGCGCCAGTTTTTCCACGAGCGCCGGTGGCGGAGCAAACCAGTCGCGACTGTAGATCAACATGCCGAGCGGCGTCGCCTCCGCGATGCCGCGATAGTAGGCGATGATCCCTTCGTCGTCCTGGCTCGGATAATACGGCGGAAATGCGAGGATGCCGTTCACGCCGGCAACTGCCGCCTGCCTTGCCAGTTCCGCGGCAATCGGCGGGTTAAAACCCGTGCCCGTCAGCACCGGCACTTTGCCGTTCACTTCTTCGACGGTCGTTTTCACCACGGCCAGGTGTTCCGCCGGCGACAGCGAATGAATTTCCCCCGTGCCCGCGGGCGCGACGATGGCGCAAATCGGATGCTTCAACAGCGAGCGCAAATTTTTCCGCAGGCCGTCGAGGTCGAGCGACAAATCTTTTTTGAACGGCGTGCAGGGAAAGGAAATGACGCCGCCCAGCCGGTTGCGAAGTTCGTTCGGTTTCATGGGGGAATTTAATAGTAAATATCAGCGGGTTTATCAATCCGTTTCAGCGAACCAGACATGGACGCTTCGGATCAAATTCCCAGCCGGGAATCAAATGCTGCATCGCCGCCGCGTCGTCGCGCGCGCCGGGGCCGGCTTTTTCATAGAGCGCGTGCGCTTTTTTGATTTGCGCCATGTCTATTTCCACGCCGAGGCCGGGCAGATCGGGAACGGCGACGCAGCCGTTCACAATCTTGAACGGCTCGCGTGTCAGCCGCTGGCCGTCCTGCCAGATCCAATGCGTGTCTATCGCCGTAATTTTTCCCGGCGCGGCGGCGGCGACGTGCGTGAACATCGCGAGCGAAATGTCGAAATGATTGTTCGAGTGCGAACCCCACGTCAGCCCGCCCCAGTCGCGGCAAAGCTGGGCGACGCGCACCGAACCTTGCATCGTCCAGAAATGCGGATCGGCCAGCGGAATGTCAATGGCCTTGAGCCGGAGCGCATCGGCAAGCTGCGGCCAGTCGGTCGCGACCATGTTGGTCGCCACCGGCAATCCGGTGGCGCGGCGGAATTCCGCCAGAACTTCGCGCCCGGAGAAACCATTTTCCGCGCCGCACGGATCTTCGGCGTAGGCGAGCAAATGATTTTTATTTTTGCAAAGCGAAATGGCTTCGGCCAGCGGCCACGCGCCATTCGGATCGAGCGTGATGCGCGCTTTCGGAAATTTTTCCGCCAGCGCGGTGACGGCTTCCATTTCCTGCGCGCCGGAAAAAACGCCGCCCTTGAGTTTGAAATCATTAAACCCGTAGCGCGCGTGCGCGGCTTCGGCGAGCCGCACGATTGAATCCGTCGTCAACGCTTCTTCATCACGCAACCGCAGCCAGTCGTTTTTTTCATCGGGCGCGTTGCGATACGGCAGATTCGTTTTCCGGCGGTCGCCGATGTAAAAAAGATAGCCGAGCATCTCGATGGATTTGCGCTGCTGACCTTCGCCCAGCAATGCGGCCACCGGCACGCCGAGAAATTGTCCGAGCAAATCGAGCAGCGCGCTTTCAATCGCGGTGACTGCGTGAATCGTCGTGCGCAAATCGTAGGTTTGAATTCCGCGCCCGCCGGCGTCGCGGTCAGCGAAGCGTTCGCGAATGGAATTGAGAATTGCGTTGTAATTGCCAATGGATTTTCCAATGACAAATGGTTTCGCTTCATCAAGCGTCTGACGGATGCGTTCGCCGCCGGGAACTTCGCCGACGCCGGTGTGGCCGGCGTTATTTTTCAGAATGACGACGTTGCGCGTGAAAAACGGCCCGTGCGCGCCGCTCAAGTTGAGCAGCATGCTGTCATGTCCGGCGACCGGGACGACGAGCATTTCGGTGACGACCGGCACGGCGAATGATTTGTGATTCGGCATCGGGAATTCAATTCAATTCATTTGCCCGCCGTCGAATCGAGCTTCAATTCAAGCCGTTTGATTTCGCCGACGACGAACAGGTAAAAGAATATCGCGCCCAAGGCGTTCGCGCCGACAAAAATCAATGCCGCCGCAAATCCGCCGCTGCCTTTCACGAGATAGCCGATCACAATCGCCGTGGTGATTGCCGCCGTGTTGCCGATCATGTTGAAGAGGCCGCCGCTCAGGCCGATGATTTCCTTGGGCGACGTGTCGGACACGACCGCCCAGCCAAGCGCGCCGAATCCTTTTCCGAAAAATGCGAGGCACATGATGACGACGGCAATCCAGTCCGCCGTGACATAATTGCAGACAATCATCACGCACGAGAGCAACATGCCGAGGACGATGGGCAGCTTTCGCGCAAACGAAAGCGAGCGTCCGTGTTTGAGCAGCCAGTCGGAAAATTGTCCGCCGAGAATTCCGCCCGCGCAGCCGCACAGCGCCGGCAGCACCGCAACGAAGCCGACTTTGAGGATGGACATGCCGCGATTTTCCAAATAAGGCGGGAACCACTGGATGAAAAAATAAGTGATGGTCGTGATGCAAAATTGTCCGAGATAAACTCCCAGCAGCATCCGGCTGCCGAGCAATTGCCGGACGTGCGACCATTTGACCGTGAAACGTGCGCCGGTTTTGCCGGCCATGTCCATGTTGACCAGCGCGCCGCCTTGTTCAAGGTAGGCCAGTTCGGTCGGGCTGACATGCGGATCACTTTTCGGACTGTGAACGAATTTGAACCATGCCGGCGTGAGCACCATGCCGAGCGCGCCCATCGTCCAGAAAACATATTGCCAGCCGAAGTTATGGACGATCCAACCCATCAATGGCGCGAACAGCACGAGCGAAAAATATTGCGACGAATTAAAAATGGCCGTGGCGGTGCCGCGTTCCTTCGTCGGAAACCACGCGGCGACAAATCGCCCGTTGCCGGGAAACGCTGGTGCCAGCGCAAAGCCCGCGAGAAAGAGCAGCGCGAACAGTGCGAAGAACGCGGCGTGCCCGTGCAACGTTCCGGCAAAGCCCATCAGGAAAATGGCCAGCGACCAGAAAAAAATTCCCGCGCCATAGACACGTTTGGAGCCGAAGCGGTCGAGCAGCCAGCCCGCCGGGAGTTGCGCGACGACATACGACCAGCCCCACGCCGAAAGCAGATAACCCATCCAGACCGAATCCAGGCCAAGGCTGTCCGACAAATTAGTCTTGGTGAGCGAAACCGTGGCGCGGTCGCCGTAATTGAGCGAACTCGCGAAGAACAGCATGGACACGATGAAATAGCGCGTGTGGTTTTTCATCGTGACAGGAGTGTCTTCACAAAATGTTAAACCGAGTTAGCGGAATCGAAAGCGCCATCCGGCGTTGGCTGGAGTGATTTTGTTCGGTCTTTCCATCACTTTGCGTTCTCCTTTTCCTCACCGACACACCGAGCGGCGTCTGCAATCGAATCTGCGCTTCCCTTTTTTCGCATGGCGGGATGGGCAAAAAATACAATGAAGGCTGCCACCACGGTGGTGAGCATAAACAAGGCAGACATTATTTGATACGTTCGGGAGCCGTCGTTGACAAATGGCACGGTCGCATCCACCGCACCGTGGATTATCACGTCCCACGCAATGCCGCCGGTCACGATGCGCATCATGCCAAATGACAACCCATACGCAAAGGCAAGAATAACTGTGAACTCCACCTGCAGTGTCGTCCCATCACTCAGCAAATTCAAGAGATGCATCAGGGAAAAGCAGATGGTTGTCAGGAACACAGTGTCTCTTGGCGTTGGCTCCCCGTTCCTGATAAAGGCAAATCCGCGGAAGAAAACTTCCTCCTTCAGACCCGTGGAAAATCCCTTGATAATGAGCGAGGCCATTGGAAATCCGATGGCGATGCCGTCCGGGTTGGTAAGGAAAGCCAGGTTAAATAAAATCCAGCACAAGGGTATCAACGAAACCCAACTCCACTTGAGGCGGATGGGCAGAAGCCGGCGCAATTTTGGGCTAAGCATATACGCGGCTGCCATGGGCAGAAGCAGAAAGAACCCGTCCAGATTATCCATGGGCGCACCATAGCGTTCTTTCAGGATGGGATAAAAAATCCGATCCTGCACGAGCGTCCATACGAGGGCTGCAAGGGTCGAAATGAGGATAATGGCGATGCGCCGGAGATCATCTTTTCGCAATCTCCAGGTTTGCCTGATTGGCATAGGCGGCTTGTCCGGGGTAAAAGTCATTTCGCCTTGGCTGCGCAGACGTTTCAGGAGCCGCTCAAAGCTGCCAATGTGAGTGCATAGTTCCCGACCGCTGATGGTGGCTCTTTTGGCGCGGGCGAGATTCGGGAACGCCCACCGCCCCTTTGCGAAGCTATAGGTTAGGAATTGCGTAGGATAAGTTAGCAAACCGCCAAACGAGAATCTTCGTGAAAATTCCACTTTGAAACCATATCGCACGGCAGAGCGTTTGCTAAAAACGTAGGATGTTGCGGAGATAGAAACATCCATCGGAAATCGCCCTGTTTCAATGTCACGCGCAAGTGCAACCAATCCCTCAATATACCAAATGAGAATTTTGCGGGCGGCGGGGCGACCGCGCTCCTCCCAGCCGAGCAGCAGAAAGTAATCGAAGAGCATGGCCCCGTGCAATTGCAGGCCGCGGGCCGGGGAACCGGTAACAATAAGATACGGCGAATAATACCTGCAAAAACCGATGAGACGAAAAAATGGAGCCATGAAAAAATTGGCGAGCAGCATCCAAATGGGGAGCAGCAGGCATAGATTACCATAAACCGCGATTATTACCTGACTGGGGACATTCAAGCGCAGTCCAAGTAATGCCGCAACGCTTAAACTCACCGCACCGATCAGCGCGAAGAACGCAATCAGGAACAAAAGCGCCAAAGTCCACTGGAAGAGTTTTGATTGAGCGCAGAATGTTTTCAAGGGCTTAATCTGTGTCACTTAATTACGTGAGCCTTGATGAGGCGTTAAACCTTATGTTCCGCCGCGACCCATTTCAAGCTGTGGTCGCCGGTCACCGCCACCGTTTCCGGCGGCGAATCCAGACGGAAATACGACCACGGGCCGGGAATGAACGGATATTTTTCGATGACGTGCTCGTCAATCTCCACGCCCAGCCCGTGACCCTTCGGCACGATCAAATCGCCGCGCTCGATGGCGAGCGGTTCGCGCAAAATTTCCCCGGCGAGCGGCCACGGATACATGACCTTGCGCCCCGGCTCGGCATAGACCGGATATTCGAGCCATTCGACGACTTCGCCCGGCCAGCAGACGCCGAGATGCGCGGCGGCGAGAACTTCCAGCGCCGTTCCCCAACTGTGAAAGGCAAACCGCAAACCCTTTTTCTGCACCGCCGCAAAAACGCGCTGGCCCATCGCGAACCCGCCCTGGCAGCAGACATCCATCTGGATGTAATCCGCCGCGCCGGTTTCGATGAGATCGTAAAAACCTGCCTCGTCCTGCTCATGTTCGCCGGTGGCGATGGGCACAATTTTCTGCGCGCGCAGACGGCGATACGCCGCGTGGTCGTCCGGCGGCATCGGTTCTTCGAGCCACGTCGGATTGAACTTGGCGATTTCGCGCATGAGTTGCATGACGGTTTTGAGCGAATAACTTTTGTCGCCCATGCGCCACCAGGAATGCGCATCAATCATCAGCCCGACATCCGGCCCGACGGCCTTGCGCATTTGCCGGACGGTTTCCAAATCCAGTTCCGGCCCGAGCGCGGGGCGCATTTTGTAGGCGGTGAATCCCATCTTGGCGATGATGGCCGCTTCCGCCGCGTAACCTTCCGGCGACATATACATTCCCGCGCTGCCGTAAAGTTTGATGCGGTCGCGCTTGCGTCCGCCGATCAATTCCGAAAGCGCGCAGCCTTCAAACCGCGCCGCGAGATCAATGAGCGCGATTTCCACCGCGCAATAAGTTTTGGTCAATTCCAGATCGCCGGTGAATTTTAATTCCGCCCATTTGCGCGGATCTTTGCCCAGCAAAAACGAACGGATGACTCCGTGGATTTCGTGCTGGGCGCGTTCGTGCGCCGGTCCGGGCGCATAACCGACAAGGCCGTTGTCGGTCTTCACGCGGATCAACATGGCGTCGCGCTTGATGACGGTGCGTTCGCCGCCATAAAACGGCAGGCGCACGGGTTCGGCAAACGGATACGACATCAGGAAAGCTTGGACTTCGGTGATTTTCACGTTCTTTTCCTGCGATTGTTAAATCCAAAGCCAAGAATGTAAATAAGGAACACCGCGCCTGTTTCTGAAAGATTCCTCGGCGAGTTGACACAGCACCTGAAGGAATCCGAGTGGCATTGGAATTCTTGCCAGGCACCAGCGTGGTTCCGTCCGGCATTGCGTCTTGCGCCCCGAAGCCCGCGAAGCGCCGCCAGCTCAACCGATCGCTGACCGGTTCCTCACACTGCGGGTCGGACAGGCCGTAGCAGTGCTGAAGCTAGCTCATCTCGAAGAGCATCAGCGGCGCGCATGACGGACGCCCCTTGGTCGCCGGATTCATTGCCGACAACGCCTGTTCCAGCGGTTACCAGACGAGCGTCCGGTCCAGCCGTTCCAGAAAATCATTCGCCGGCGTGGCGATCATCAGGCTGTCCAGAAGTCCAAGTTGGGAATTGATCGTCGTTTGCATATCTGTCGGACATTTAATTAAAAATTTAGTTTCAGGACTCTTGCGGAGATTCCGAAATATTATTTCTACCAGTCCATCTTTGCCGGTTCGCAATAAAACCACCGACGCCTAAATGAATTGGAGGCGCGCTTCTTTTAGAAAGCGTGACTCAAGCAGCGAGGCGATTTTGCGGATGATGTTTCGCCGCAGGTCCAATTCCACCGGCACATTCGGATCCTGGTGGGCCTCGTTGATGCGTGTTCCCACCGCAAACTGGATGATGTCGCTTTGCAGCATCAGGCCGGCCAGGTCACGGGCCGGGTTTTTGCGCAAGTTGTCCAGGGGCGTGCCTCCTTCCAAAATCTCCGCCACTTTGGCCAGCGTCACGGTGCCTTCGGTGACGAGGTCAACACCTTCCATCACCGCCGGCGGCGGAATGTCCGGGTCAAGCTGCGACAGATTCATCGTGACCGGCCGGCCCAGCAGGCGTGAAACAATGCCCGCCGTGGTGCCGCCGCAAATGGCTTTCTTCCCATCGAAAGTTTGCACGAGTTCCGCGAGTTCGCCGTCGCGCTCCTTGCTGAACGGCGGCCCGGTGATGACCAGCAGCCGGCGCGGCCGGCGATAATAAATCGCGCCGCAGGTGATGTCGTCCTTCGCCGCGCGACCGTCGTTGGTCAAGGCTTCGGCGACCAGCTTGCGCGACAGCTCGCGTGACGAAATTTCGTTTTCCGTCGAGATTTGCCGCTGCAAAAAATCGGTGACGCGATCCTGTCCCCAGCCAAGCGGCAAACCAACGCGCCCCAAGCCGGACTGGCTCACGCCGTCGGAAAAAAATACGATGCGGTCGCCGAGCTGTGTGTCGAATTCGCTGTAACAAATCACGCGGTCCTTCCAGGTTTCCAGCGTCAGACTGGCGCGCTCAATCGGCACCGGCGATTGCCCGCGCAAGAGCACAAGCGGCGGATTGCCATGTTCGATCACGCGCGTTTTGCCGTCCTCGTCCAAATCTACAATTGTAAAAGTCGAATAGCTGATTTTGCGTTTCTCGCAAACTGGCAGCGTGTCCATGATCGTCTTCGCGCTTTGCCGCACATCCACGAACGCCGAGGTGTAGCGCAACGCCATCGTCGCGGTGAGATTGGCGAGCACGCCGGCCTTCACGCCGCTGCCAAGGCCGTCGGACAACACGGTGATGATGCGGCCTTCCTCCTTGATTTTGCGCGAGAGAAAAACGTCGCCGGCCACGACTTGTCCGGCTTTCGCCTGCCGGCAGAAATCAACGTCTATAAAGCTTTCGCCAGTCATTGTTTTCCTTCGGCTCGTCCGGTTTCGGCGGCGAAAACGACTCGATGATCGAGTTTAGCGTGATCTCCGCATCAGCGGCATTTTCGCCGAGCAAATAAGCGATCTGCTGCGTCGTCGCGATCTGTTTCTGGATGACTTCGCGCGCCTTGCGGATGACCTGTTCCTTGCGCACCGCCGGCTTGGTGATGTCTTGAATGATGCCGCCAACGAGACAATTTTTTTCGATGCTGAAAATCGTCGCGTGCAAAATTGTATTTTGAAACCGTAAATCGCGATCCAGAATATCCTCGCCGCTTTTGAGCACATTATGAAACAAGCTGGCAAACGGCATCAACTCGGCCAACGCGATGCCTTCAATCGAAACTGCGCAGTTGCCACCGGTTGTTTTCTCCGGCGCAAATAAATTCACAAACGCGGTGTTGAACTCGATGACGCGCATCGCCTCGTTCACGATGACCACTGCCGACGGCATTTTTTGGATCAACGCATTGGCTTTCTTGAACGCGAGCTGGCGCATATAAGTCACGCACATCGCGCGTTCGGCTTTTTGGCCGATCAGGGCGATGCCGAATTCGCGACAGGTGTCGTAGCCGCAGCCGCCGCAGTTCAATTCGTCGTCCGGCGAAAATTTTCCGACGGTGCGCAACGCCTCGCGGATTTGCGAATCAGGAAGACGCATCGCCGTCGCCGCCGCCACAATGAAATTCGTCGGCGTTTCCACCAGCGGCGGGCGCGGCAGCGACACCTGCGGTGCGGCCACGGAACTCAAAACGCGATGACGTTTCATCACCGTGGCGTCACGGCGCAGCACTTTCGGGCCGTTCACGCAGCCGCCTTCGCAGGCGAGCAGTTCGAGAAACAAGCCATTGTCCGGTCTCATTTCCTCGATGCCATCGAGCGCCTTTTTGATCGCGCCGATGCCCGAAAAAGCCATCAGCGAACAGTCGTTGACCGCGCAGGTGGATTTCATGCCGGCGATCATGCCGCCGTCCACCGGATACCATGCGCCTTCCGCCGAGTTTTCGGGAACGAAATGATCCTGCGGCGTTTCAATGATTTTCTCCGGCACAATTATATCCTGCTCCAGCCAGCGCCGCATATCTTCGAACGTCAGCACCACATCCAGCAATTCCGGATGCTGCGTCGCTTCCAATTTTTTAGCGATGCACGGGCCGATAAACACGATGCCAATTTCTGCGCCAAAAGTTTGCCGCAGCATTTTGCAATGCGTTAGCAGCGGCGAGAGCAGCTCCGTGAGCAGTTCCGCGCCTTTCGCGCGATGTTTTTGCAGGAACGCAACAACGGTCGGGCACGCTGACGACGCCAGCACGCGCGACGGATTTTTTTGCAGCAGCGCCGCCGCCTGCGCCGAAACCTGCTGCGCGCCCAGCGCCGTTTCCGACACGCCGGCAAAGCCGAGTTTTTTCAGCGCGCCAATCAGCTGCGCCGGTTTCACGCCGGGAAATTCTGTGACAAACGACGGCGCAAGCGAAACGAACACCGATTTTTTCAGCGTCAGCAACTGCCGCGCATTGGCCAGATCGTCGCGCACTTTTTTCGCGCCGTTCGGACAGACCTCGACGCAATGGCCGCACACGATGCACAATTCCGGCACTACCGACGCGTAACCGCCCTCGACTTTGATTGCCTTCACCGGGCAGTTGCGCACGCACTTGTAGCAGTCCTGGCATTCGCGCTTCTCCGTGAAAATGGGATTCAAGTAGTTCACGGTTTTGCCTTCGGCACAAAATGGTTGAGCAGGCCGACGATGACGATGGGATCAACCTCGTGATACATTTTGCCGTTGATCGTGACGTTCGGCCCCGACTTGCAATGGCCTTCGCACAAATGGCCGTTCAGTTCCACCGACGGCGGCAGGTTTTGCGTTTTCAAAAAATCCTGGACGACTTCGATGTTGCGGCTGTTCCCGCGCGAGAAGCAGGAACTGCCCATGCAAATCGTGATGTTGGCGGCGGGAATTTCAGGCATGACAAAACTCCTTTCCAGCTTCAAATTCTGGAAGCATTTGACGGTCACGTCGCCCGCCTGCGCCGCTGCCGATGTGCCGGCCAATGCCTTTGATGCGGAGACCCAAACAGCCGTTGCAGGCGTCACCGGTTTCGGCGATGCACGCCTTGTTCGGGTAAATCTCGTAAAGCCGGCGGTATTTCAGCGGCGTGAGGTTCGGCATGAAAACATTCGCCCCGCGTTGCAACCCCAGTTCGCGGCCGTTCTTTTTGTTGATCGTTGCGAGCGCCGTCGTCGCCGGAATGTTCGCATCGGGCCGCACCAACCGCGTCAACGCAACCGCTTTGTAAACCATCAGCTCGTTGTTCGGAACCTGCTCGCCGTTGACCGACGGAAAAATTTTGAATCCGCTGCCCAGCGGCGTCGCCGGATGCGGAATGAACGGCCCGATGCCGATCATGTCCAGATCGAGTTCACGAAAAAGCGCAATGTCGTTCGCCACGCTGGCGTATGTCTGGCCGGGAATGCCTACCATCACGCCACTGCCGACTTCGTAGCCGATTTTTTTCAACTGCCGCAAAATGGCAATGCGTTCGCACTCGCGATTTCCCAGCGGTGGATGAATTTCGTCGAACAAATTCCGATCTGAAGTTTCAAACCGCAGCAGATAACGGTCGGCACCCGCTTCGCGCCAAGTCACCAAATCCTTGTCCGGTCGTTCGCCCAGACTCAAAGTCACCGCCAGCGGTGTTTCGCTTTTGATGCGCCGAACGATTTCCGCCAGCCATTCCGCCGTGATGCCGTAATCTTCGCCCGCCTGCAAGACGACCGTGCCGTAACCGAACTTCACGGCCTGCTGCGCCGCCGCAAAAATTTCATCCGCCAGCATCCGGTAGCGAACCAGATTTTCATTTCCGGCGCGCAAACCGCAATAGAAGCATTGCCGCGAGCAGAAATTTGAGATTTCCACCAGTCCGCGCAAATGCACGGCATCGCCGACGCTTGCGCGGCGCGTTTCGTCGGCGCGCCGCCACAATTCCGTAAGCCGCTCCGGATTCGTTTCCCGGAGCCAGCCGAGGATTTCTGCTTTGTCAGGACCGGTTTTCAAAATGTATTTCGCTTCTCATTAACACCGGGCTTCAGCCCGGTGACTTGTGCGGCAGGTGTTTCCAGCCGCTTCAGCGGCTTTTCGGACAGCGTGCAAAGCCGTTGAAACGGCTCTGTTTTCGGCGCGTCTTTTGCACCGGGCTGAAGCCCGGTGTTAATGGAATTCGCATTCCGGTAAAACTCCAGCGCCGCCGGAAATGGCTGCAACGCGCGCTCAAAAATTCCCAGGCTGTAGGCAATGGTCAGGCCGTAGTTCGTGATCGGCATGCCTGCCTGCTGGCAGCGCAGGATGCGGCTCAACATTTCGCGCCGGTTCCACATGCACGCACCGCAGTGGATAACCAATTTGTAATCCGCCAAGTCGGCTGGAAAATCGCGGCCCTGCACATGCTGAAACTCCAGTTTCGCGCCCGTGTATTGCGTCAGCCAGCGCGGAATTTTCACGCGGCCAATGTCCTCGCCGATCGGATGATGCGAACACGCCTCGGCAATGAGCACGCGGTCACCACCACGCAGATTCTCGATGGCGAGCGCGCCTTGCACTTGCGCGAGCAAATCGCCTTTGAAGCGCGACATCAAAATCGAGAAACTCGTCATCGGCACGCTGCGTGGAGTGTCGGCTGCGACTTTCAAAAACGCCTGCGAATCGGTGACGACCAATTTCGGCGGTGTTTTCAGCCGATTCAGCGCACTGCGCAGCTCGCGTTCCTTCACAACGAGACAATACGCATCGCTGTCGAGCAGGTCGCGGATGGACTGCACCTGCGGCAAAATCAGTCGGCCCTTGGGCGCTTCCTTGTCAATCGGCACCACGAGCACCGCCAGTTCGCCGGGGCCGACGAGGTCGCCAAGAATCGCCGGGCTGTCTATGAAATCCGGCGGCGCGGCATCGAGCAAAGCCTGTCGCAATTCCGAAATGGCAATGCCTTGGGCGGCTGAAGTTTTGACGACGCGTAATGGTAGTTGCGACGCCCCGTAGCAAGCTGGTGATGGCGACGCCTTCGTCGCCGGGTTGCTGATGACAAGCTGGTGCTTTTGCAAAAGCGCTGCGACGAGGGCGTCGCAGCCACGATTCGGCGACGAGGCGTCGCCAGCATGCGCCAAATCAATTTTATTGAAGACCACGACCGTCGGTGTTTTGCGCGCGGTCAGCTCGGCTAAAATTTCCGATTCAAAATTTCCCCACGTTCCGGCTTCGGCAACGAGCACGGCCAAATCAGTGCGTTCCAAAACTTGCCGGGTTTTTTGCACGCGGAGTGCGCCAAGTTCGCCAGTGTCGTCAATGCCGGCCGTGTCAATGAACAGCACCGGGCCGAGCGGCAGCAACTCCATCGGCTTTTCGACGGGATCGGTCGTCGTGCCCGCGACCGGCGAGACAATCGAAACCTGCTGGCGCGTGAGCGCATTGAGCAGCGACGATTTGCCGACGTTGCGCCGGCCGAAAAAGGCGATGTGCAGCCGCAGGCTTTTAGGCGTGGTGGTCATGGCTGAATCT
>Ga0181535_10003316_pt1 | contig 18822 bp, 16 predicted proteins | sample PEATcosm2014_Bin_44_FD_119774 | JGI IMG/M metagenome (GOLD analysis project Ga0181535, IMG submission 119774) | Peatland microbial communities from MTU Mesocosm Facility, Houghton, MI, USA - PEATcosm2014_Bin17_30_metaG | ecosystem: Environmental > Terrestrial > Soil > Wetlands > Peat | place... | reverse complement strand
GTTGGGCGATGCTGATGACGAAACGGGCAAACGCCTCGCGGGTGTGCAGATCGAGAAATCCCATCATGCCAAAATCCAAAAAACAAATCACGTTGCCGGGAAGTATTTGAATGTTGCCCGGATGCGGATCGGCATGGAAGAAGCCGTGGACAAAAATCTGCTTCATCATCAGGTCGGTGATGCGCGTGGCAATTTCCTTCCGGTTCAGGGCCGCGCCGTCCAGAAGATCGAGCCGCGAAACCTTGATGGCATCAATCTGTTCCAAAGTCAGCACGCGCCGGGTGGAGGTTTCGGAGAAGACGCGCGGGACGTAAATGGTGGGTTCGCCGGCGAACTGGCGGGCAAAGCGCCCGATGTGGGCCGCCTCGGCCGCAAAGTCCAGTTCCTGCTCCATGCGCTTGGCAAATTCGGCCACGATGGCGGTGGGCCGGTAAACCCGCCATCCTTCCACATGCTTTTCGAGCAGGGAAGCGAGGTGGGCCATGATTTCGAGATCAACCCGCACGACAGCTTCAATCCCCGGACGCTGGACTTTGATGACGCATTTCGTCCCGTCCTTCAGGACGGCGCGATGCACCTGGGCCATGGAGGCGGAACCGATCGGCTCCTCCTCAATCGTGCTGAAAAAATTGGAGGGCGGCTGGCGCAATTCGGCTTCCAGCACGGCCAGGACCTGGGAAAAAGGAATGGGCGGCACCTGATCGTGGAGCTTGGCCAGTTCCGCGATAAACTGGGGCGGCAGCAACAGGGTGCGGGTCGAAAGAAGCTGGCCCAACTTGACAAAGGTCGGCCCCAGTTCCTCAAATGCCTGGCGCAACCGGTCGGGTTGGGACATGAGGGAAATCGCCTCCTGTCTTTCGCGCATTTTGCGGAAAGGCAGGCGATAGGGACTGGGCAACGGCAGATGCTCGGCCAGATCGCCGTAGCCGTATTTTAAAAACACCCCGATGATGGTGCGATAACGCTGAACGTGCCCCACCGCCCGACCGAAACTTGTCATGCTACGAAAAAACACGGGGGGTCAATCAGTTGGGCGTTTTTCCGGCGGCGCGGTTTTGGCGGGCGCGGCAGGCGCGGCAGGCTTGGAACGGGCCGGACGCCGGGCGGCGGATTGGGCGGGCGGCGGAGCATTGAAATGTTTCGCGGCCTTTTGGGTGGAGACCTTCAAATCGGCCAGGGCTTTTTTCACGCCGGTTTTGATGTCGGCCATGGCGTCGGTGCCGGCGCCCTTAAGCTCATTCATCCTGGCTTTGATCTGAGCCAGTTGCTCGTCGGCCTCAGCCAATTCCCGGCTGCCCAAAATCCGGCCTTGGGCAGCGACCACTTTGGCGCGCGCTTTCAACACGTCGATCTGGGCCTTGTGTTCCTGGATCTGCGCTTCCAATTTTTGTTTGTACGCGTCTATCAAGCTCATAATTGCGTTCCCTTCAAATACACAGTAGCACTTCACCGCCCCGGTTCAAACCTTGATTCGCAGTTTAAAAACGGATTTCCAAAGCTGCTCCAAATCATGCGCTCGCCATGTACGGCAACAGTAGATAGATGAAAAGCAAATCTGCCACGGCAAACGCACAAGTCACCAGATAAGCGCCCGGCGGCCCAATATGCTTCTGAAAAAGGCCGCCAAGGCATAAAATCGCAAAACTCAAAACCAAACCCAGCGCAACCCACATAACTCCCTCAATAGGCTGGGCATGTGGATATGCATGTTTGACAGCTATCAGTACTGAGACATATGCCAATGCCGTGAATGTCTTGGCCGGAAACAGCGCCAATTCCAACCACTTCTGCCCGGTTGTCGGTATAAGTCGCATGATGCTTGATTGGAACCGATATTGCGCCGAAAGCGTTGCATCGCCAATATCATTCATCAAATGGAATCCATGAGTGATCAGAGCAAAAAAGCGTTGATCGTGCTTTATTTATCGTTTTTCGATAAATAAATGTTGAAGAACGGGATTTATTGGCCTATTCTGGCGCACATGAACACGACTAAAACTTCCGCAGGGGCCGGGTCCCGGGCGAATCGAATCAAAATCGTCAGCCGGATTTTTCGCAAGGTGGTCGCACTTGGCGCCATCATATTGCTGCTGATTTCGCTTTGGGCTTTGATGGATTCCGTGATGGCCCTGCGGGGCTGTCACATCGTTGCAGGCAAGTGCACGACCGCAACACTGACCTTTTCTCCCCACCAAATTTATCATTTTCCCTACGCCATGACCCTGCCGGTGCTTCTCCTCGGAGTAACGGGTATATGCCTTGACGGTCTTGGGATGATCTTTCTCTACCGGCTTTTGGGGCTTTATGAACACGGCAGCTATTTTGCGGCGGATAATGTCCGTTATATCAAACTCCTGGGCCTCGTGGTCATTGGCGATGGACTTGGCCAGGCGATTCTTGAGCTGTTAGCACTCCCCGAAGGGAATATATACCTCGATAAATTTCTTGTTGGAGGAGTGATTATCCTGATCGCGTGGATCATGGACGAAGCCCGCAAGATTCAAGAGGAACAGAATTTAACCGTATAAAACAAACCAAACCACATCATGAATACGCCTGAAATTCCTGCAAATGTTAACCCTCGTTTGAGCCGGATCAAAAAATTGAGCCGCATTTTGAAACTGGTGTTTTTGCTTTATTTTGTGGTGATCGGGCTTTTGATGGTTTTGCTGGGTGGACTAGGCCAAATCCACTTCAATTCCTCCATCCGTATAGACAATCAACCTTTTAATTCGTGGCGTGATGTCCCCGCCGTGGTGAAAACCTATACAGGCATTTGTTGCGCGCTTTACCTTTTGGGACTCATGGCGTTTTATCGCCTGCTCAATCTTTACGAAAAAGGCATCATTTTTTCGGCGGAAAACGTCTCGCAAATCCGGCGGATGGGACAGTTGGCGGTGTTCTACGGGGTGCTAAACGCCTTCCTTCCCGTGTATGCAGCAAGAGCCTTGGCGCTTAGTCCCACAATACCGCTGGACATCATCAGTTCGCCATCATTCCTGGCGGGTTGCCTGACGATCATTGTCGCGTGGGTGATGGATGAAGCCCGCAAGATTCAAGAGGAACAGGATTTGACCATTTAAGTTTATGCCCATCATCGTCAATCTGGATGTCGTTCTGGCGCAGCGGAAAATGCGGCTGAATGAACTAGCCGAAACGGTGGACATCACGCCGCAAAATCTGTCCGTCCTCAAAACCGGCAAGGCAAAGGCCATCCGTTTTTCCACGCTGGAAGCGATTTGTAAAACGCTGGGATGCCAGCCGGGCGAAATCCTGGAATACCGCGCTGAAGATTAACACCGGAGAAACAACAAGGATGATACCTGGTCCACGGCTGCGGCCACGGCCGCCGGGCTTTCCATTTGGTTGTGCTGGCTCTTCTGGAGTACGCGGCGGAAAACCAATCGTGAAATGACAAAGCCTGCGGAATGAGGGACGGGCCTTTGCCATGCTTGACATATCCGGAAAGTGATTCGGCCTCCAAGGATGCCAGTTCTTACGGATTATTTACGGATAACCAATGCCGCATGAGGAGATAAATTCATGAAATTAAAAATTTGGTTGGTGGCTGTAATTGGAATTTTCGGTGGCGCGCTTCTGTCGCGGGCGGAGGAGGCCGGCGGCACGGACACAGTGGATTTTCGTTACTCGCCGCCAGAATGGCAGACGCTGATTTGCCTGCCGGATGATCCTTGCAAGTCGCTCGTGGATAAGAGCGGGACGTTGCTTTACAACTATAAGCAAGGCGAATTCGGCACGAAAATATCGGTAGTGGCGGAAGCCAGCGAGGTCTGGCAGAAACAGGATCTTCAATCCCGCGCACGCCAATCGTCCGCACCCGCTTTGCGGCGGATGGCCTGGAAATTGTCGAGGTGGCGTTTGCGGTGACCGACCGTGTCAACAAACCATCTGTCCAGCGCCGTCCGTCCCGGGATGACGTTGTGTTGGTGGATGTGTCCAACACGGGAAAGGAGACGCGCACGTTTGCGCCTGAACTGGTGGTGGAGACAACATCGGGGTGCAAGCTCGACGGGCAATGCGTGGTTTTGGCGGACAATGAAACGGTCACCTGTTCGCTCAAGATGACCGGGCCGCTCCTGGATAAACGGGTGCCGCTGGAAGCCATGACGGTGAAACCGGGCCGGTCGGTCCGATTTTTTGCGATCCATGGCGCGCGCGGCGCGATGACGACGTTGCGGCAGGCGGAGGGGGCGCGCGACCGGGCTGTCAAATATTGGGAGACGGCGGCGCTGCCGTTTGGCCGCGTGCAGGTGCCCGACGCGGGCATTCAGGCTTTGGTCGATTCCTCGATTCGCAACATCTGGCGGGCGCGGGAGATTAGAAACGGAACGCCGGTCTTTCAAGTCGGGCCGACGTGTTATCGTGGTCTTTGGATTGTGGACGGGGCGTTTTTGCTGGAGTCGGCGGCGATGTTGGGCGCGGGAGATCAGGCGCGGCGCGGGGTGGCTTATGAATTGGCTCACCAGAAAGCCGACGGCCGCATCGAGGTGATGCGGGACAAATACGGTTATTGGAAGGAAAACGGCATCGTGCTGTGGACATGCGTCCGGCACGCGAAGTTGACCCAGGACAAGGCGTGGCTGGAATCGCAATGGCCGAAACTGGAGCGCATCGCGGCGTTCATCAGGGAATTGCGCACGGACCGGGAGCCGGATGCCGTGCTGGAAAAGGGATTGATTGCGCGTTCGAAGCACACGCCGCTGGATCAAGGGTTGATGCCGCACGGGATCATTGACGGCGGAATTCAGAACGGGGTGGATTACTCCAACGACTATTGGAATCTGCTCGGCCTGCGCTCGTTCATCGAGGCGGCACGGTGGCTGGGCAGGACGGACGAGGCGGCGGCATGGCAAAAGGAATACGACGATTTCATGGCCACGTTCCGCCGGGCTGCGGCCCGGGATTTGCGCAAGGATGCCGGAGGCAACGTCTATCTGCCGACCTTGATGGGGGCAGCCGGCGCGAAGGAGTTGCCGCAACGGGCGCAGTGGGCGTTCTGCCACGCGGTTTATCCGGGGCAGATATTCGCACAGGACGATCCACTGGTCGCGGGTAATCTGGCGATGCTGCAAGCCACCGAAAAAGAAGGCATGGTCTATGGCACCGGCTGGGAGGCGGACGGAATCTGGAATTATTTTGCGTCATTCTACGGCCATGCCTGGTTGTGGGAGGGGCACGGACGCAAGGCGGCGCAAATTCTCTACGCCTACGCCAATCACGCGGCGCCGGTGCTTGACTGGCGGGAGGAGCAGTCCTTGCGCGGCGCGCCGTTTCAGAAAGTGGGCGACATGCCGCACAATTGGGCGAGCGCGGAGTTCATCCGGCTGACGGTTCATTTGCTGGAAGTGGATCGCGGGGATGAGTTGCACTTATTGGAAGGTCTGCCGCCGGAATGGACGCGGCCGGGCATGGTCACCTGCCTGCACGACGTCGCCACGCCCTTCGGGAAATTGAGCATGGAACTGAAAATCGCCTCAGACGGAAAGACCGCCCGGCTGCGGGTGGAACCGCTGACGGACGCGGCGTGTCAAAAGATCGCGGCGCATCTTGAATGGACGGGCAACAAGGAGGAAACGTCACTGACGCTGGATCCGAAGCGGCGGAATGATTGCACGATCCGGACGGCGCGGGATTGATGGCCGGAGGGCGGAGGTAGAATTATGGCACTTCCAGAATTGTGCCTGCGCTTTTGAAATCACGGCTGGTCGTCAAGAAAGACTTTGAATGGCAATTTTGATTTCTCGACGCCTGCCCTGCGACCATACCTGCCGGCGCACTCCTTGACTCACAATTCCAGGTTCCGTAAAAAAGTTTGCTTTCCACTTACCCCCTCGCATACGCGTCGCATCATAATTCCACTACCCGCATTGCAGCCCTCAATGCGAGTGGTGCGGCATTTTTTCCAAGAAAATTCGGTTCGAAGGAAAATTATTGCCGGTGAAAAGGCGCGAGTCATGCGTTGACCGTGTTCATTTCCACCGATTTCCGGTATCTTTTAATTCAAGTCGATTCGCGCATTGATTTCAAGTGCGCGTCAGCATTGCTTTTGCGGGTGGTTTGGGCGAGGATGGGGAGGAAAGAGAAGGCTTTGCAAGGTTTGCAGTTATCCAACGTATATAAGCTTGTGGTGAGTCGTCGTTTTACGGGACGGCGGTGGCGGCGGAATTTTGTCGTGGGCGCGCTGGGTCTGGCTTTTCTGATCCCGGCGACGCCGGCCATGCCGGATGCGGACATCCGCCGCGATGCCATTGTGCAGGCGGTGAAGGATGTGATGCCTTGCGTGGTGAACGTCGCCACGGAAAGCGTGGCGGAGGCGCGCAATCCGATTGAGGAACTGTTTTACGGGTCGCGCTCGCGCAGCGCGCTGGGGTCGGGAGTGATTATTTCGGACGACGGCTATTTATTGACGAACCTGCATGTGGTCAACCGGGCGGCGCGCATCCATGTGACGCTTTCAGAGGCGGCGGGGGGCGGGGTTTATGAAGTGCAGCACGTCTATGTGGTGACGCCAAAACAGGACGTGGCCTTGCTCAAGATCGTGCCGAAGAATAAGGGGCAGAAATTCAAGGCGGTGAAATTTGCGCGGAATGATGATTTATTGCTGGGCGAGACGGTGCTGGCCCTGGGCAATCCGTTTGGGCTGGGCGAATCGGTCAGCCGGGGCATCCTGAGTTCCAAGAGCCGGGCGCCGGCCAAGACGAACGAAGATTTGAGCATGGAAAACTGGCTGCAAACGGATGCCTTGATCAATCCCGGCAACAGCGGCGGTCCGCTGATTGATTTGCGGGGTGAGTTAATCGGGATCAATGTGGCTATTTTGGAAGGAGCGCAAGGCATCGGCTTTGCCATCCCGATCAAGGAAGTGCGGGGAGCGTTGGGAGATATGTTCAATCCCGAAACGGCGTCGCGCTGGTTTGGAGCGCGAGTGGGAGTGGATTTGCCGCTGGTGGTGGAATCGGTGGAGAGCAACAGCCCGGCCGGACAGGCGGGACTATTGACGGGAGACGTGATCGAACAAGTGAACGGGAAAAAGCCGGCGGACTTCATGGAATTCAACCGGCGGTTGCGGGAGGAACCGGATTTAAATTTTGTTTTGACGGTTAGGCGCGACGGGAAACAGCGCGACCTGACGGTACCGCTGGTTCCTTTTGGAACGTTGTTCCGCCAGCGGCTGGGAGTGGATTTGCAACCCATCACGCCGGAACTGTCCGCGCAACTCGGCTTGAGGCCGTTGGGCGGGACGGAGGCGGGTTTGTTTGTGGCACGGGTGGAAAAAGGGGGCGCGGCGGCGGCAGCGGGTTTGGAAAAATACTGCGTGCTCAACGGCGTGGGCGAACGGCGGATCCGCAGCGAGCTTGACGTGTTTGCCGCCCTATCGCGACTGCAGAAAGGAAGATTGGCCGATCTTTCATGCCTTGTGCCGCAAACGCGAGGCGACCTGATTTTAGGCTATCAAGAGGAAGTCGTGACGGTTAAACTGAGGTAAGCCTCTGATCGGGTCACGAGGCAAGCGCATGATAATTGAAGTTACAAATTTGACCAAGCGGTACGCGGGAACGACTGCGGTGGCAGGAGTGTCGTTCACGGTGGAACGCGGGGAAATCGTGGGATTGCTCGGGCCGAACGGCGCGGGCAAAAGCACGACCATGCGCATCCTGTCCTGTTTCACGCCCGCATCCTCGGGCACGGCGCGGGTGGCGGGATTGGATGTGTTGGCGGATGCGGACGAAGTGCGGCGGCGGATCGGGTATATGCCAGAAAACAACCCGCTGCACCCGGAGATGCGGGTGCGGGAATATTTGAAATTCCGGGCCAGACTGAAAGGCCTTGGCCATACGCGGTCGCGGCAACGGGTGGACGCGGTCACCGCGCAATGCGGATTGGCCGACGTGTCGAAAAGAATCATCGGCCAGCTTTCCAAAGGCTACCGGCAGCGGGTGGGATTGGCGGACGCGCTGGTGCATGAACCGGAATTGATCATACTGGACGAACCGACCATCGGTTTGGATCCGAGCCAGATACGGGCCGTGCGCCAGCTCATCAAACAATTGGGCGGCCAGCACACCGTGTTGATTTCCAGCCACATTTTGCCGGAAGTGGAAATGACGTGCAACCGGGTGCTGATCATGCGGGAAGGAAGAATCCTGGCGGCGGATTCGCCCGACAACCTGCAAAACACCATGAAGGGCGGGAAGATCATCACCGAAATCGCCGCGCCTCTGGAAGATTTGAAAAACTGCTGGGCGCAAATGCCGGAAGTGGCCAGCTTCAGCATCGTCACCGCGGATCACGGGTATCACCGTTGCGCGCTGACCGGGGCGGGCGGGCAGGATTTGCGGGCGATGATTTTTGCGCTCGTGAGCGAGCGGGGCTGGAAACTGCGGGAACTGAGCCGCGTGCGCCATTCGTTGGAAGATATTTACATCCGTCTGACCCGTCCGGAGAGCGAGGAAGAGAAATTTTGATGCAAGCCTATCTGACACTGACGCGGCGGGAATTGGGGACGTTTTTTCTTTCGTGGATCGGCTACATCGTGATTGCCGGGGCGGTTTTTCTGATGGGGATCAGTTTTTACACGTTGCTGGACAAATTGCAGGGGGAATCAATCCCCATGCCCATCACGGAAATATTCCTGAACCTCCTCTTCTGGATCATCCTGCTCTTTTCGGCGCCGCTGATCACGATGCGGCTGTTCGCGCTGGAAAAGTCTTCGGGAACATATGAGACGCTGATGACGGCGCCGGTGGGGGATATGGCGGTGGTGATGGCGAAATTCACGGCCGCGCTGGTGTTTTTCATGATCATGTGGCTGCCGCTGCTCGGATGCGTGTTTTTGCTCAACGCGTTCACGAACGGATCAAACCTGGTGCAGGGCGGAACATTGTGCAGCACCTACCTGGGGATTTTCCTGCTCGGCTCGCTTTACATGGCGATCGGCTGCTTCGCGTCGGCGCTGTCCCGCAACCAGATCGTGGCGGCGGTCACCAGCTTTGCCGTGGGAACGGCGTTTTTTTTGTTAAGCTTCCTGGCGGACGAAGCGGCGCTGCACAAGACCTGGCAGGTTGAAACCCTGAACAGCATTTGCGTGCGGCGGCAGATGCAGGAATTTGCGGGCGGAGTGGTGGACACCCGCTGCATCGTATTTTATTTGACAGCTACATTCTTCTTTTTATTTTTAACCCACCGGGCGGTCGAAAGCCGCCGCTGGAAATAACATGGCCACGCCCGATCATTCCAATTCCGGTTTTTCCCAGGGGCGACGCCTGCTCAACTGGCTGAACCTGCTTCTGGCGGCGGCGGCGGCGCTGGCCGTGGTGGTGATGGTCAATTACGTGGCAGGGGGGCATTACAAGCGATTCCACATGGACCGCGATTCGGACTTCAAACTTTCGGAGCAAACGGTTCATGTGTTGGACAGCCTGACCAACGACGTGGAGATCACGATCTTTTTCGAGCCGCACGGCCAAAACGAGGAAATCTACGGGCTGACCGCAGCCTTGCTGACCGAATATCAGCAAGCCTGTCCGCGTTATATCCACGTCCACACACTGGACTATGACCGGGAAATCGGGGCGGCGAAGGAATTTCTGACCAAATCCGGTCAAACCAATTTGAGCGAGAAGGATTTCGTGCAAATCGAAAGCGGGGGGGCGACCAAAGTGGTGTACGCCAAGGAACTGGCGAGTTACGATTACAACGATCTGATCACGGGCCGGGGCAAATATGTGCGGCGCAACGCGTATTTGGGAGAAATGTATTTCAGCCGGGACATTTATGACGTGTGCAATCCGCGGCAGTTGAAGGCCTGCTTTTTAACCGGCCACGGTGAAAACGATCCCGGAAACAACAGGGAAAATGTCGGCTATTCCAAATTGGCGGCGATGATCAAAACGGACGACAATGGCACCTGGACCAAGCTTTCCCTGCAAGGGACGAACAGGATACCGGCGGATTGCGCGCTGCTGATCGTGGCGGCCAGCGAGAAAGAAGGCAAAATACCGGTGGAAGAACTGGCCAAGATCGCAACTTATTTAAAACAAGGCGGACGGCTGCTGGCCCTCCTGACCGTGCGGTCGGGCCTGGAATCCGTCCTGATGGATTGGGGCATTCACCTGGGCAACGACAACAACCGGATCAGGGAACTAGACGAAAATTTCAAAATCACCGACACAACCTTTTTGACGGCCAAACTGGGCACGCATGTCATCATGGACCCCCTCGCGGGCGGCACAAACAGGATGCCGCTGATGATGGTATTGCCGAGGGAAGTCTGGGGGGAACAGTCAAAAATACCGGGCGCGCCGCAAATCACGATTCTGGCGGCGACGAGTCCCCAAGGCAGCAATGAGTTCAAACAACGCGGATCCTTTGGTTTGCTCGCGGCGGTGGAGCAAGGCGACATACAAGGAGTCAACTCGCCGGGTGGGCGGGGAACGCGCATCGTGGTGGCGGGAGACTCGGACTTTCTGGACGACCAGGCGATTGACTCGGTCGGCAATCATCTTTTCGCGCATCAGGCCTTGGGCTGGCTCTTGCAGCAGCCGCAAATGATGTTGAGCGGCTTGGGGCCGCGTCCGATCAAGGAATTCAAAACCTACATCACCCCCGCGCATGAACGCACGCTCCGCTGGCTGCTCCTGGTCGGAATGCCCGGCGGCGTGTTGTTGCTGGGCGGGTTGGTGTGGTTGCGGCGACGGAGCTGATATCGTGAGTCATTTTGCTTTGTACTGGAGGCGGACATGAATTGGAAGCCGACCGGCATTTTGCTGGCTGCAGCCGCGATCCTTTTTGCCCTCATTTGGACGGTGGACCGGCCCATCCGCGCGCAACACCTGCGCGCCGCCAGCCGGATCATCCTGCCGGGTTTTGATCCCTCATCCGTAACCAACATCGAAATCAAACCGCGACACGCCAGCGAAATCATCGCCGTGCGAACGGAAGGTTCGAATCCCGGCTGGAAATTGACCCGGCCCATCCCCTACCCGGCCCAAGCCGGGCTGATCCAGGCGTTGCTGGCGTTGCTGCCCAAATTGGAATGGCAGGAACGCATCACGGCCGAGGAATTGAAAAACGAGCCGGAGGCGCAGGAAAAATACGGATTTGCCGAGGCGCAGGTTGAAATTGCCGTGAGCGGTCCCGGCGGGGCGCACAAAATTCTCATCGGCCAATCCGCCATCGCGGGCGACCAGGTGTTTTTGGAAGTGGTGGGCAACCCGGATATTTACCTGGTCAACACGGCCTTCCTGCAATTGGTGCCGTCCGACAAGGATCAATGGCGCGACCCGGCTTTGCTGAATCTGGCGCAAACGCCGTTTCAATTCATCCAGGTGCGTTCCACTGGAAAAGAATTTGATCTGGAGCGCAATCCAACCAACAACCTCTGGATGATGACCAACCCGGTCGTGGCGCGGGCGGACACGGCGAAAGTCAACCAACTGCTGGAACAATTGGACAAATTGCGGGCGCGGCAATTTGTTTCTGACAACCCCAAAGCCGATCTGGAACCGTACGGATTGCAAACCTCGCCCGAGACGCCGAATCTGGATTTGTCGTTCTGGCAAGGCACAAACCTGGCCGCGGAATTGCAGATGGGCCTGACCTTGAGCAATTATCCCGACTTCGCTTTCGCGCGACGGCAGGATCCAAGCAACATTGTCATCATCCCCCGCGAACCGGTGCGAGCCTGGCAAAACGCCTATTCCAATTTCCTGGATTATCATTTGATCAGCGTGCCGCCCGGCTCCATCGCCGCCATCCAGGTGCAGGGCGAAGGAGGGGAACGGTTCAGCGTCCAAAAACAAAGCGACGGACAATGGCAGGCACAGGATGGAACGACCTTCCCGGTTGATGCGGTTCTGATGCGGGACTGGCTGGCCGCCTTTACCAACATGACGACACAAACCGAGAAGACGGTGGCAACGGATCTGGCGGCCTACGGATTGGAGCATCCGCTCTTGCGATATACGTTGCAAGCGGGCGGCGCGAGCCATTCCGTCATTGCGCGAATCGAGTTTGGGGCGAACAAAAGCGGCCGGATTTTCGAGCGGCGCGCTGACGAAAAAAATGTGAACGCGATCAATCCCGATGATTTCGGCCGCCTGCCGCACGCCGCCTGGGAAATGCGTGACCGGAGCGTCTGGTCGTTCGGCACCAGCAACGTGGTCAGCCTGACCATCCATCAACAAGGCGCGACCAGGGAATACCTGCGCGATCCGAACGGCGAATGGACTTTTGCGCCGGGTTCCAGCGGGCCGGAGGTCAACTGGCTGCAGTTGGAAGAAGGAGTGCATCGGCTGGGTGGACTGCGCGCAGTCTATTGGAGCGGCGTGGGAGAGACCAACCTGCCGCGATTCGGATTTGCCAAAACGAACTTGAGTTTATCCTTCGAAGTCAAACGCGGCGATCGCAAGGAAACTCTGGAAATCGAATTCGGAAACCGCTCGCCCTACTCTTACCCTTACGCGTCAGTGGTGAAGGACGGGCAACGCCTTATTTTTGAATTTCCAGTCGATTTATACGAAAATTTTGTGGACACAGTCATGACCATTCCGACGGCAATGCGCTATTACCACTAACCACCAAGGCATGGCATCGTTTTTCCAAAATCCGATCGTGCGCCGCGTTTGGTCTGTTTTCCGGTGGTGCAGGATAACGGTTTGGCTGGCGGTGTTCGTGGTGGTGGCGGCGGTGGCTTACCTGCATTTGGTTGGATTGCCGGACTATGTGAAACGGCCCATGCTGCGGCGATTGGAAGCGCACGGCATCACCGCCGAATTCAGCAACATGCAGTTGGGCTGGAGACGCGGGCCATCGGTCATCATCGAGGATGCGGCGTTCAAGCGCTTCCATCAGCCACTAAGCCCGCGACTCTCCGCCCGCCGCGCGGAATTGGAGTTGAGTTGGGATGCGTTGCTCCATTCCCAGGTGAACGTGCGTTCACTCCTGGTCTCGTCCGCCCAATTGGAACTTCCGGTCTCGGAAAAAAAAGGCGATGCGCTCGTGCTCAACAACGTCGCCCTTGACTTGCAATTTTATTCCAATGATGTCGCCCGCCTCGAAACCTGCCGCGGCCTTTTCCTCGGCATCCAACTCGATGTCATCGGCGGCATCACGCACGTCAGCCAGTTGCGCGACTGGAAATTTCCGCTGGGCGGCGGCGGCGTCACGAACGGCGCGTTTGAGGCGCACCTGAGGCAAATCCAGCGCATCGCGCGCCAAATCCATTTCAACGGAACCCCCGTCCTACAAATCGAAACCGGAGCCGATGGAGGCGACATCAACACTTTCCACGCGGAAATGAATTTTCGCGCGCCCGAAGTCCGGACCCCGTGGGGCCGTGCGACGGCGCTGACGGTGGAAGGGGCCTGCGCCCGGTTGTCGGACCCCGGACGCCAAACCTTCCTGCAAGTCAAATGCTCAGCCGAAAATCCGGACACCCCGTGGGGTCGGAGCCGGCTCCTTTCCGCCGGACTGGCGTTTGCCCGGATACCGGATTCCAATTTTGAAACCCAAGTCCAACTGGACGCGGCGGATTGTAAAATCGCCGGCCGCGACAAGTGCGAAGCGGCGCAAGTTTCGTGGAAAGGCGCCGCCACACTGGCTGCCTCGAACTTCCTGCCTGTGCTGGCCTCCGGCGAATTGCACCTGGTCAACGCGCAATCGCGTTGGGGCACGGCCCGCGAAATCACCCTGGAGGGCGAAGCCGTCCGCGCCCAGGAAACGCCCGCCAACATGGCCGGTTACGGACCGTGGCGGATGATCGCCCCCTGGATATTCAACGGCCACGCGGAAACGCGCGAGATGGTCAGCCCCAAGCTCCAGATACACCATCTGAGCTGGTCGAGCCGCTGGCGCGCCCCCCTGCTCACGCTGGAAAATTTCCGGGGCGAACTTTACGACGGACACATCGACGCGGAAGGCAATCTCGACGTCGCCTCGCGTGAATTCCACGGCCATGGCACGGCCGACTTTGATCCGCACGCGATTGCGCGGTTGCTCTCGCGCCCGGCGCGGGAATGGCTGGCGCAATTGGAATGGAGCAACGCGCCCAAGGTCAACGCCAGCTTGCGCGTCATCCTGCCCTCCTGGGAAAATCCGCCGGCCGACCCGGCCGCCGCCATGGATGCGTCGCTCCAAATCGCGGGGGATTTCACCACGCAATCGGCGGCGTTCCGGGGAATGCCGGTCCGTTCGGCATCGGGCCACGTCGCTTATGCGGACCGTTGCTGGCACGTTTCCCGTTTGCACGCGGACCGGCCCGACGGCGAGATCGACCTGGATTACACAAGCGCCCCGCAGGGTTTTAAGTATATTATTGATAGCCGTCTGGACCCGAAGGCCGCCATCCCGCTTTTGCCGCCCGGACGGGAGCATATCCTGGATAAATTGACCTTCCGGCAGCCGCCCGTCGTCCACGCGGAAATCCACGGAGGCTGGCAGGCGCCGTGGGGCGTTGGTTTTACCGCCACCGTCCGGGCCACGAATTTTGTGGTGCGCGGCGAACCGGTGGCTTTTTTGAACGCCGGGGCGGACTACACGAACCTGATCCTGATCGTGAACGACCTTTCGGTGTCAAACCGCCAATTCCACGCCCGGCTGCCGTGGTCCAAGTGTGATTTTGGCAGGCAGGTGGCCAGCCTGACCAACGCGGCGGGCCGCCTCGACCCCACCCTGCTCAACCGCCTGCTTCAGGCTGATTCGCCCGACTTCCTGAAACACCTGCGCTTCGACTCGCCGCCCTCCGTGTCGGTTTCCGGCTCATTTTCCCTCACCAACGCGCTGGACGTTGACCTGCATTTCCTGATCGGCGCCACCCCCGTCCATTACGAGGCGCTCGAGGCCGGCCGCGTCGCCGGAACGGTGGATTGGACGGGATCGCGGGTGGCCGTGACCCGCATCACGGCAACCCCTTACAACGGGTCGGCGACGGGATGGATTATATTTGACAGCAAGCCGGGTGGCCAGCCGGATTTCAACGCCAATTTCTCCGTCCAAAATATTGATTTGTCCGCCCTCATGACGGGGCTGACGGGCAAAACCAACAAGGTGGAAGGCCGCTTCGACAGCGACATCGCCCTGACCGGCCCCATCACTGCGGACCGGAACGACTGGCGGGGCCACGGCGACATCCGGGTGTATGACGCGCTGCTCTGGGACATCAAACCCTTCGGGCTGCTGTCGCCCGTGCTTGACGCTATCGCGCCGGGAGCCGGCAACAGCCGCGCCCGCTCCGCCACGGCCTCCTTTGTCATCGCCCACGGCGCGGTGACGAGCGAGGACCTGTCCATCCATTCCTCCGCCTTCCGGCTTAATTACCGGGGATCGGTGACGATGGACGGAGAGATCAATGCGCGGGTTGAAGCCGCCTTATTGCGCGACATGCCGATGTTCGGGCGGATTTTCAGCACGGTTTTCTCGCCCGTCAGCAAATTATTTGAGTATCACATAAAAGGGACGCTGCAAAATCCGGTCATGGAACCGGTATTCGTCCCGCGCGTCATCATGGAACTGTTGCATCCGTTTAAGACGTTGAAAGACGCCGCAACCCCGCCGCCCCCGATGACCACCCCCACCCCGCCGGACAAATCAAAATAGGAAGTGCCGCCCGGCAATTTGTTTCCTGTCCGAAAAACGGAAAAAATTTTGCTTGCAACTACTACCATAGTAATATTATCTTGGTAATGTTATGACTCCATCCAAGGTATATCGGCTGGGAGACTTGCAGCTCAAAATCCTTAAAATACTCTGGCAACGCGCCGAGGCCACGGTGGCGGATGTGCATCAGGCCGTGTCCGCGGAAGAGACCCTGGCCTACACAACCATCGCCACGATGTTGCGGAAAATGGAGGCGCGCGGACTGGTCCGCCACCGCCAAATCGAACGGAAATTCCTCTATCGCCCCGCCATCAAGGCCGAAGAGGTGACGCGCAAGATTTCATCCCATTTCATCGAACGGCTTTTTGAAGGCAACCTGGCGGACATGATCGCGCATTTATTAATCACCCGGCAAATCAGCCGGGAAGAATTGACCCGGCTGGAGGCGCTCATCGCAAAAAGAAAGAAAGGATTATGAGTTTTCCCGATCTGACATTTTGGTCCCATTTGCTGGCCGTGGTGGGCGCGGAAGTCTGCTGCCTGGCAGCGCTCGGTTACATGGCGCAACGCTTTTTCCGCCCTGCCATCTGGCAGCGGACGGCATGGCAAATCACCGTTGTCTGCCTCCTGTTATTGCCGGTTTCGGAGTGGACTGGATTCGGCCAGGGAACGGCGGTTTTTCTGCTCGGACGGAAAATGGAGAAAGCAAACGCATCAAACCTCGTCGTCACGCGGGACAAAGCGCCCATGGCGCATGGCGCGGCGGCAGTGGTTTTGAATCATCCGCCGACGCCGGACGCAATGTGGTGGCCGGCGTGGGTTTGGCTGGCGGGAACGGTCGTGGTGCTGGGACGAATGGGTGTGGCGCAATTTCTTTTGCTCATCTTGCGCCGGCGCCAAAAAATATTCGACCCCATTTTGCGGGACCGGGTTGCGTCCGTCGCCAAATGCGTGGGTCTGCGCCGGGAGGTTGCGTTGCTGCGGATGCCGCAAGCGATCAGTCCGATGGCGTTCGGAATTTTGCGGCCGGTGGTGGGATTGCCGCCGGACTTTGAAGCGAAATTGAGCGTGGCGGAGCAGGAGGCGGTGCTGGCGCATGAACTGGCGCACTTGGCCGCCATGGACCCGATATGGTTTTTGCTGGCGGATTTGGCGGGCGCGCTGTTGTGGTGGCATCCGCTGGTTTGGTGGACGCGAAGATCGCTCCACAGCACGGCAGAGTTGGTGGCGGACGAATCTGCCGCCCTGGTGCCGGACGGCCCGGACGCGCTGGCGAAATGCCTGGTCAGTCTCGCGCAGGAAATGAGGGCGGCGCGCGGCTGGGGTTGGGTCGGCGTGAACGGCGGGTTTCGCTCGCAATTGGGAAAACGGGTGGAGCGGCTGCTCCGCATCTCGGACGGCGGCGGCGTTCCCGCATCGGGCCGGCCAGGCGCGGCAGCCAGGATTGCGACGGCGATTTTTGTTGTGCCAGCCATCGTGCTGTTGTTTGGGGCATTTCAATCCGCCCAAGGACAAAAGGAAGACCAATGGCAAAACCAGGTGCGGGAATCATGGCATACGTCGCCAGGCGCGCGGCTCATGTTCGCCGCCTTGGACGCCCCGCCCGCAACGCCCGCCACCAACATAATCGTCAAGGACGCGCTCCCCGCTTCGCTGCCGCAATTGACAATCGAAGGAAAGTTTATCGATATGGACGAGGTGCCGGCGGCAGAATTTCAACTTGAGTGGACAAAGCCGGGGAGCGAATTCACGACCATAATCAACGACGAGCAATTCCGATCCGCATTGGCATCACTCGAACGACGTGCAGACACGAAGCTTCTTTTTGCCCCCAAAGTCACCATCCTGAGCGGGCGGCAAACACATATAGCCACACAAGACGGACAACCACCCTCCGGGTGGGGAATGGATGTCATATCCACGGTAAAATCGAACGGATACTCCATGAAAACTTTGGTTATTGCGACCCGCCTCCGAGGCAACAACACTAATTTAATTTCTTCCCGCATTTGCGAACTTTGGGACGGCCAAACGCTGGTGCTTGGAGAAGTAATGACCCACCAACCTTCGGGCGAAAAAAAAGTGCGGATGGTTCTCGTCACCCAAACAATCATCGATCCAATGGGCAATCGGGCGCATACCCCGGAGGAAATTGCCAGAGCCATGCGCAATGCGGGCAAGTAACCCCCGCAAAGTTTGCAAATCCTGCCCAATCGCGGGGCATTTTGGAAATTTACTTTTCGGGAAAAATCGGTAGTTTGCGGTCATGCGACGTTTTGCCGTCATTTTTGCCGTGTTGTGTTTTTTGCTGTCAAACGCCGCGAGTCGGGCGGATGAGGGCAAGATCTGCAAGGTCCTCCCGCAATTTCTCGACCTAAAAGGACGCCAATCCCTTTCCCCCAGTTTATACGAGCGGGACGCCTATCAATTTTATCTGTTCAAACATCCGGATGAGCGCACCGGCCTGCGCCTGCAAGTGCAATGGAAAGCCAAGGGGGTCGATTGGAAAAAACTAAAACTGCGGGCGGAGTTGCGCGGAGTGGTGACGAATTCAATCCATGCCATCGTCCGCGATGAACCGGTCAGTAAGACCGGCTGGTTCACCAGTTGGGCCGAATTCAACATCACCGGCAACGAATTCAAACATTTCGGCACACTCACGGCCTGGCGCGTCACCTTGTGGGAAGGCGACCGCCAGTTGTCCGAACTGCAATCATTTCTTTGGTCGGGTGTTCCGACCGCCCTGGCTAGCGAACCTGCAAAAACTCCAGCGTCTTCGCCACCGCCTCAGCCGCATTGACCAGGGCCATCTGGCCGCCGCGCGGCTTGAATTCCACGCCGCCTTTGGCCAGTGATTTTTCCCCAATCCCGATGCGCAGCGGAAAACCGATCAGCTCGGAATCCTTGAATTTGACGCCCGGACGCTCATCGCGGTCGTCCAGAATGACTTCCACCCCGCGCGCGACCAGTTCGTCGTAAATTTTGAGCGCAAGCTGCATGACGGGACTCTTCGGGTCCACGCTCAGCGGTGTCAAACAAACCGTAAACGGGGCCACGCTGACGGGCCAGATGATGCCGTCCTTGTCGTTGCACTGCTCGATGACCGCCTGCAAGGTGCGGGTGACGCCGATGCCGTAACAGCCCATGATGGCGGGCCGCTGATGCCCCTCCTCGTCGAGGAAGAGCGCCTGCAAAGCCGCGCTGTAT
>Ga0181535_10003311_pt1 | contig 18846 bp, 10 predicted proteins | sample PEATcosm2014_Bin_44_FD_119774 | JGI IMG/M metagenome (GOLD analysis project Ga0181535, IMG submission 119774) | Peatland microbial communities from MTU Mesocosm Facility, Houghton, MI, USA - PEATcosm2014_Bin17_30_metaG | ecosystem: Environmental > Terrestrial > Soil > Wetlands > Peat | place... | reverse complement strand
TGCCGGACGGAAAGGTACGATGGCAAAAGAAATTTGCATTTCCAGCACGCCGCATGAGACGCGGCTTGCGATTCTAGAAGACGATCAACTCGCGGAAATCTACTACGAACGCGAAAACGAATATACCCTCGCGGGCTCCATTTACAACGGACGCGTTACACGCGTATTACCGGGCATGCAGTCGGCGTTTGTCGATCTGGGGCTTGAGCGCGACGCGTTCCTTTACGTAACAGACTTCATCGAGCTCGAAGATCAGGAAGAGACCGACGAGTTGGAGAGAGCTGCGGCCAGTGGTGCCGGGCAAGCCCCTCGCGAGGTCAAGCACCCGCATGGGATCGACAGCAACGGGGGCGGCCAGGAAGAGCGGGGTCCGCGTCGCGACCAAAGCAGGCATGAGCCGCGCCAGGAGCATCGGCCGGCGGAAGAAGCCCGGACGCAACCCATCGAATCACCGCATTCGGGAACCCCGGGTGCCCAAGAGCAGTCAGGGCTCGCGCAGGAATCAGATGAGGCAGGGTCACGCCGCTGGCGTGGCCGTCGCCGCCGCCGTGGGGGCCGCGAGCAGGATGGTCAGCCTGCAATTCGAAACGAGTTCGAGCCGGTTTCCGATCGAAGCTCGGCATCACAGATCGCGGCGGAGCAATCCCCGGCGATTCAAGCTGCGGAAGCTACGCCGGCACAGCGTGGGCATCATGCGCCAGCGCCCTTTGTCCTACCCGGCGAGTCGCTTTCGAAGTATGGCAGTGCGCCCGGTTCCGAAACCCCAAAAACTGCACCAGAGTCGCCGGCGCCGCGCCGCCCAGCTAGCACATTCAAGCCCTCTACGCTTATCGAAACGCCCCTCGCGTGGGACGGCAGCGGACTGTTGCCGGGCGAGTCGCTCTCACTGCGACGCGGTGGGGCCGAACCTCCCATTGAAGCTGCACAAGAGACGCAATACGACTCGGCCGAGGAGCCCCAGGCGGAATCTGCACGGGAAGAAATCTTTGAGGAGACAGAATCCCCTGTGGCAGAGCTTCATGAAAGTGAATTGAGAGATCCTGAAGAAGCTCCTTTTGAGTTCGAGGAAGAGGAACTCGCTTCGGATGCTCTCGAAACACCTACTGAAGAAGAGTTTTCCGCGCCTGAAGGCAGCGATGATGCCGAATCAGAGCCCGCCGCGCTAGACGAGAATTCGGCAGAGCCCGAGGAGGATGCAGACGCTTCTCATCGCATCGATCCGTCGTCACCCACGGGCTTTAAGCTTTTCGGTTTCGGCAAAAGGAAGAAGGACAGCGACGCTTCTGCCGGCAGCAAGACTTCCGCAACAGCCGCTCCGGCTTCGACGTATGCACCCGGCAACGGAGTGGTTGAAGAAGAAGTCATCGAAGGCGACGAGCTTGAGGCTACGCCACATGCGCGCCGGCACAAGCCAGAAGTACACGATACCGACGATTACGAAGAGGAGACGATCCCAAGCCACCTGCGCACAGGCGACCTGGGCGAAATGCTGCAGGAGGCTCATCTCGATCACCGCATCCAGAAGAACTTTGACGAAGGCGGCGTGGAGGAAGACGAAGTCGAGGGAGAAGAAGCCTCGACAGGTGCGCCGGCGGTCCCCGGCCGTGAACGACGTGACCGCGGAGGCCGCGGACAGCGTGGGCGTGGCGTGCAGGGGAGTCGGCGTGGACCCTCGCGCCGTTCAGCACAGACCTCGGACCTGCCGATCATCTCCGACCTGCTGAAGTCCGGCCAGGAAATCCTGGTGCAGATTGCCAAGGAACCGATCGCGAAGAAAGGTGCGCGCATCACCAGCCACATCGCGCTACCCGGCCGATTCCTGGTCTTCATGCCAACCGTGACCCACGTGGGCGTGAGCAGAAAGATCGCTTCCGACGAGGAGCGCCATCGCCTTAAGCGGATTCTGGTTCACGAGCGTGGCGAGGCTCCCGGCGGCTTTATTGTGCGGACCGCCGCTGAAGGCGCTTCAGAAGAAGAGTTGCGCGCCGACCTGCGTTTCTTGATGAATCTCTGGAACGATATCAAACAGCGTTCGGAATCCTCCAAGTCGCCGGCGCTCATCTACCACGATCTATCGCTCATCGAGCGTATTCTGCGTGACCAAGTCAGCTCCAACTTTGCCAATATCTGGGTCGACACGGAATCAGATTACGAGCGCATCGTGCGGTTCCTCAATCGCTTCTCGCCTTCGCTGGTTCGCCGCGTGAAGCTTTACACCAAGGAAACGCCACTCTTCGAGCACTTCGGCATTCAGGAAGAGATTTCGAAGGCGCTGCGCTCGAAGGTATGGCTGAAGTCAGGCGGATCGATTGTGATCAACCAGACAGAGGCACTGGTCGCGATTGACATCAATACCGGGAAATACGTGGGCAAGTCGGCGCGGCTTGAGGATACGATTCTCAAGACCAACCTCGACGCCGTGCCCGAGATCGTGCGCCAGATTCGGCTGCGCGACCTGGGCGGGATTATCGTCATCGACTTTATCGACATGGACGAGCGCAGGAACCGGTTCAAAGTGATGGCCGCGCTCGAAGAGGCATTGAAGAGCGATCGCGCTCCGACCAAGGTGCTGCAATTCAACGACTTTGGGTTGGTTGCGATCACCCGCAAACGCGTGAAGCAGTCGCTGGAGCGGACGCTTAGCGTGCCCTGCCCCACGTGCCAGGCGACAGGCATGGTGAAGAGCTCGGCCACCGTGTGCAATGAGATCTATATCGAGATGCGCAAGATGCGGAAGCACTTTGAAAATGCCGATGTGATGCTGCGCGTGCATCCCGAGACGGTGAAGGTTCTGAAGGCGAACGGCAATCGCTGGCTGACGGACTTTGAAGAACTGATTGGCAAAAACGTGCTGGTAAAGAGCGATCCGACTTTGCACCCGGAGCAGTTCGACATCCAAGGGTAGTAGCGGCAAGTGAGCGAGTCAGAAAACCAGCCAAAGGCCGGGGTCTCCGGCCTTTGCTTTTGGGAAACTCTCCCCCTTGAAGATTCAAGAGTGCCCTTTCCATGAAGGAAAAGGGTGGTACTTTCCCGGTGGAAACGCCATGAGAAGCTGGCGGTCCCAAGTTACGGAAAATGATAGAACAATTCTAGAATCGGCCTAGGCAACCTCTGGCACGATTCTGTGTCTAAATCACCTAGGTGGATTCCCTTTACAGAAGCCGCACTCAATTCCCTGCTTGAGGTGATTGCCATGTCATTCCCCATTCGGTTCGCTCCGATACGGCGCGCCGCCCTGATTGCAACTGCTGCCTTGTTCGCCGCCCGTGTCGAGAGCGCCCAGTCGGCTCCGACTCAGAGCATATCGAATTCGGCCAGCTACTCATCGAGCCAAACCAGCTTGCCGCAACTGGCAGAGCTGGCATTGCCGGATGCCCCGGTTCCGGAGGCGTCTGCCGCGGGAGAGGGCCAATATAGCCAGGGCGGCGGCGGGTTCCACGAGGGGAAGCATGGACTCCTTCATCGCTTGACATTTGAGATAGGCGGGGGCGCCAATGCGCCAATATCAAGTTCGGTGACCTACGGTGCAGACTTTACAGTCGGGGGAGGGTTGAGATTCAATCCTCATTTCTCGACCCTCATCGAGTACCAGTTCCTCGATGACAAGCTGCCGGGGGCGCTGATCTCCGAGACAAATGGCGCCGCAACTGGCGGACATGCGCATATCTGGTCCTTCACGCTCGATCCGGTCTTCGATCTCTTTCCGAAGGCTTCCAACGATGTGTATGTCACAGGGGGCGGAGGATTTTATCGCAAGGTGACTACATTCACGTTTCCAATGGCAACTGAATTTTGCTCCTATTTCTACTGTGGCACTGGCTACGTCCCCGGCACGGTCGGTCACTTTTCAAGCAACCAAGGCGGCTTTAACTTCGGAGGCGGCTACCAGCACCGATTTGGGAGCATGTATGGCGACACTAGCACCACAGCCATTTTTCTTGAGGCTCGCTATCTCGAAGTGCTGTCCCCAGCGATCGTCGGCAAGTCCGCAAATGGCCTTCCGCCCGTAACGATCGACGCTGATACCAAGGTGATTCCCGTTTCTGTTGGCGTTCGCTGGTAGGCACGGCGGCGGCGTAACACGATGCTTTTCATCCTCACCTGCTCTGAGGGCGGGCGATGGGAGTTCTTCCCCGGCAAGCATGCATGAACCAGCAAGCACATCTTCCTCTGGCGGTGTTCCTTTGTCTGGCGTCCGTGACGTTTCTGGGCGGGTGCAACGCCACTTTCAAACCAGGCGAACTGCAGCCTGGAGGTCCAGCGCCCAAACCGCCTTCTGGCCCGCCGCCGACGGCAGGCCAGGGCGGCTCCCTGACAATCTCGCCGGAGTACTCCGCCGTTGCGCCCGGTCAGTCGTTGCAATTCACAGTGACAGGCGCCGGCGGGGCCAACGTCGAATGGACGGTGAATGGAGCCGCGAGCGGAACTGCTGCGACGGGTACAGTAAGCGGTAATGGGAGCTACACGGCGCCGGCATCCGTGGGACAAAGTGAAAATGTGACCGTCACAGTGGCGTTGGCCGCATCGCCGCAGCAGAATTATGCCACAGCTGTGGTCGCGATCATCGCGCCCGCCGAATTGGTTTGTCCCTTTGCTCTGGGGAATCCGCAGGTGGCGAGGTACTCGCTTTATCTCCCCGCGCCGGGAAAGATGGACGTGGAGTTTGGGAAGACAGCCAGCTACGGTCTGAACACCTGGCAAGTGCCCACTACGTCAGCGAATGGCGGGCAGGTGGAAACGTACGTTGCCGGGATGCTGGGCAACACGACCTATCACATGCGCGCCCAGGTAACGCTGAACAACGGCGCAACTTACAACGACGCGGACCACACCTGCCTGACGGGAACGCCTCCGGCCACCTCGGCCGTTAACGTAACGACAGCGAGCGGAGCGACGCCGCAACCTGGTATCGAGCTGTGGAACACGATTCAGCCCGCAAGTGATAGCCAAGCCTTCGCCACTGATCTGAGCGGAAACGTAATTTGGACCTACAGCTACAGCCACAGCTCGAACGACTACATCCAAGGTGTCCAATTGCTGCCCGACGGCGATCTGCTAATGGTGATTTCGTACCTCTCCTCCATTACGACGGGCTTGAGTCCGAGCGTGCTTAACGAGGTGCGGGAAATCGATCTCGCCGGCAACACGGTGAACGGCCTGACTGTGGCCCAGTTGAACCAGAAACTGGCAGCGGAGAACTTCCATGACGCGGAGGGGAACGTTTATCAACTTGGGAGTTTTCATCACGCGGTTCTTCCGTTGCGGAACGGCCACCTGGTTCTGCTGGCAACGTATGTTCGGGAGCTTAGCAATCTTTCCGGAACCACGGGCACCACCACCGTAATTGGCGATGCACTGGTGGATGTGGACCAGAACTTCAATCCCGACTGGGTGTGGAACACGTTCGACCATTTGGATATCAACCGGCGCCCGATGAATTTTCCCGACTGGACGCACTCCAACGGAATGCTCTATTCGAGCGACGATCATAACCTTGTGATCTCGATGCGCCACCAAAACTGGTTGATCAAGATCAATTTTCTCGACGGCACAGGTTCCGGCGCCATCATGTGGCACCTGGGCGAGGGCGGCGATTTCAAGCTGGTGAACGCCACCGATCCGACTGACTGGTTTTACGCGCAGCACGGAATGAGCTACTTTACCCCCAATACGACTGGCGTATTTCGCATCGGGATGATGGACAACGGCAATGACCGAATGTTTCCGACTGGGTCAGTATTTTGCAAGCCGTACATGGCGGCGACGGCTCAATGTTACTCAACCATGCCGCTACTGGAACTGAACGAAAACAACATGACGGCAACGATGGTCACGCACTACGTTCCGCCGCCCACCTACTTCAGTTTCTTTGGAGGGAACGCCGAGTTGCTCGCCAACAACGACGTGGAAGTAGACTTTTGCGCGGCGCTGTCGGGAGCCATCGTGCAGGAACTAAACCCGCAGGGGTCACAGGTGGTGTGGCAGGGAACCACGCCCGGAGCAGACCAGTTCCACGTTTATCGTCTTCCGAGTCTTTATCCGGGGGTGCAGTGGTAGGAGTGCGGCTCGGAAATGCGACAAGTGCCCCAGGTCACCAAGGCTTATGCTCTTCTTGCGTGGGCGAACCCACTTCGCCGCGCTCGATTCGCTCCAGGAACGCACGCGCTAGTTTGCGCTCACCCGGATGGCTTTCGCCGTGAATCGTGCAGAGGTCAAGGAACTCGTCACAGAGCGCGTTCCTTTCCTCGTGCTGAGCGAGGACACTTTGGAGCGCGACCGCAAGCTCACGCAGACGTGCAGCTTCGGGCCAGGACTTTTCTTCTTCCTCGTCCATCAACTGCGAGAAGAGCCCCGCGCGCCCGCGTGCACATTCGTCAAGGCAGGCCAATAGTTGTTCGCTGAAGACGCGGCTGAGCGCCTCGAGTTGATCGGAAGGTATACGGTCGCGCGGGTCGAAATTCATTTTTTCGCTTCGCGGTTCATTTCTTCGCTTCGCGCTTCACGTTGCTCACGCCGGATTCAGATAGCCTGCTTCGCGGTTTATTTTGCTCGCGCCGTGGTTTATTTTGCGTGCATTGCCGCTTCGATCTCGTCCGCGGTGTGGGGCAGCGAAGCATCAAGGTCGATCAACTTGCCATCCTCACCAACCAGAAAATCGCATTCGATGCGCACGCCGAGCCTTTCCTCGGGAATATATATACCCGGTTCGATGGTGAAGACCATTCCCGGCTTCAGAACCGCTGGGTAGTTGGCAGGATCGTGCACATCGATCCCCATCATGTGGCCCAGCCCATGCAGCCAATACTGGCCGAGAGGCTGGCCGTGGAGATCCTTTCCGTGGGTGTTGATGTAGTTGTAGGCCACCGTGTCGAGGGAGTTCGGATCCTGTCGGTCGCGATCGTTGATGGTGGATTTGCCGGCCACAAACGCATCGATGGCTGCCTGCTGGGCGCCCAGCACAATGTTGTAGATTTCGCGCTGCCGCGGGGTGAAGTGGCCGTTCACAGGAACGGTGCGGGTGATGTCTGCGGCGTACATGGAATACTCGCAAGCCGCGTCGACGAGGAGAACGTCGCCGTCCTGCATGGTCCGGTCGTTGGCCGAGTAGTGCAGGGTGGTGGAATTGACCCCCGAGCCAACGATGGGCGCATAGCTGGGCCGCTCACAGCCATTCTCCATCCACACGGCGGTCATGGCTCCAGCGATAGCGCGCTCAGTCATGCCGGGCTTGACCCACCATTGCATCATCACGCGCTGAGCGAGGATTGACGCCGCCGAAGCTTTTTTGATGAGTTCGATCTCACCCTGATCCTTGACCTGCCGAAGGGGCATGATCACGCTGGTGGCGTCATGCGGCGGCGGAGTGGCTGACGATCCCAGCGCAACGCTGGCAAAACCGAGCAGTGCCTTGGCCGCGGCTGAATCCGGCTGCGTCCACAGATTGTTGAAGAGCGAGCGGTCAGCGGCAACAAGCTGGTTCAGCTCCGCAGGGAGCTCGGCCATCGGCTCAACATGATCCACGCCTGAAGCTTCCTCTACGCCCGGCGTGGCCGCATCCATCTTTTCGCCGGTGTACTTCTCCATGCGCAGATTGCGCGCGGGGAGAAAGAGAATTTCCTTGTAGGTACGAGGCGAGGCTGCCTGGGGCGCGTCGCTCACGATCATCAGGGCCGCGCCAGGCTCATTCCAGCCGGTTAGATAATAGAAATCCGAATCCTGCCGATAAGGCATGAAATCAAGTTGCGATTCCTCTGCCGCGAAGAGCACGGCCACGCCGCCATTCAGTTTGGCCGCCAATGCAACGCGCCGGGCGTGGTACACGCCGGCAGGCTGCTTGTCCAGCGCATGGAGATGCAGTGCGGAAAAGGAAGCAAGCAGAGCCAACGCAGAAAGATGACGCCATTTCATTCAGTTATTGTCGCGCCTCGCTATCCGGCGCGCAAAGCAAATCGCGAGAATTCGTTACAACTTTGGCCGCGAACGGGTGAGCATTCGTAACAGTTTTAGGCAAACGGTAGTAATGGGCGACCGATCCAGAACCGATTGCTCCATCGGGTAAGTGGGTCCACCGGTCGATGAGCCAGCCGTGCCTGCGCCTCGCGCCACGGCCCGGTAAAACGGACGGACGCAGGAAGGCGGCGGTAAATCCCTGGCAGAAGGCGATGGGCGCGCGATGCGGCCCGCTGCTGCCTGATGCCAAACCGAAGATCAAACTCCCCCCGGAAGCGCTCCGGAAGCCCCTCGATCGTAAGGGCGCGGAACCAGAATGGTGGCCGTATCCACGATCCCGCGCCACTGAGCAGATTGTGCGCCATTCGTTGAGCGCTTCCGCTGACACCCAACTCGTCGGAGGCGTGCATCGCCCGGTTATACGCGGCGAAGGCGGCCCAATTCTCTGGCAGCGACGCGACGGGAAGGCCGAAGAGACCGGCCAACGTTTTGCACTCGGCATAATAGCTGTCGCGCTCCGCTACCGATAGTGCCGGCAGCGCGCAGTCGTAGGCCAATACGGCGCTTTCGACGAGCGTGGCGAAAACCCACCGCAGCGCACCGATCTCGTTGGCTTGGTAGCGCGAGCCGCGCTTCCATTGCGCCACATCCTCCGGGATTTCGCCCTTAATCCGAGTGTGGAGCGCATGCAGGTGGCGGGCCGCAGCCAGCGCCTGGCCAAGCGAGCCGAAGATCATGGTAAACACGATGCGAAACGTGTTGTGGAAACGCTCAATGGGGCGATTCATCACGGTCGAATGCTCAGCAAGAGAGGCCGTCACCCATGGGTGCGCCAGTTGCAGAAGCGCGGCGCGGCCCGCGCCGAGGAACAACGCCGACTCGCGGTTGATGCGCCAACTGATCGAGGCCGGCCCAAAGATACCTGCAGCGGGGTTGGTTACGCGCGCGGCAACCGACGTGAACAGTGATTCGCTGTCTTGCTGCGTCACCGATTGCATGTTTTCGTCATCGGAGGCCATGTTTGTATCTGTCGCGGCGCAAAACACTCGCAAAGAAAATGCGCACTTCGCTCTGTCAGGCAGGGCCTGGTTTGTCTTCTTGCTCCAGTGCAGCGTCGATCATCGCTTTGAGGCTCAATTCCACGTCGTTTTCCGTCGTGACCCAACTCGAGACGCTGATGCGCATTGCGGATTTTCCCTGCCAGATCGTCGGACCGGCCCAGCAAGTTCCGTCCGCCTGCAAGCGCGCGATGACTCCCGCTGTTTTCTCGGCGTCACCGAACGAAGCCAGCACCTGGTTCAGGACAACTTCGTTCAGCACTTCGAATCCGGCGGCTTTCAATCCCGCCGCAAAGCGCTGCGCATGAGCGCAGGTTCGCTCGACGATCGCAGCCATTCCCGCCCTGCCCAATTGCCGAAGACCGGCCCACAATTCGATGCCCCGGGCGCGGCGCGAGAGCTCGGGAGTGAAGTCAGAGGGTTCGCGCCGTCCACCACGTCCCAGATAGGCTGCTTGCATGCCCATGGCCGCACGCAAGGCTTCTTCGTTCCGCACCAAGGCAAGTCCGCAATCGTAGCCGAGGTTCGGCCATTTGTGCGCGTCGGTTGCCCAGGAGTCGGCCAGCTCGAAACCCTTCACAAGGTGCCGGTATCGGGGCGACGCAGCGGCCCAAAGGCCGAACGCGCCGTCCACGTGGATCCACGCGCCCGCAGCGCGCGCCTGGGGACAAATTGCGCTCGCGGGATCGAATGAGCCCGTGTTCACGTTCCCGGCCTGCAGGCAAAGAATCGTCTTGCCGTCGAGGTGCGGCAGAGCGTCAGCCCGCATGCGGCCCTGCCTGTCGACGGGGACCTGCACCACGCGCTTCTTTCCCAGCCCGAGCATCGAGAGCGATTTAAGGAGCGAGGGATGCGCTTCCTCGCCGACCACGACGCGCAATTCGGGTGCTCCGAAAAGTCCATCTGCCTCGACATCCCAGCCGGCGCGCTCAAGCAGAAAGTGGCGCGCCGCCGCCAAGGCTGTATAGTTGGCCACGGTTGCGCCGGTCACCACGCCGCCCGCGGTCCCTTCAGGCAACCCAAGCAGCTCGCGTGCCCATCCGACGGCCGTCTCTTCCAATTCGGCCGCCACCGGCGTCGCAGTCCAGAGCCCAGCGTTCTGATCCCAGGTGTCGACCAGCCAACTTGCCGCCATCGCAGCAGGCAAACATCCGCCGATCACGAATCCAAAAAAACGGCCACCGGAGATCGCCATCGTAGCGGGACCTCCGAGTTCACTGAGCAAGCGAATGACCTCGGCTGGGGCCGTCTCCGATTCCGGCAGCGGCGTACGAAGCGCGCGCATGGCCGAAACCGCCTCGGCGCTTGGCGCAACCGACCGGCGATCCAAAGATTCGAGGTATGCTACGGCAGATTGGGCGGCTTGTTGAAGGACGGCGGTGCGCTGGGCAAGTTCAGGACGTTGCGAATCAGAGGATATTGAGGCTCTGTGTGACATGGCGGCTGTCCTAAGTACAGCGAGTCTACCACTGAGATGGAAGTCGATTCTGCGGCGGGCGGGTTTGGTGGCCGAAGCGATGAAACGGGCTAGCGGCCGCCTTAGGAAGTTGAATTCCGCGGCAATTCGAGGTATTCTAGCCATGCAGACGAATTTGTCCGTCAGGTTATTCCGTGTGCGCACCGGCTGGCGGAGAGAGGAGTGGGCTCATCGCCCACTTTTTATTTGCGGCAAATTGCACCCGGAAGCCACGAGAAATCAATGTGATACGGGCGAAATGGCCGCCGTTTGGCAGCAGGGTCGATGGCGGTTAGCTTGGACGAAATCCGGAGGGCGGCGGAGCGGGTGGCCGCCTCGCATGGACTCGACGTGGTCGACATCGAGTTCACCGGTTCAGCGAAAGAACGCGCATTGCGCGTGTCGCTCGAGAAGAACGCCGAGGGCAGAGCGCAACTGAAAGCTGCCGCAGCGGCTGGAGCGGAAGGGTTGCCGGAAAGACTGAGGGAGGGTTCGCTCAGCATCGAGCAGCTTTCCGGCGTAACGCACGAAGATTGCGCGGCGTTCAGCCGCGATTTTGGGGTTTTGCTCGATGTAGAGGATCTGGTTCCCGGCAGCGAGTACACGCTGGAGGCCAGTTCACCCGGATTGGATCGGAAATTGAGCCGACCGGAGGACTTCGAGCGATTTGTTGGTTGCCTGGTGAAAGTGCGGACCTTTGAACCGATCCGCAACAACCGGCACTGGCAGGGACGATTGATGGCAATGCCGCCAGCTATACGGGACTCAGGAAAGATCTCGATTGATCTGGCGGCCGTGAAGCAGAACAGCAAGAGCCGTAAGGCGGGCGTAAACGCGGTGGAGATCGCCCTCAGCAATATTGAGAAGGCGAATCTGGTTCCGGAAATCTGAAGGGCGAGCTACGAGCCTCTAGCTCCTAGCTTCCAGCATGTGAGCGCGCGGACTGAAAGCTGCTGCTCGCACAAGAATCGCAAAACAACAACGCAGTCACGAGGCCAAAAGAAGGCCGGGCGACGCGGAACGAATAAGAGAGTTCAAAACGAGTATGGCAACCAGCGCTTTGTATCAGAGTATCGAGCTTCTGAGTTCCGAGAAGGGCATCGATCCCGCCATCGTCGTCGGCGCGGTCGAGGAAGCTATTGCCCTGGCGACGCGCAAGTTCTACAAGACCCAGGAGAACATGCGTGGGGAACTGAACAAGGATACCGGCGAGATCACGGCCTACATCTACAAGACGGTGGTCGCCGACGAGGAACAGATCGAGGATCCGGTAAACCAGATCACGCTTGCGGAGGCCAATGAAATGGCCCCCGGCGTGGAGGTGGGGAGCGAGATCCGCATCTACCGGGACACCAGCCCGCTGGGCCGCATCGCCGCGCAACTGGCCAAGCAGATCATCTTCCAGAAGGTGCGCGAGGCCGAGCGCGATACGGTCTTCCAGGAGTATGCGCACCGCGAGAAGGAAGTACTGAACGCGACGGTGAAGCGCCTCGAAGGCCAGGACATCATCTTCGACCTGGGTAAGGCCGAGGCACGCTGCCCAAAACGCGAGCAGTCGCGGCTGGAGCAATTCAGCGTGGGCGAGCGCGTGCGCGTGGTGCTGATCAAGGTTGACCGCGCAGCCAAAGGGCCGCAGGTGATTGTGAGCCGTGCCGCGCCGGAGCTGGTGTCGAACCTGTTCCAGTCAGAGGTTCCCGAGATTTACGACAACACGGTGGTGATCCGCGCCATTGCGCGCGAGGCGGGCGAGAGGACCAAGATCGCCGTGCAGAGCCGCGACAAGGACGTGGACCCCGTGGGCGCGTGCGTGGGCATGAAAGGCATGCGCGTGCAGTCGATTATTCGCGAACTGCGCGGCGAAAAGATCGACATCATCGAATTCAGCGATGAGATTACGACCTTCGCGGAAAAAGCGCTGCAGCCGGCAAAGGTGAGCCGCGTCTCCATCACCGACCTTACCGACAAACAACTGGAAGTGATCGTCGACGACACGCAGCTTTCGCTGGCCATCGGCAAAAAGGGCCAGAACGTGCGGCTGGCAGCGAAACTGCTGGGCTGGAAGATCGACATCAAGAGCGAAGAGGAGAAGCGCCAGGAGGTCGAGCAGCAGATGCAGGCTCTGGCGGGCCCTGCCACCACTCCGATCGAGCAATTGACCGAGCTGGGCGAAAGCATTATTCAAAAGCTGATCACGGCAGGAATCACGACTGTCGAGGGCCTTGCCGACATGACTCCGGAACAGCTCGAAGAGATTCCTGGAATCGGCGAAAAGACGCTGGAGAAGATCGGCGTTGCCGTGCGGAACTACTTTAGCCGATTTGAAGAGGCTGAGGCGGCGCAGGCGGCGGAGGCAGCACTCGCGGCTGAGGCAGTCGATGCGGAAGCCGCAGCCGGGACGGAAGCAGACGAAACGGCTCTGGCCGGCGCGGAGCTCGGGAAAGATTCGTTGGTCGACGCTGAACCGCCGATGGCGGGCAAAGAGACGGAAGAAATCGCTACGGAAGAGGCCGAGGCTGAAAATTCAGCCGAGGTGATTGAAGAAGCCGAAGGTGTAGCGGACGCGACGGCCGAAGAAGAATCCGAGCAAACAGATCAAGATGAGATTGAAGCCATCGGCGCCGAAGAGGTTCCAGAACTTGGCGCTGATGAAAGTGAAAGCGGAATCGAAGAAGAGCGGCCAGATAAAGAGGGCGGCGCGTAAGATGCGCCGCATTCTCCGATTGCAGGTGCGCGACAAGGGATATTTTGAGAGCGGGCAGTGCCAAGAGGTGGTCATGAACGACCAAGGGCCTTTTGGCGGCACAAACTGAAAAGAGGCGGATGAGTAAGGTTCGAATCAACGATCTCGCGAAAGAGCTGGAAGTCAAGTCTCGGGCGATTCTCGACGTTCTTCCGGAACTCGGCGTTTCTGGCGGGAAGACGCACAGCAGCTCGCTAGAGCTGGACGAGGCGGAGAAGGTTCGTGCGCACTTCGCGCGGGAATCGCGGCACGCTGCGACGCATGCCGGCGCGGCTTCTGGGCGCCATGGCGCGGACGCCATTGTTCCCAAGATTGATCTTTCGCATATCTCCAAGCCCGGCGATGTGATGAAGGCCCTTCTAGCCAAGAAGAAGGAAGAAGAAGAAGAGGCTCGACACGCGCGCATCCCGGTGAAGCCGCCTGCGGTTACGCCAGCCAAACCCGTTGTGCCAGCCACCGTTGCTCCGGTGGGCGCGAAGCCCGCAGCAGCCGCTCCGGCCAGGCCAGAACCGCGCAAGATCGTTCCCCAACCGCGCTCAGCGCCTCCCATTGTCGCTCCGCCGCCCTCCACCCCAGCCATTGCCTCGCGTCCGCCCGTAGGGGCGGTTGTCGCCAAGCCCGCCGCAGGGGTTGCTCCCGCGCGTCCGGTTATTGTTGTGGCACCACCCCCAGCCGGCGTGGTTGTTAAGCCGCCCGCGGCTCCAATCGCACGCGAAGAAAAGATCGCCGTTAAGGCACCGGCAGCCGTCGCTTCATCCGTTGTTGAAGCTCCGGCGGCAGCCGCAGCCGTGACGGAGCAAGCTGCGGTAGCACCGCATGCCGGCGAAGCTCCCGGTGGAGCGGCAGGCGCTGTGACAGGTATCGCCGCAGAATCCGCAAACGCTCCCGCGAAAACCGCCAAGGTCATTGTCCCCGCGCCGCGCCGCATGGTGATGCCGCAAACCGGGCCGCGGCCGGTCTACAAAGCGTCCATCGTTTCAACCCCTCCCGCAGCCACTGGAACCGGGCTGCAGCGCGGAAAACCGATTTTCGATCGCAGGCCGGCAAGCGGACCGGCAGGTCCGGGCCAACGATTCCCGGGAACAGGAGCACCAGGTCAATTCGCAGGAGGGCCACGCCCCAAGCATCCCACGCGCGCAGGCGCGGGCGGATTTGCGGGGCCTGGTGGAGCGGCGGCTCCGGGAGCACGTCCCGGCTTCGGCGCACGCCCTGGATTCGGTGCGCGCCCAGGCTTCGGAGCGCGTCCAGGCCCTGGCGGCGCAGCGCCGCCCCCTGAAACTGCAGCACGCCCGCAGCGCGCGAGTTCACGAGGCCGCGGTCGAGGCAAGCAGCAGTATCCCAAAACCAAAGAAGGCCCGATGAAGGGCTTTGTGCCGCCGCCACGCTATGGCGGCGCACAATACAGCACGGAGCCGATGCCCATCACCAAGGACATCACCGTCACGGAAGGCATCAGCGTGAAGGACCTGGCCGAGAAGCTCGACGTTCGCGCCAAGGACCTGATCGCGACGCTGCTGATGGGAGGCGTATTTGTCACGGTGAATCAGTCTCTCGATGCCGAAATGGTGAAGGACGTGGCGGCTAAATTCGGCGCGGCAGCCACTGTCATCAGCTATGAAGAGGAGATCGCCAACCAGGCGATCGAAGAGGTGCTCGAGGCCGACAATTCCGATGAGCTCGAGGTGCCGCGTTCGCCGGTGGTCACGGTGATGGGCCACGTCGATCACGGTAAGACTTCGCTGCTAGACGCGATCCGCGAGACGCACGTTGCGGCGGGCGAAGCGGGCGGAATTACGCAGCACATCGGCGCGTACAAAGTGAAGTTCTCCAAGGAAGGCTCGCCTGCCTCAGGCCGCGAGATTGTCTTCCTCGACACGCCGGGCCACGAAGCCTTTACCCGCATGCGTGCACGCGGAGCCAAGGTCACGGACATCGTCGTGATCGTGGTTGCCGCCGACGACGGAGTGATGCCGCAGACGCTTGAAGCGATCGATCATGCCAAAGCTGCCGAGGTTCCGATCATCGTAGCAGTAAACAAGATTGACAAGCCCGAGGCCAATCCCGACCGCGTGAAGAAGCAACTCGCTGATCGCGGACTGATTCCCGAAGAATGGGCCGGCGCGGGCCAACAAGGCACGGTTTTTGTCGAGGTTTCCGCAAAGAAGCGGGTTAACCTCGATTTGCTGCTCGAGATGATCTGCCTGGTGAGCGACATCAAGGCACCCAAGGCCACGCCCGGACGCAAGGCCCTCGGCAGCGTTCTCGAAGCCAAGCTGGATCGTGGCCGCGGCGCCGTTGCCACTGTACTTGTCCAGGATGGAACGCTGCATCTGAACGACAGCTACATCGTCGGCAACACGTTCGGCAAGGTTCGCGCCATGTTCGACGATCTTGGCCGCGCGCTTGAAGAAGCCGGCCCCTCCACTCCGGTTGAGGTGCTGGGCCTTGAAAGTATGCCCGACGCCGGCGACACCTTCCTGGTGGTGGCCGACCGCGACAAGGCCAAGGGCATTGCGCAGTACCGCAAGATGAAGGAACGCGACGCGCAGCTTGCCAAGAGCTCGCGCGTGTCGCTGGAAGGATTGGCGGAGCAGGTTCGCCAATCGGGGATCAAGGATCTGCCGCTGATTATTAAGGGCGACGTTACCGGCTCGGTGGAAGTGCTCGCCGACTCGCTGGTGAGAATGTCGACGGAGAAGGTGCGGGTTAAAGTGCTGCACTCCGGCGTCGGCTCCATCACCGAGAGCGACGTGCTGCTGGCGACGGCTTCGAATGCCATCATTATCGGCTTCAATGTGCGGCCGGAACGCAAGGCGGCCGAGCTCGCTCAACAAGAGAACGTGCAGATTCGTCTGCACTCCATCATCTACGAACTGCAGGATGAGATTCGCCTGGCCATGTTGGGGCTGCTCGAACCGGCCTTCAAGGAGAACTACGCAGGCCGCGCCGAGGTCATCAATGTTTTCCGTATTCCCAAGGTGGGTACCATCGCCGGCAGCCGTGTGCAAGATGGCGTGATCCGCCGCGACGCCGAGGTGAGGGTTATGCGCGATGGAACACAGGTCTTCAAGGGAAAGATCGCTTCGCTGAAACGGTTCAAGGACGATGCCCGCGAAGTGACCAACGGCATGGAGTGCGGCATCGGCATCGCCAACTTCACCGACGTGAAGGAAGGCGACATCATTGAGGCTTTCAGCACAGAGAAGCTGGCAGCCGACCTGGGCGCGCTGACGTCGGCTAAGGCGTGACGCCAGTCCAGAACCAAGGAAAGACGGGCCTGCTTCTCATTTCCAGGAGCAGGCCATTTCTTCGTTCGCCAGCAAGCGTATCGAACGTGACCACAGCCGTTATGGCATCTAACTTTGCATTCAAGAAAGAACAGATAGTATTCTGACCTTTCAATGCGAGTCAGGCTGACGCGTCGCGCAGCCAGACGGCCGCATCGAAGCTATGCGCGCAGGTGTAGCCTTCGTCCTTATAAAGTTCGATAGCCTCGGCGTTGGCCTCCGTCACGGTGAGGGAAATCTCCATGGCGCCAAGGCGCATGAAACTGTGCGCGGCCTGGGAGAGCAACATTCGAGCCAGCCCGCGGCGGCGGAAGGCGGGGTGAACGCAGACCTGGGTCAGGTGTCCGCTCTGCCCGCTGACGCGGGAACCGAGGACAAGAGCGGCCAGCTCGCGGCTGGTTTTTTCCACGATCACATGGGATGCCTGCTGGGAAAAAGTGCCACAGCCGGCATAATGCACGATGTTGTTCAAGAAACGCATAGAGCCGTGAACAGAGCGGTATTGGTCGTTTATCAGGCTGTCGGGATGGTCGCGGTATGCCTCGCAGATTAGACGAGCGGCGGGCGCCAGATCTGCCTCGCGCCACGAGCGAAGCTCCAAGTTGGCGGGCATATCCATCTCCGGCGGCTTCAAATGTCCATGCAACGGCCGCACCAAAAACAGCCTGCGAAAGATCTCAAATCCCGCATCGCGGAAGATCGCGCCGAACGTGCCGGAGGGATGCAGAAGCAATTGCGCTTCGATGCGCTCAACGTGTGGCGAATTGAGCAGCAGTTCAAACAGATGGCGAAGTAAAGTCTCTTCGGTACTTGATGCCTCTCCGTTCGCGTCAACCGGCAGCGCGAATACGTCGCCAATGACGGCCTTGGTTTCCTCGTAGACGCAGAATACGTAGCCGACTACACGGCCGGAGGCAAGCGCCGCATAGCCGGGCAGCATATGGTTGTCAAGATATTGCATGAGGAGACGCGCCGACGCCTGGTAGTCCCAATGGAGGCGCTGCTCCCACAACTCTCCCTCGGCCTCCAGCACCGATCGCAGGACCGGAGCTGCGAAGTGCCGAAGGTCGAGTATCTCGATGGAACCACCCGAAGTCAGCATTCGTCCTCTTATAGAGTGCCCGGTTTTGTTCGCTCAAGACCGATGAGTGTGTTTGCGGTCTCTGATTTGCGGAACCATGTCCGAATTGCGTGGTAGGCGCCGGCTTTCGAAGATTCGAATCAATAAGACGCTGGGCGAAACCACTTTCAAAGGACGGCGCGCGGAAAAGCCCTTCCGGCAACTTTGACACGAGTTCGCGCTCCGCCGCAAGTTGACGAGCACAGCTATTTGCTGCCTACGAGATAAACTTCCAGCCCTTGTTCCGGCCAGGCGAAGAGCGGCTCGTACTGGCGGCCTTCAAGAAGCTCGCTCAGCACGAGTTGCGTATCGAGATCCACTCCACGGCCCTGAATGCGCGCCACAAGGATATGCTGCTCGTCGGGCACGCCGTTCTCGTCGTAATTCACCACCGCGTGGTTGCGGTAAAACGAGAGCCCGAACTCGGCGTCACGGCGAACGCGGAACACGGCAATCGTCTCATTTGCAGGGACCAAGTCTGAAATTCGCTGAGCAAGTGGCCGGACCGAATAAGTGCGGTCGAGAAGATGAATGACGCGCTTGGTGGAATCGACTCCGGGGATACCAAAGAACGGGCCCACGCCATACACAAAGAAGACCAGCACCACGAGAATCCAACAGGTGGCCGGCCGCAGCCGGGCCACACCATAGCCCTTGGTGACAACGAGAATCAGGAGCGCCGCACCAGCTGCGGCCAAAGCGGCGGCGGCAAGCGCATGAGCGGGCGGGACGGCCACGCCATCGGCGAGCGGCATCGCTGCACCATGAACCACAAACCAGGGCAAGAGCAGTGCCACCAAGGTCATGGCACCACATACCAGGGCATGGCCAAGGAGTATCCATCGGTTGAGTCCTGGTTGCCTGCGCCGATAGAGGTAGTCTCCGGTGAGAATGGTGATGGGCGGAAGTGCGGGGAGGATGTAGCCCGGCAGCTTGGATTGCGAGAAGGAAAAGAAGACGACGGGAATGAGCGCCCATAGCACCAGGAACTCGGGGAATGCGTCGCCCGGACGCGCCGGCAATGGCTTTCCCGCCCGGGAACGGCGGAGCCTCCACTCTGCGACTGAGGTCAAAATGCCGTCGATCAAAGCACGAACCGCAATGACGGTCCAAGGCATGAGGCCAAGGAGCACAACCACAAAGTAGTACCAAAATGGCTGATTGTGCTGGTAGCGGTCGGTGGCGAAACGCTGCAAGTTGTGTTCGAGAAAGAATTCCCGAAAGAACGTGGGGTT
>Ga0181535_10003309_pt1 | contig 18852 bp, 19 predicted proteins | sample PEATcosm2014_Bin_44_FD_119774 | JGI IMG/M metagenome (GOLD analysis project Ga0181535, IMG submission 119774) | Peatland microbial communities from MTU Mesocosm Facility, Houghton, MI, USA - PEATcosm2014_Bin17_30_metaG | ecosystem: Environmental > Terrestrial > Soil > Wetlands > Peat | place... | reverse complement strand
TCCTGCGCGTCGAGCGCCAGCGCCAGGCCGAGATCGGCGTCGAGCGAGCGTTCGTGGAATTCGTCGAACAGCACGGCGGCGACGCCGTCGAGCGACGGATCGTCGAGGATCATGCGCGCGAACACGCCTTCGGTGACGACCTCGATCCGCGTGCGGGCCGAGACCAGACTCTGCAGCCGAACGCGCAGGCCGACCGTTTCGCCGACGGTCTCGCCGAGCGTCGAGGCCATGCGCGCCGCCGCGGCGCGCGCGGCGAGCCGGCGCGGTTCGAGCACGACGATCTTGCCCGTGGCTAAGGCTTCGTCGAGCAGCGCCAGCGGAACGCGCGTCGTCTTGCCGGCCCCGGGCGGCGCGACCAGCACCGCGCGCGTCCCCGCGTTCAGCGCGGCGACGAGCCGCGGCAGGACGTCGTCGATCGGCAACGGGTCGGCGAAGGCGCGCATCGCTCGCTTGATTGCAGCCGGCGGCGGCCGAAGCAAGCGCCCCTCACCCCTTGCGGCGCGGCCGCCCGGGGAAACGAAGACGCGCATGTACTGCGAGTCTACGTTAGATTTTTACAATCCTCGCGCGTCATGCCAGGCCATGACGCGCGGACGTTGCAGAGGCTTCCCGCCCTGCAATCGATTTGGGTTCCCCGGACTGGCGCGCCCCTTGCGGGGGAAAATGGCCAGCGCGAGCCTGCCGGATGAGGGGCCGGCGCGCCGGCGCCTCGCGGCGCGATCCCTCAGCCGCCTACCAAACACGCTGACAGAGCGGCCGGCTTCCGTCGTTTGGCATGCAACCACGGCATGCGTCCCATGCATGGATGACGCGCTGCAGCATTGATTGTTGTGCGGCGCACCATCATATTGAAGCCGGCTGGAGAGACGCCATCGGCAAGGGGCTCGCGCCGCGTGAGGTCGCGCGACCGCCAACCCCATGACACGAGAAGGAGCCTGAGATGGCTTTTGAATTCGTTCGCCACTATCTCGAAAATCGTCGCGTGTATTTGAGGACGCTGCGCGAACTGTCGTCCTGCACCGATCGCGAGTTGCGCGACCTCGGCATCGAACGCGCCGACATCGAACACATCGCTCGGCAGTCGGCGCGGGGCTGACGTCCCCGCCGGCCAGAAGCTCGGCGGCCCGGCGGCGGGCCGGGCAAGAACCGATCCGCGGGCGCGACCGTTGGCTGCGACCGAGAAAGGTCTTCGCGTCAGCGTCAATCGGGCGTTCGAGGATCACGGCTACGGTGCGGAATCCCTGATTAAATGCACTATCGCCGCAACGCCCGCGGCGGAGGGTCGCCGGTTTTCCGTCCCTGCCAAAAACGGGGCGGGATATGGCGATCCCGCCCCGAAAAATCGGTCGCTTACTTGATGGCGCCCGACTGTTTGTGAATCTTGATGAACTCCGCGACATTGTCCTTGTCGACCAGCGGGCAGTCGATATCGGTGTCAATCTGGGCGATCTTCCCAGTCAGGAGGTCGTGGGCGACGCTGATGTTCTTCGCCGCCAAAGCGTAAGCGTTCTGCAGCGAAGTCGACGTCATTCTGCCGGCTTGAATCAGCAGCATCGCCTCGGCCGTGCCGTCAACGCCATAGCTGAGAATGTTCTTGAACCTCGGGTCGTCTTTGATGACTTCCAACGCCCCAGCGGCCATGTTGTCATTCATCGAGATGATGGCGTCGATTTGGGGATTTGCTTGCACCCAGTCTTCCATGTAGCGCATGGCTTCTTCTTTGTTCCAATGCGCAATCTGCTCGCCGACGATCTTGACGTCCGGACGCTTGTCGAAGAACTCCTTCTGCCACGAAAGGCGACGGGCGTCGGCGTGCATGTTGCCGGGAGGTCCATTCAGAACGACGACCTTGGCGTTCTGCGGCACCTGCGTGAGCGCCAGGCGTGCGTTGACGGCGGCCTGCATGTACGGATCGGCGTCAACCGACGACGACCCGGGGATATTCTTGATGCGCGCGTTCGTCGTGATCACCTTGACGCCGTCCTTGACGGCGCGTTCGACGTATGGACGTTGCGCCTCGCCATTGTTCGGCTGAACAATGATCAAGTCATATTTGTTGGCGACGGCGTTCTCGATGAAGGCGTTCTCTTTGGCGTCGTCAGCCTGAGAATCCATCACGTCGACTTTCAGATCAGGATACTTCTTCGCCTCGTCTATGATGCCGTTCGCCAGCCATGCGGCGAAGGAATCCGCCTGGGCGCGAGCGATAAACGCGACCTTGTAGTCGCGGGCCTGACCGACCGTTGCGGTCGCCAGGCACACGGTTGCGACAGCCGCAAGGGCTCCGATTGTCTTCAGAAGGGTTTTCACGGGTGTTTCCTCTTACGTTGGTTACCAGAGAAAGGGGACCAATCAGATGATATAATCCCCCGCCGTTTTCCACACTGATCGTATTATGACTTTTCCTCCTTTGGTTCTTTAGATGACTTCGCTGCGCCCAGCGTCTTCCTGGTGCGGTTCAGCTTGGCCCACATATCGTACCCAACAGCCAACGCTATGATTGCGCCCTTGATGACTTGCTGTAGGTACGAATCCACGCCCGTCAGGTTCATGATGTTGTTCAAGAAGCCGACGATAAACGCGCCGGCGAGCGTTCCTCCGGCCGTTCCGAGACCGCCGGAAAAGCTCGTCCCGCCGATGATCGCCGCTGTCAGCGCTTCGAACTCATAACCCTGGCCCGAATTGGGGGCGCCGACATTGGTTCGCGACATCAACAGGATGCCGGCTAAGCCGACAAAGGCGCCGTTGATCAGATAGGCCCCGATCTTGATCCGTCCGATATTGATGCCTGACGCCCTAGCAGCCTCCTCGTTTCCGCCCACCGCGTACAATGAGCGGCCAAAGCTGGTGTGACCAAGAATGTACCAGGTCAAAACGCCGACGATGACCATAAAGATCACTGGGATCGGTATGAACCCAACCATCCCTTGACCAAACCAGATGTAATCGCCAATTTGATAAATATTCTGGCCGCGGGTGAACAGCAGCGCGCATCCCCTGGCCATCGTCAGCATCGCCAGAGTCGCAATAAACGCCGGAATGCGGACGTCTCTAACCATGACTCCGTTAATATAATTGCATAAAACACCGAACAATATTCCGACACCGAAGGAAACAGCCATCGATCCCGTTTGCTTGTAGACGTATACCGACATAACGCCTGCCAGGGCCAGAACCGATCCACAAGACAGGTCAAGCAATCCCGCGATGATCAGTAATGTTTCGCCAAACGCCAAAATCGTCGTAACGGAAATCTGGGCGGAGATATTCGCGATGTTTCGCGTCGAGAAAAAATTCTCGTTGAGCGCGCCACAGACGATAATCATCACGACCACAACCATGTAAATGGAGTATCGCGACTTTACCCTTTGCCAGGTGTCCCTTGTTATTAGGCTATCCATCGTCCTCGCCTTTGCATCTCTTCCGCCCGCCGCTGTATCAACCCGCGCTGACGATATTCATCGCATATCGCATGATCTTCTCTTGAGAGAACTCCGTCCGTTTAAGTTCTCCAGCTATTTGTCCCTCGGCCATAACATATATACGGTCACACATGCCGATCAGTTCGGGAAGTTCCGAAGACACCATAATGATCGACTTACCTTCCTTCACAAGGTTCGTCATCAACTTGTAGATTTCAAACTTTGCGCCGACGTCGATTCCTCGAGTCGGCTCATCCAGAATGAGAATTTCCGGCTCCCGCAGCATCCACTTTGAGAGAACGACCTTTTGCTGATTCCCACCGCTCAACGTACTGACGGGCACGTCAATTGATGACATCTTGACATTGATTCGGCTGCAAATTTCTTTGACCTTACTCCTTTCCTTTGCTTTATAGAGATGACCGTTTCGGAAAAATTGCTCCATCGACGCCAGGGCGACGTTTTCTTTGACGTCTCTGACCGGAACAATACCGAAACGTCTCCGGTCCTCGGAAAGCATCACGATGCCGCTTCTAATACTATCTTGAACTGTCTTTAACTTGGAAGGTATTCCACGAACTTTTATGGTCCCTTGAGTATGCTCATCAAGACCAAAGAGCGCCCTTACCGTTTCTGTGCGGCCCGCTCCGACAAGTCCGGCGAAGCCGACGATCTCGCCCTCTTTCGCATTGAAGGAAACGTCGTTGAATCCGCTCGGGCCGCTGAAGTGTTCCACTTCCAGAACCACCTCGCCGTGAGGAACGTTTTCTTTCGGATACCCCTGCCCGAGGGCGCGCCCGACCATCAGGGCGATAACGGAGTCAATGTCGAATTGGTCCTTGGGCCGCGTTTCGACGACTTTTCCGTCGCGCAGGACTGAGATTTCGTCGGCGATGCGGAAGACTTCGTCCATCTTGTGGGAAATATAGACAATGGCCTTGCCGCGGGCGCGAAGGTCGGCAATCTTATGAAAAAGGATTTCAATTTCTTTGTTGGTGATGGAAGAGGTGGGCTCGTCCATGATAATAATATCTGCGTCGCGAGAAATCGCTTTAAGGACCTCCAACATTTGCAGATTGGATATCGACAGTTCCTTCAGCTTTGTATCTGGATCAAAGTGAAGCCCCTCCTGCTTGAGCAATTGAAGCGTTCTTTCTCGGATGGATTTCCAGTCTATACGGCCGAGCATTTTCTTCGGCCAACGTCCAACAAATAGACTTTCTTCAATAGACATTTCAGGCATATAGTTCAATTCCTGAAATATCATAGAAACGCCGAGTTCGCTCGCTTTGATCGGCGATTCGACTTCAACCTTTTCACCGCGGATAAAAATCTCTCCGCTATCCTGTTGGTAAATCCCATTGATGGTTTTCATCAATGTCGACTTGCCGGCGCCGTTTTCGCCGCACAACACGTGAACTGAGCCTGCCTTAACTGAAAAGGACACGTCGTCGAGCGCCTGCACGCCGGGAAACGATTTGCTTATGTGCTTGACTTCAAGAACGTTATTTTGGGCCATGCCCTCCTCCATCCGACGAGCGTAGCTATTCATGGCGCTGTGCTTTGATCTCGCTCAGGTCAGGCGGAATGGCGACGGCGGAATTGCCGTCCGGCCGCGGCGGAGGGCGTCGATAAGAGGTCGTCGTCGCCGCGCTTGCGCCGGCGAAAGGCGTCTTCGCCTTGCCCGCGCCAATGACGCAAACGTCGACGCCCCCCGGTCGCCGGGCCGTGCTGCGGGCGCTGCTGTCGCGCTCGATCAGACTATGGGCGGCGTATCCGTGACCGCGCACGCGGCCGCAACCGTCGACGACGACAGCGTTGGTCCCCTGCGTTCCGCAGTCGACTCCGATAAACATTGGGCCTTCCCTTCCACTTCCGCCTGTCGGATCCTCTTCGACGCCGCTGGGTCGGCGAACCTCCTCTCAGCCCGGAACGCCGTTGGCGTTCTCCCAATCAGTCGCCTGAAATTCCGGTTGAAGGTAGAAAGAGTGTCGTATCCAACTTCGAGACCGATCGTTGTGATCTGGTATTCAGTCTCCACCAAAAGCTGACAAGCCTTGTAGATCCTCAGATGGTTTATATATTCTACGCATGTACACTTGATGTGTCGTTCGAAAAGCCGTGAAAACGCCGGCAGCCCCATGTCTTCAACCTGAGCTGCCTCGCGGCACGACAAATCCGAACGATTGAAATTTTCTGCGATGTAAGCCAGGATCCTTTCGAGCCGCTTGGGCTGGGCGCATTCGTGGTCCGCGCCCTTGAGCGACAGCGACTTCCGCTCGCGATCCTCCTGCAGAATCCTGAGCAGGCTGAAGAAAAGCGCCATCCGCTCGAAGCCGTCGGCGGTCAGCAGCGCCTCCATCCGCTCCGCGCCCTCGGCCGACGCCGCCGCCGAGAATTCGATGCCGGCCCGCGACGCCTCGAGGAGTCCGGCGAGGCCGCCGCAGTCGGAGAACCCGGCGACGCAGCGCTCGGCGAAGCCGGCGCTCAACTGCAGCACCAGATCCCGCCCGACGACCTGACCATCCCCGTCGCGGTCACTGGCGCCGGAAACCCACATGTGCGGCAGGTTCGGACCGGTCATCACCAGATTGCCCGGGCGGAATTCGCCGGCGTACGTGCCGACGTAGAAATGTCCGCTGCTGCGGCGGATCAGATGCAGCTCGTATTCCGGGTGATGGTGCCATCCCGAGTAGGCGAACGGATAGTCGTGGGCGTACACGCGAAACGTCCGCTCGAGCGGCGTCTGGATCACCTCGAGCACAGGCTTTGCATTCATGATGCGAGCCTTCCTCCCGTTTTCCAGCGGCGCCCCGCGTCGAGTCTCTTGTTCAGAACGTGATCTGAATTTTCACGTCCGACGAATTCTGCTGCGCGGCGCGTTCGAACGCCGCGACCGACTGGTCAAACGGATAGCTCGCCGAGATCAACGGCTTGAGATCGATCTTGCCGGATCCGAGCAGCGCCAGCGTCCGCTCCCAGACGTTGGCGTAGCGGAAGATGCCGGTGAGGCTGATCTCCTTGACCTCAAGAGCGACGACGTCGAGCGGAACGCGATCCTGCGGCATGCCGACGAGCACCACGCGCCCGCCGCGGCCGACCACGTCCATCAGATCGTCGAACGCGCGCGGGCTGCCGCTCGCCTCGAAGAACAGGTCGGCGCCCCGTCCTCCGGTCTGCGCCGCCACGACGTCGGCGAGCTTCTCCCGGTTGAGGTCGACGGTGACGATGCCCGGCCGGTCGGCGACAAGATCGAGCTTGGCCTTGGCGACGTCGCTGAGGATGACCTTCGCGCAGCCGCTCGCCAGCGCCGCGAACGCCACCATCATGCCGATGGTGCCGGCGCCGGCCACGACGGCGACGTCGCCGGGACGGATGTCGCCCTTGAAGGCGGCGTAAACGCCGATCGCCAGCGGTTCGACCATGGCGCCCTCGGCAAAGCTGACGTTGTCGGGCAGCCTATAGGTCAGCGCCGCCGGGTGGTCCACCTCCGGCGTCAAGCAGCCGTGAATCGGCGGCGTCGCCCAGAAGCGCACCGACGGGTCGAGGTTGTAATGGCCCTCGAGCGTTTGCCGCGACGCGAAGTCGGGAATGCCCGGCTCCATGCAGACGCGATCGCCGACCTTGAGATCGGCGACACGCCAACCGACGGCGGTGACGACGCCGGCGGCCTCGTGGCCGAGGATCATCGGCTCGTTGACGACAAAATCGCCGATCCGGCCGTGTTTGTAATAATGAACGTCGCTGCCGCAGATGCCGACCGCCTTGACGGCGATCCGGACCTCGTTTTCCGCCGGCTCAGGCGTCCCGGGGACTTCTATGTCGCGAAGACGGATATCGCCAATACCCTCAAGGACGACGGCTCTCACCTTCATAACTTTTCCTCCCGAGCCGTTTACATGAATTCTGTGGAGAGCTCGCTCCGCCCTACGCAGCAGAGTATGCGCGCCACGGATTATCCCCGCCAATCGGATTCGACAAATGTGTGTGCAAAATTTTACATTCTTGGAGGCAGTCAGCGGGTTGGGGTCCGCTGCCGCCGACGATTCCGGATCGGCCGTTCGCTCATCCGAGCGTAAAGCGGCTCTCTGACGCCGACAAAAGAGCGAAAGCGGCCGGAGCGGACGGCGTCCCTGGGATTAGGGAATTAGGGAATTACGAAATTACAAATTACGAAATTACGGTGACAGTGCATTCTATTGCCCCGGCTTGAGCGGTCTGCTATCGGGAAAGCATGTCCCGTCTCGCTCGCCTCGTCGCGCCCGGCCTGCCCCACCACGTCACCCAACGCGGCGACGGCGGGCGGAGGGTGTTCTATTCGGACGACGACTACGCCTGCTATCGCGACCTTCTCGCCGCGGCGGCGGCGGAGGCGCGGGTCGCGGTGTGGGCGTGGTGTCTGATGCCCAATCATGTCCATCTCATCCTCTGTCCCGACGACGAGGACGGCCTGCGCCGGGCGCTGGCGCGCGCGCATCGGCGTTACGCCGGCCTCGTTCACGCGCGCCAGCGGCGGACCGGGCATTTCTGGCAGGGGCGCTACGGCGCGGTGGCGATGGACGAGGACCATCTCGCCGCCGCCTACCGCTACGTGACGCTCAACCCGACGCGGGCGCGTCTGGTTGTCCGCGCCGAGGATTGGCCGTGGTCGAGCGCGCGCGCGCTGCTCGGGCTCGGCGACGATTCGCTGACCGACCTCGCCCCGGCGCGCCAACGTTTCGCCCGCTTCGCCGACCTGCTCGACGGCGCCGAGGATCGCGAGGCGACGGCGCGGCTGCGCAAGGGCGAGACGGTCGGCCGGCCAGTCGGCGCTCCGACCTTCCTCGCCGCCCTGGAGGCGCGCAGCGGCCGCCGCCTGGCGCCGCTGAAGCGCGGGCCGAAGCCGCGCGGCGCGGAGAAGGGTTAAGCGCCTTGTCAAAGTTACGCACTGTCAATGTAATCGCGTGATCGTAAACCCGCCTTGCCATCGCAAGGGCGAATCAAAGCGATTGGGCATGCCCCCGGACGAAATCATCATCGAAATCCAACGGATCGGCGCGATTTTGCGCGTCGCCGCCGTGGACGTCGCGACAGGAACCGAAGTCGTGTTCCAGGCCCCCGCCTCGGCCAGCCGCGCCTCAATCGATCGCCTGGCGGCCAACAAGCTGCGGTACGTGATGGACAAGGCGGCGACGCCTAAAGCCTAGCGGTCGGCGTCGTCGACAAAGACGGGTTATGACGCCGAAAGTCGTCGGATTGCGGCGACGGCGCACGCCGCCGGTCGCGGCGCGCCGCGGCTTTGGCCCGCGCGGCGGGAGCGCGGCGCGAAGGCCGCTGCGGCCCCAAAGCGGCGAGGAACGCCGCAGCGCCGGGCGGCTCCCTGGCCCGCCCTCGCGCAGCCGGCCCCGTCGCCTGGCCGCCCGGAACCGCAGGCGCGGCCCACGTCCGTAAGCGGCGCCCCTGCCCGCCTTTGCCGCCGTCGGCGACGGGATCGGGCGAGCCGGGCGCGACAAGGCGAGCCAGACGGGGCGTCGTCTCGACGACAGGCCGCCGAGCTCGCGGCGTTGGAGCCCCCTGTCGACGCCCGAGCGCGATCTTTCGCTTCGCCGCCTCGGAACTGCCCAGCTTTTCGGCGACGCTGGGTTTGACTGCGAGACGACGCCCGACGGCTGGGCCCCTTTTTCACGATCCAACGAAGCGGCGAGCATGCGGAAATGCGCGATTGTCCTGATGTCGTCTCTTGCGCTCGCAGGTTGCGGCGATTCCGCGCTGTTTGCGCCGATGGAGCCGACGCGGGAATCGCTCGCCGCGGCGCGGCGGTCCTTGAACGACACGGAAAAAGACGCGATTTCCGCAGCCGTCACGCGCAAGCTGGGAGAGCGGCCGCGCCGCGACTTCAAGTGGCTGCCGCTCGTCGTCAGGACGCACGACCGGGTGACCGATTATTGCGGCCTGGTGAGCGGGGACTCCGTCGTCGGCGAATACAATATCCACGACGCCAACGCGGAATTTCGCGATTACTATGCCCAGCTCACGCTTGATCGTCGCGGCAAGCTGTCAAACGTCAATGTCGTCGCCATCGGCAACAGCCGCAGCAAGGCCATCCCGACCACGGTCGACTCGATCTGCATGCAGGGCGGCTACAACGTATTGCAGTAGTCGACGGCGCCCATGTGCGGGCCAGGGGCGGCGCGGCGACGGCGATGGGGTCGCTCGGCCCCCGCGCCGCACCCCCTGTCGCGAACGCGAGCGTCCCGACGCGGGTCGACCGACGGCGTCGATCGCCCAGCCTCGCCGTCGCCGCCCGCGTCGCCGGCGCAAGACCTACATCTCAATGCGGTAGACGCCGAGCGCTTCTTCGAGCTGCCGCTCCTCGTAGCCGAAATGGGAGGCGACGGTTCGTGCGAAGACCGCGAAGATTTCAGCCAACGAAGAGGCGGCTGCGGCGGCGGGATCGTGGGCGATCGCCCGCGACGCCGCCTGCAGCCGCTCGGACAGGGCGTGGATCGTCACGTGCTCCGCTTTGAGACGATCGAGAACCGGCCGCAGCCCTTCGTTCCGCCGCAGGCGCGGAAAGAGGCTTTGATCTTCGATCGTATGGTGCATCTCGAGCAGTTGGCACTGGCGGCCGCAGAGAGTCCCGAAGATTCGGTAATTGTCGATCATCGTCATCGCCGCGACGCCGTCAGCGACGTCCTCGGCCGTTCCCAGCCCGGCGAGAAAGCGATCCAGGGCGTGACGAACGGCGGCGATTTCGTCGAGGTGATAGCGATGGTAGAGGCCGAGCCGCCGCCCGTGCGCCCGCTGCGCCTCGGTGGCGCCCGGAATCGGCGGCGCCTGGGGCCGCGTCGCGTCGTCGAGCAACGCGATTCCCTGGATCCCGCCCGCTTTTGCGGGATCGGCGGGAGCGGCCGGGGTGGAGCGTCCAGGCATGGCGGGATTCCTCGCATGCGGCCGCAGCCATTGGGGTTGGCCGGGCGGGGTTCGGATGCGTCGATCCGGCGAGACGCCCAACCGCGCGCCGCGTCCAGGGACTTACCCCGCCATGATCATCGCCGCGCCGACGATCCCCGGCAAGCCGACGAAACGGCGAAGCCGATCCTTCACGGCCGCAGAGCGGACGTGACAAGGCGTCGTGGGACGTTGCGCCCGAGTGGCCGCCGTCAGCGCCGCTGAAATGCGGGTCGAAGCCGCGAGGGACGGAAATGAATTGCGTGCGCTGTCAATGCGCCTCCAAGGGCGAACGAAGGCGGCGGGCGGCCGACGCCTTGGCCGCGCGCGGAACGAACCTCGCCGTCGATCTCTTGACCGCCCTTTTTCCAAACCGCCGACCCTGTCAATGACGCTGCTTAAGCGGCGCCGCCTTCGGCGACAGCCGCAAAGCTGTCATTGACAGGGTCGGCGGCTTGGAACGGTCTCGCAGACAAGAGATCGACGGCGAGGTTCGTTCCCCTTCAGGGGGCGCAATCTGGGCGGCGCGAAGGCCTTGCACCTGTCACCATAATCGCCGTAATCCCTTTGGATCCGGCCGGATTTCCCGCTCTGCGCGCGCCGCGTCGCCTCGCCGGCGCTAGCGCCGCCGGGCGGAGGCGACCACTGCGATGCCGGCCAGCATCATCGCCATTCCAACGACCAGCCAGAGATCGATCCTCTCCCCTGTGACATAGGCGGAAAAGATAAGCCCCGTCACCGGCACGGCGAGCATCGCGTTGGAGGTGGTTGTCGGCGAAAGACGACGGGTGGCCTCCGTCACCGCCCAAAAGGCGAAGGCTGTGGCGAAAACGCCGATATAGAGGGCGGTCGTCCAGAAAGCGGGGCTGAAGTCGCCCGGCGCCGGACCGTCGACGATCAGGGCCGCAAGCGCCAGCGGCGCCGCCGCGAGCAGCATCTGCCAGGGGGCGAGGTCAAGCGGGCTTGCTTGCCAGCGATGGCCGCGGATGTGGATAATACAAATTGACCAGGCGATCGCCGCGAGCATCAACAAGACTTGACCGAACACCACTTGCCGGTCGCCCCAGTCGAGCGAGGTCGGGCTGAAGAGAAGCGCCATGCCGGCCAAGCCGAGAAATGTGCCGCCGAGGATGCGCGCCGTCGGACGTTCGCCGAGAAGCATGGCTAGCGGAACGACCCATAACGGCGTCGCGTAACCGAGCACTGAAGAACGCCCTGGCGGGACGAAACGCAGCGCGAAAATGATCAGCGTGGAGTTGACCAGCATCTGCAGCAAACCGACGCTGACAACGATCGGAATGTCGCCCCGAGGCGGCGGCCGCACGCCCCCGCGCGCTGCAAGGATGGCGAACAACGTCGCCGCCCCAAGTATGTAGCGCAACGCGCCGATCCAGAGCGGTGTGGAGTGCCCGAGCGCCAGCTTCATCACCGTCCAGTTGGCGCCCCAGACGCCAATCGCGCAACTCAGGAAGAGAACGTCACGAACCCGAAGCGGCGCGGCAGTGGTCATCGCCAAAAGAATGCCTTCCCAAAGAACCAAAAATCGCCGCGACCTCGCATGCGGCGCCACTAAAGCTGCAAGGCGCAACGGTCGTCCAGACGTTTGTCGGCGCTTTCCCTGGCGATCGCGTGTCGCCGTATTCCAGTATTCCGCATCGGACCGTCGCCGCAAAGCCGCCTCACGGCGGCTCCTGCGCTTCGAAGCGGCCCTTCGGGTGACAGCGCCGCTCCACTACCGGATTCGACCGCGCGCGCTTAGACTTGTCGCGCCCGAGCGGCCGGTCGTCGATCGGCGCTTCCCGCCACGGAGCGAGAGCGAGCATGGCCAGAGGGGGGCTCGACGACAAGATCCATCCGGTCGGCAAGCTTGCGGCGATCGTGACCGCGCTGGCGGAGGATGGCGTTGCGATCGAGGACGCGCTTCGCGCCGTCCAACTTTCGCCGGGCGCGCTCGCATCGCCGAAGACCAGGGTTTCCATCAACCAGATTCTTTGGATTTGCCGTGAAGCGATGGAGCGCGCGCACGACCCCTTCTTCGCCTATCGCGCCGGCTCGAGAATGCGCGTGTCGACCTTTGGTCTGTTTGGTTTTGCGATTCTCACCAGCACGAACTTTCGCCAGACGGTGCGAGTCGCAGCCAAGTACCACGAACTGACGACGCCCCTGGCCGGCATTTCTTTCCGAGAGGAAGCGGCATGCGGGATCTGGACCGTTGATCCAGAGCCGCATCCCCTGATCGACGCCCGGCTCTACCGGTTTCTCGTCGAGATGCAGTTCGGCATCCACGTGTCGTTGCATCGCGACGTGATGGGACCCGCATTCAAGCCGACGGCGTTTCGCTTCTCCTATCCCGCGCCTATGCCCGCGCAGCGCTATCGCGAAGCGTTCTCCTGCGACGCGCTGTTTGATCAACCGAGCAATGAAATGGCGTTCGATGCGACTTTGCTCGACGCCGTCCCGCCGCTCGGCGACAGGCTGACCAGCCCGACGGTCTTGAAGATGTGCGACGAACTTCTGGAGGAGTTCGACCTTCGCAAGGGCGTATCGGGAAAGGTGCGCGAAGCGCTGCTCGCCAATCTCGCCGAGCCGACGCCCATCGAGGACATCGCCCGCCACCTCGGGCAGTCGCCGCGCACGCTGCGGCGCAGGCTGCAGGAGGAGGGCGCATCGGTTCAGAAGTTGCGCGACGAATTGCGACTGCAAGTCGCGATCAAATACCTCAGAGACACCGATGTGACGGTCGAAGAGGCGAGCAACGTTCTGGGGTTCAACGAGGCGGCAAACTTCCGACGGGCCTTCGCGCGCTGGACGAACATGTCGCCACAGCAATTCAGAGCGATCGCCAGCAATGCATAAGACGATCGCCTAGCGACTTGGCGCGTCGAGGATGCGCGCCGCAGCGGCCAAAATCACGCCGAAATTTGGCCGGCGGCGACCTTCTGCGCGCCGCCCCTGTCGTGGCATGACCCCGGCCTCGAACGGAAGACCCGTCGAAAAGGAGTCGCGCCATGAGCCAACGCATAGATCAATTCCGAGAAATCTTTCGCCTCAAGCTGATGCAGGCCGACAGCGATCTTTCGACCCTGAAAGCCAAGATCGACGCGAAGGCGGAAACCGCCGAGCGCGACGCGCGCGCCTGTCTGGACGAGGTGGCGAAACGCATCAAACAGAGCGAGCCCAAGACCGCGGCCGCCCGAGCGGAAGTCGAGAAGTGGGCGATCGAGCGACTGGCGGCCGCGCAGGACGCGGCTGCCGCGTTGAAGATCAAGGGCGAGACCACGAAGCTGAAAGCCCGCGCCGAGGTCGCCGAACATTACGCGCTGGCGGCGGTCGACGTCGCCGTGGCGGCGATCGACGCTGCGGAACACGCGGCGCTCGAAGCGTGGCTCGCACGTCGCGACGCCGACCACGCTCCCGGCAAGTAGGTTCACGCGATCCTTCGTCAGGCGCCGCATCGCGGCCTTGGGACTCTGAGGCCGCGCCGAGCGGCGCCCAACGAGGGATTCGGCTGAGGTCATGGAGATGAACGATGATCAGCGACATTCAAATGCTGATTCAAATTCCGCATGAACTTGCCCAGAATTGGGCCTGGTTTCTCGCCCTCGGGATCGGCCTGGTGATTCTCGGCCTTGCGGCGGTCGTGCGTTGCTTCGCCGCCACCGTCGCTTCGATGCTGTTCTTTGGTTGGCTGCTGGTGGCGGCCTCCGGCATCGAAATCGCTCAGGCCGTCTTGGTCGGACATTGGGCGGGATTCTTCCAGCACCTGTTGGCGGCGATCCTGTTTGGCGTCGTCGGTCTCTTGACGGTCGTCAGGCCGCGGCAGAGCGCCGAAGTGCTGACCTTGTTCATGGCCGCCTTCTTCCTCGTCGGCGGACTTTCGCAAATCGTCGTCGCAGTGGCGCTGGCGCTGCCGGGATGGGGTTGGCAGGTCGCCGACGGAATCATCACCTTGGCGCTGGGTCTGCTGGTGATCGCGGAGTGGCCGGTCTCGGGACTTTGGGCGATCGGGCTCTTCCTCGGCGTCGACCTCATTTTCTTCGGCTTCGCCTGGACCGCGATCGCCTTCGGCCTGCGTTCAATGTGAAAGACCTGCACTGGTCCCGCTTCGTGTGCGCTGGCGCGCAACCCTCAAACCCTCAACGATCAAGGAGCAAGTCATGACTGGAACAAGATTTGACGGCGAACGCTCGCCCGGGCGCGATCTGCTGGTCGCCCTGCTGGCGCGCAACTGGTGGGCGATCGGACTGCGCGGCGTTCTCGCCATCGTATTCGGCCTGATCGCGCTGTTTCTGCCCGGCGCGACGATGCTGTCGCTGGTGATCGTGTTCGCGATCTATGCGTTCGTCGACGGCGTGTTCGGCGTCGTCAGCGCGGTTCGGGCGGCGCAGGCGGGCGAACGCTGGGGCCTTCTGGTGACCGAAGGCCTCGTCAACATCGCCGTCGCCGTCATCGCCGTGCTGTGGCCGGGAATCACCGTGCTCGCGTTTGTGCTTCTTGTCGCCGTGTGGGCGATTCTGACCGGGGCCCTCGAACTGGCGGCGGCGTTTCGGCTCGGAACCGAAGACGGTCGCTGGTGGCTGGTCGTCGGCGGGCTCGTGTCGTTGGTCTACGGCGCGCTGCTGGTCGTCGCCCCGATGATCGGCGCGGTGGTGTTGACCTGGTGGCTCGGCGCCTATGCGCTCATCTTCGGCGTCGCCCTCGTCGTGCTCGCCTTCAAGCTCAAGGCGCGGCTCGACGAACGTCAGCGCGCCTGACGCCCCTGTTGTCCATCCCGTCAAACGCAGGCGCCGATCATGAGTCGCGATCGCCGCCCGCGTTTGGCGCGAAGGGCGCCGTCGAGCGACCGCGGGCGGTCGACAGGGCGCGCATGGCTGAGGCGCCCGGCGCGGGACGGACGCGAATTCGCTCCGCGTCACGCGGCGCGGTTCGAGACTTGAATGAATGGAGGAGCGCAAATGACAATCGATTTCTCATCGATCATCTGGCTGTTCTTCGCGCTTATGCTGCTGCAACCGATCCTCACGGCCCGGTGGTGCGCCGCGCAACGCGCGCGAACCATCCGCGCGATCGAGAAAATGCGCGGATCGCGCGTGATCACCATGATCCATCGCCAGGAGAAGGCAAGCGTGTTTGGCGTGTCGGTCTCGCCTCATATTGACCTGGAGGACGCGCAGACGGTCATCGCGGCGATCAAGGAGACGCCCCAGGACATGCCGATCGATTTCGTGATCCACACCCCTGGCGGGCTCGTGCTGGCGGCGATGCAGATCGCGCGCGCTCTCCAAGCCCACAAGGCGAAGGTCACCGTTTACGTGCCGGTCTTCGCCATGTCGGGCGGAACGCTGATTGCGCTCGCCGCGGACGAAATTGTGCTCGGCGAGTTCTCCGTTCTCGGCCCGATCGATCCACAGATCGGCGCGCTTCCGGCGGCGAGCATTGTCAAAGCGCGCAACGCCAAGCCGATCGAGCACGTCTCCGATCTCACGCTGGTTCTCGCCGACGTCGGAGAAAAGGCGGTTGAGCAGGTCAAGCGCGGAGCGGCCGAGTTGATGAAGCCGCGCATGGAAACCAAGGCCGCCGAGACGCTCGCCGACAAGCTCGCCGGCGGACGCTGGACCCACGACTATGCGCTGACTGCGCTGGAGGCGGCCGAGCTGGGCTTGCCGGTCAAGTCGGAGATGCCGCTCGAAGTGATGCGGCTGATGACGCTGTACCCGCAGCCGGTTCAGGCTTCGACGGTCGAGTATCTGCCGATCGAGTTCCCGCGCCGGAGGCGGTTCGTCTAGCGCGGCCGACGACGTGTCGCGATCGCGGCGCCGCGCCCCGTCTCTGGCGCAATTCGCAGCGAGGCGCGGCGGCCGAGCGCGCGACGACAACGATGGAGGATACGATGTCCAGCGATTCTGTGCTTGTGCATGAACTGAAGTCTCTGCGTGAAGAACTCTCGTCGTCGCAGAAGGAACGTTTGTCGCGCGCCGTCGATCGCGCGCCGGCTGGCGACGAGGCGGCAGGAAGCCCGGTTCAACCGATCGAGGCGATCGAAGAGCGACGGCTCGACGGCGAACTGCGCGAGCTGGTCGACGCGGTCAAAGAGTTCGTCGAGGACGCCGAGAAGAACGCAGCGGCGCATCCGGCGGCGACGGCGGTCGGCGGGATGGTGGTCGGCATCCTGATTGGTCGCCTGCTTGGCCGGCGCTAAGAGTGAGACCGATGATCGAAGATCTGATGCGGGACCTTCGCCTGCTGCAAAAGGCGGATTCGCTGATCGCGCGATTTTGGCTGCGCGTCGCCGCGCGACGCTTCGCGCTCGCAGCGTTCGCCGGCCTCGTCGCCCTATTCGGCTTAGCGATGGCCAATCTCGCCGGATTCCGCGCTCTCGAAGGCGCGCTGGGGCCGGTTTGGGCGCCCGCGGTCGTCGCGCTCGTCGATCTCGCGCTCGCGGCGATCGTTTGGGGCCTGGGCGCCGCCATCAAGCCCGATCCGGCGATCGACCTCGCCTTCGACGTCCGGCAGACGGCGGTTGAGGCGCTCGAGGCCGACGCGCGCGAGCTGCGGACAACCGTCGACGCGCTCGGCTCGCAGATGCGCGGGATCAAGGAAACGGTGGTCGGATTGGCTCACAATCCCTTCGACGCCGCCGCGCACGCGCAGCAGCTTCTTGTTCCCGCCGTGCTGTCGATCCTCAAGGGGCTGCGGGCGAAGAAGGAGAAAGCGCCCTAGAGCGCCGTCAGGCGCCGAGACTGCCGACCTTCGGGCGAAGTCAATGAGCGAGCGGCCCCATGTTTCCTGTCCAGGATGAAACCCGGCGTCCGTCGCAGGTCCCGATCGTCAACCTTTTGATCGTCGGGGCCAACGTCGTCGTCTTCTTGCTCGAACTGAGCGGCGGCGACGCGTTTGTCAATCAATGGTCGGCGGTTCCGGCCGACGTCATCGCCGGACATCGCCTCGTCACGATCCTGACGTCGATGTTCATGCACGGAAGCTGGTCGCACATCATCGGCAACATGATCTTTCTGTGGGCGTTCGGCCCGCAGATCGAAGATGCGATGGGTCGATTGCGCTACGTCGCGTTCTATCTCTTGGGCGGCGGCGTCGCGACGCTCGCGCAGGTTTTCATCGATCCGACGTCGACGATTCCCAGTCTCGGCGCGAGCGGCGCGATCGCCGCCGTGATGGGCGCGTTTTTGGTCACCTACCCGCGCGACAAGATTCGCACCGTGCTGTTCTTTGGCTGGTTCTTCCGCGTCACGTTCATACCCGCCGCGCTGCTGATCGGGTTTTGGTTCGTCATCCAGCTCCTCAGCTTCGGCGCCGTGACCGACGTGCAATCCGGCGGCGTCGCCTACGCCGCGCATATCGGCGGCATTGTCTTTGGCGCCGTCGCCGCGCGTCTGTTCGAGGATCCGCGCCGGCTCCGCAGAAGCAGAGACGAAGACTGGCACGCTTCGCTCATGGAATAGGGATCTCGCCGTGGAGCCGAATTTCATCCAAACGAGACCCTCGCATGTATGGGCGCGACTTGCGTCGCTGGATTACGGGGTGACCGCGCATTTGATCTGCCTTCGCGCGCTGGATGTCGGCTCGCGATTTCCGTGGCGCAGGCGACAATCTCTAAATCACTTCTATAACTGGTTAAATTACGTTGTTCCGCGCGCGCGTTTTGGCGCCTAACCCCCTAAAAACGCCCGCGCGCGAAATATTTTTGTCGCCCTGCGCCGGCCTCCGGGCCGCCGGCCGGGGGGCAGGCTTCTCAAACCCCTGCCTCCCGGGGCGAAGACTTCCCACTGGCCCGTTTTCAACGCGTCGCAATCGCGGAATTATCTTGGCTTGCCCCGCGCCCCATCCTCCCCCACCTTACGCCTATGACCGACTCGCCGATCGGCTCTTCCTCTTCGCGCCTCGTCGCCGTTCTCGGCCCCACCAACACTGGCAAGACGCATCTCGCGGTCGAGCGCATGCTCGGCCATGCGACCGGCATGATCGGCCTGCCGCTGCGGCTGCTGGCGCGCGAGATCTACGACCGCATCGTCAAGGCGCGGGGGCTGCGCGACGTCGCGCTGGTGACCGGCGAAGAAAAGATCGTGCCGCTGTCGCCGCGCTATTGGGTGTGCACGGTCGAAGCGATGCCGCTCGACCGCAAGGTCGAGTTTCTCGCCGTCGACGAGATCCAGATCTGCGCCGATCCCGAGCGCGGCCATGTCTTCACCCATCGGCTGCTGCACGCGCGCGGGATGTCGGAGACGATGCTGCTCGGCGCGGCGACGGTTGCGCCGCTGATCCGCCGCCTCGCGCCCGAATTCGTCATCCAGTCGCGCGACCGCTTCTCGCAACTGACTTACGCCGGCTCGAAGAAGCTGACCCGCCTGCCGCCGCGCAGCGCCATCGTCGCTTTCTCCGCCGAGGCCGTCTACGCCATCGCCGAGCTGATCCGCCGCCATCGCGGCGGCGCGGCGGTGGTGATGGGGTCGCTGTCGCCCCGCACCCGCAACGCCCAGGTCGC
>Ga0181535_10003306_pt1 | contig 18856 bp, 20 predicted proteins | sample PEATcosm2014_Bin_44_FD_119774 | JGI IMG/M metagenome (GOLD analysis project Ga0181535, IMG submission 119774) | Peatland microbial communities from MTU Mesocosm Facility, Houghton, MI, USA - PEATcosm2014_Bin17_30_metaG | ecosystem: Environmental > Terrestrial > Soil > Wetlands > Peat | place... | reverse complement strand
TTTGGCAAGGAGATCAGCACAGCGCCGCCGGTCCTGCTCTGTTCATCTCCTGGGCGCTATTACTTGCGCCGCCTGTTGGAGCCATTCATTCCAAGAATTGTTGTGATATCTCCCGGGGAGATTCCGCCCATGACTCCGGTGCAATCTGTGGGAGTTCTTCGTTGATTCAGATTAGGGACGGATTAGAGGCAAGAGGAAAGAACGTCGTGAGGGGGTTTGGAACCATGATTGCAAGTGAAGTGGTTGAGCGTCTTGCGAGGGGAGTGACTGAATGACAACAGCGGAATTGGCATACCGTGCAAGCGGCGATGGCACGGATCAACGCAACGAGCTCGTGATGCGCGAACTGCCGCAGGTGTATTACGTGGCGGCGAGAATCCGCGAGCGGCTGCCGAAGCAGGTGGAGATGGAAGACCTGGTCCAGGCCGGCGTCATTGGTCTGCTTGAGGCCTGCGGGAACTACGACAGCGGAAAAGATGCTCAATTCTCGACTTTTGCGAAGTTCCGCATTCGCGGAGCCATTCTGGACAGCCTCCGCAAACTGGACTGGGGATCTCGGACGTTGCGCAGAAAAGGGCGGGAGATTGCTGCGTCCGTGGCGAAACTGGAATCCTCGCTGGGGCGTGAGCCCCAGGAAGAGGAAATAGCGGGCGCCATGAACATGCGCCTGGACGAATTGCAGAGTACATTGACGCAGCTTGACGGGCTCTACCTGGTGGGTCAAGGCTCGAACCCCACCCATGATCACACCGACCCATACGATCTGATCGAGTCGGCTCCAAGCGACGGTGGCGACAATCCTTTTGAACTTTGTCTTGAAGGCGAAAGAAAGGCCAAGCTGGCTGAAGCGGTATCGAAACTTTCTGAGCGCGAGCAACTGATTCTTTCGTTGTATTACGAGCAAGAGTTGACCATGAAGGAAGTATCAAAGGTTGTAGGCATCGTGGTGTCGAGGGTTTCCCAAGTTCACGCTGCGGCAATGGTGAAACTGCGCGCCGCGCTGAGCGAACTGGATGAGAGCGCGGCAAAGCCTGAGACCAGGAAGACGCCTCAATCTTATGGTGGCAGGCAGGAATATCGCAGCGGATATGACCGGGGCTCCTATGGCGACTGATACCAAAAAGGCTGCCGCGGGCGCTGAGCAGCCGGCGAAGCCGCGAACAATTCACGCGTGCAATTTTCGTTATGCGGGTCGCCTGTCAAACGAGAATGCACGGGCATTGACTTCGCTGAATGAGAGATTCGCTACGAACGTTGCGACATCACTGGAGTTGCATTTGGGCACCTCGGTGCAGATGAAGCTGCTATCGCTGGAGCAAATGGCAATCCAGGATTATGTCCCGACCATCGCTCCGAGCAGTTACATCCTGCCATGCACGCCCAACATCATGGAGAGCACCGTGCTGCTTGAGATGGACATTTCGCTTGTTTCGCCCATCGTCGACCTGCTGCTTGGGGGAGAAGGAGCGGCGTCAGAGCAGGTGCGCGAGCTTACCGAAATTGATGAAGAGATCATGCAGAGTGTAAGCGCATTGATCATGCAGCAGATTGAAAGATCGTGGCGGTCATTGAACCTGAAGCTTACGCCCGGCCGCTGCACAAAGTCGGGAATGGTTCAGCAGATATTCCTGGCAAACGAAAAGCTTGTATTGCTGATGTTTGAAATGACGGTGTGCGGCGTTTCAAGTTCCTGTAATGTCCTGCTGCCCACATCCTTTGTGGGGTTCCTGTTAAGACACCTCAAGACGGCCCAGACCAAGAAGACTTCAAGCCTGCGGCCGACTCAAGGCCCTAGCCTTCGTGAGCGGATTCTCGACTGCGATTTCGTGGTGGCCGCGGATATTACGCAGATGCGCGTGCTTGTAAAGGACCTGCTTGATTTGAGGCCGGGAGTGGTGTTGAAGATGAAGGCGCCGGTGAGAAAACCGGGACGGCTTACGGTAGAGAACGTCGACATTTTTGAAGCGTTGCCGGTGCGCAACGGAACGCGGAAGGCCGCACAACTATCATCTCGCCTGCAGGATCCGGTTGCGGCAAAGGAGTGGTATGACGACGAACCAGCCAGTCGAAGCAAATCAACAAACCTTCTCGAGCGAGTTCTTTAACGCTCTTGCGGCGGCGATGTCAGAGGCGGGCGGATCGCCGTGGCTGATTGCTGCCGTGCCCGACGCGGAAGCGGCTCAGGACGGGACCGAGCCGGTGCGGTTCAACGTCGCGCTCGATGGCGGACTGAAAGGCGAATTTCTGCTTGAGTTTGAACGCCCGGAGGCGGCGAAGATCGCCACCACTGTGCTTCGCCAGGACAGCGAGGAATTTGGACCGGAGCATTCTGAAGCATTAATGGGCCTGGTCAAGGCGGGCGCCGAACGATTCAAAGCTGCGCTGGCCGCGGAACATGGCAGCGTCAGCGTTGCGGCAAGTCTGGATTCGCGGCCAATACCGAGCAGTGCGCAAGTCTTGCAATTCACTGCCGGCGACGACAAAAACAATCGTGTGTCGATGCGGATGCATTTGAGTTCGGAACTGGCAACAGCTCTGACGGTCCAAACACACAATGAAAAAGCGAGCGATGCCCTCGATAAGGCAAAAAAGGTTAGTGCCGGGATGACGAATGCAAACGGGGTAAACCTGGAAATGGTAATGGATGTTGAGCTCAACGTCACCTTGCGGTTTGGACAGCGCCAGTTGACACTGCGCGAAGTTCTTGACCTGACGAGCGGATCTGTCGTTGAGCTCGATCGTCAAGTGGACGAGCCAGTGGAGCTTCTGCTGGACGGCGTGTTGATCGCCAAAGGCGAAGCAGTTGTGGTCGACGGGAACTATGGTCTCCGCGTCACTGAGGTGAGCCAGCCGGTTTCCGCGTCAGTGCTGGCGCGACGGTAGGTCAAGAAGGCTTTGTAAAGAAGGGCCAGACACAAGAGAGGAAGAAATGAAACTGCTGGATTCCATTACGAAACCCTCATGGGTGGCGGGGTTCAAAGTCATCATATTCAGATGTCAGAAATGCGGCCGGTCGCTGGCGCTGGGTCGGTTGTCGGCTCGCAAGGCAGGAATCAAAATGCGCGATCGCTGGTTTTGCAGCTCGCGTTGCTTTACGGTAGCTGCCGAAGAAGATATAGCAGAACTCCTGAGGCGCGCACACGAACAGGCAGAGAATGTTTCGCGCATGCCGCTGGGGTTGAGCCTGGTGAGCCGCGGGCTTTTGACCAGCACGCAACTAAAAGATGTTGTCAATCAGCAGAAGGAGAAAGGTGGAGAGATCGGCGAGTTGCTGGTGCGCCTGGGCTCAGTGAGTGAGAGGCAGATTACAACTGTGCGTGCGACGCAATGGGGATGCCCGGTGTTTACCGTGCCAAAGCACGCGGTACAAACCGCAGTCGAGTTCCCGTTGGGCCTGATGAGTGCGTGCTCTGCCATTCCGCTTCACTACGTTGCCGCGACCAAGCTCTTGCTGGTTGGATTTGTTCAGAGTGTTGAATACGGTTTGCTCTATGCGATTGAGCAGATCACCGGATGCAAGACGCAACCCTGCTTTGTGACTCCCAGCGAATTTCAAGCCCAGCTTGAAAAGAAGGAGCACCAAGCAGCAGAGGTGGCTGAGGAGTCCCGCAAAGAAGTGAGGATCGAGGGCGTGCAATCCGCGGCCGAGATTGCACGGCTTCTCTGCAGCTATGGCATCGCGCTTGAAGCGGACGAAGCCGCGATTGTCAGGTGCAAGGACTACGTTTGGGCACGCCTCCGGTCTGGTCTTAAAGAAGTGGATTTACTGTTCAAAGCTTGTTAGGAGCTGCCTGGCGAACAGGGTTTGTTGCCTGCTGAAAGCAGAAAGGCAGGGCCGCACGGGCCCGCCGGATGGTTGTGGAAGTCGAATGAGTCCGGGTTGGAAATCGCCTTGAGAATCCGAGGTATGGTTTTCGCCCTTTCTCTGGTCTAACCGGCGTCGGCGCTCTTATGAAAAGTAAATGAGGACGTATAGCCATGACAAACGGCGTGCGCTAGCACAAATTCATGATGATGCGGTGTTAAAGCGCCGAATATGCACAGTTTTTCTTGGACAAATCTTCTTGCCTTGCCGATAGGAAACCAGCAGGGGTGGAAGAGTGCTCAGAGATATTTTGGACCCGGTGAATGAACGCAGTTGGCTTCCATCGTCAGTTTGGAGACAGCTCTGCTCACAGGAACAGAACAATCAGGCCCGCAAGAGGCCGGAGCTTCTGGATGAGATTCCAAGCATGTTGTCGACGGTACTCGGTCTGAACATCCTGCTGCAAGAGCCAAGCATCGACTTGAAAAAAGTCTCCGAGCTTGTCCTGAACGACCTCGGTGCGACGATTCAAATTCTTCGACTCATCGCCAGAGAGCCTGATCTGACACCGGAACTCCCATGCCGCATGGGTGGCTGCCTGGCCAGCCTGGACGTGGATCAGTGGTTTCGCGCGATCTCTGCCCGAACCTTTCCCCGCGATCTGGAACATGTTGAGACGAGCGGCTTTTGGGAACACAGCCGGCTGGTGGGTCAATATGCACAGCTGGTGGCCGAATCCATGGGAGATATTTCTCCTGAGGATGCCTACCTGGTAGGGCTTCTGCATGGCGTCAGTTCCATTCCAAAAGTATTAGGGTGGACGAGCTACGGTTCCGGTGGCGAAGTCTCAGAAGCCATGCGCGCAATGGAAGGGACGCTTCCACCATTTGTGCTCGATGCGATTCACTCGATGACCGATTCAGCCAAATCGGCTCCCTGGAGATTTATCCTGACCGCAGCGCATGAGCTGGCGAGCGCCCGCATGGACTACGTTTGTGACAATGCGCCGAGCCTGGAATGCGATGGGCACGGGATCATCTCCGAAGAGACTTCAGTTTGTTAGAGGCGGCAATTCCTGCCTAAGTGGGCAAACTTAACCGGGCCTGCAGAGGTTGGGATCGCAACCCCCGTCTAATCCGCTTCTCATTCACCCCTCATACGTGGTGCTAACTCATATATAGATTGCTGTCTTTTGGCGTTGAAATAGTTAGACATACGAGATAAACCCAGTTCAGCATGAAGTGGCCATCGACGTGCATATTCTTTGCATGAGGCCAAACCATGAGTAGTGGATACTACGCAGCCAGCACCGCGCTGATGTCCCGCACGCAAGCACTCGACACAATTGCCAATAACCTGGCTAACGTGAGCACGGCCGGATTCCGGGCGAGCCACAACGTCTTCAGCTCTCATTTGGCCACCGCCGATGATGAGCAGCTTTCCACGCTGAATGAGGATGCGAACGACTATGGCATTCTGAGCGGCACACGACTCGACAGCACCCAGGGTGCGCTGGTACCCACGGGAAACGATCTCGACTTTGCGGTTCAGGGTGCAGGTTACTTTGAGGTGCAGGCAGCATCAGGTCCTGTTTACACCCGTGGCGGCAACTTTAAAGTTTCACCTCAAAAGCAGCTTGTCACGGCTGCAGGCGATCCGGTGCTGGGTGACAATGGCGGACCGATCACGGTTGTGGGTCAGCCAGTTTCAGTGAGCTCGGATGGAACAATTTCGGTTGGTGGCGCAATTTCAGGAAAGCTGAAGGTGGTGGAGTTTGCGCCTTCAGTGCAGGTACAGAGCGCCGGAGGAACGTATTACACGGCGCCAGCCGGCACTGCTGTGGCGTCTCCTGATTCAAAAGTGCGGCAGGGAATGCTGGAGAGCTCGAACGTAAACCCGATCACCAGTGTTGTTGAGTTGATCAATGCTCAGCGCGAAGTCGAATCCATGCGGCGCGCGCTCTCGATGTTTGGCACCGAGATGGACAAGACAGCGTCGCAGGATTTACCACGCGTAGGCTAGCCCAGTTTTGAAGGGGTAGCCCAGGAATTCCAAAAGGAGATTGCCATGTTTCGTGCTCTGTACACTGCGGCTAGCGGAATGACCGCGCAGCAGTTGAACCTTGATAACATCGCCAACAATCTTGCGAACTCGAGTACGACTGGATTTCAACAGCGCCAGGTCAACTTTACCGATTTGTTGTACCAAAACCAGATCATGCCCGGCGCGGCCGCAACCCAGCAGACGACAGTGGCGGCGGGTTTGCAGATTGGTCTTGGCACACGGCCCTCAGCAACGGAGATCATTCAGACACAGGGCGATTTCTCCACGACCGGCAACCCTCTCGACATGGCAATCCAGGGCGCCGGGTTCTTTCAGATTCTGATGCCCAATGGACAGACAGCTTACACGCGCGATGGTTCCTTCCATCCCGATGCGCAGGGAACGCTGGTGACCGCAGATGGCAACCCGTTGCAGCCGGCGATCACCATTCCCGCGGACGCAGTCAGTGTCACTATCGGCAGTGACGGAACCGTCAGCGTGACTCAGCCCGGACAGACAGCCGCAACGCAGGTGGGCACCATCCAGACGGCATTGTTCGTCAATCCAGGCGGCCTCAACAGCGTTGGCAACAATATCTACTTGCCGACGACAGCGTCTGGCGAGCCGGTGGTTGGAACCCCGGGCGGCGCAGATGGATTGGGAACTCTACAGCAGGGCATGCTGGAACAGTCAAACGTAAGCGTGGTCAACCAATTCGTAGCAATGATCCTGGCACAGCGGTCCTACGAATCGAATTCCCGCGTGGTAAAGGCAGCGGATGAAATGCTGCAGCAGCTTAATCAGCTAGCTCAGTAAGAGTTCGGCACGTGCAATAAGGATGCGGGAAGCGAGGACTTATGACGGGAAGATGGATCGCTGGATTCGTGGTGACAGTTCTGGGGCTGACCGGTTCAGGGCAGTGCCAGGAGCACTATGCGATCACAGCCCGTCAAGTCGCGATTGCTTTGTCAGCGAAAGGGACTTTGATTTCTGAGAAGCAGGTTTCACTGCTTGCCAAAGTTGTGGCGACCGAGCCGAATCCTGCTCTTGACGTGCTTTCAGTTGAACCAATGGACAACAGTGATCTGGGGCCACAAAGTGAGACACGCTCACAGGTCAAGATTGGCTGTCATGTATCCGGCGCTTGCATACCTTTTTACGCGCTCGTTGGCTCACCCAAAAAGACCGCCGCGAACGGGCCCGGCGCGTCAGGAACCTCGACACCATCTGCAATCGCTGGTCTCAAGGCGAATCATGCAATCACCATGAAAGTTGGAGCACACGCCACGCTGGTGATGGATGATGGACGGTCACATATCGAGGTTTCAGTTGTAAGTCTCCAAAGCGGCGCTGCCGGCCACTTGATTCGCGTTGCGAGCTCTGACCGCAAGCAGATTTATATCGGCGAAGTGATGAGTCCAAACCTGCTAAGAAGGAGCTATTAAGATGCTTTTCGCGCGGATGTCTTTCGGAAAAGCCGCTGCTCTCGTACTTCTCTGTGCCTCGACAACTGTGGCGTTCGGTGCAAACCCCTTGAAGAATAAGAAGGACACTCCAGAGAAACTTCGGGCGGATTATATTACTCGCTTGCAACAGCGGTACGTCGCCGCAGACGATGAGCGGACTGTAGGCAGTCTATGGTCAGCACAAAGTACATTGGGAGACTTCTCCGTTGACTACAAGGCCACGCATCTCAATGACACGATTACGATCCAGGTTGCCGTTCAGACCACGGCTGCGCAATCCGGCACTGTTGACAGTGAAAGATCCTTTACTACCACCTCAGCCATTACTGGTGTGATGGGCAAGACTCCGAATGCAACGAATCCTTTGCTGGCGGCGAATTCGTCATCGGCGCTCAAGGGCCAGGGATCAACGGCATCCAATACGCTCTTCCAAACCAGCCTGACGGGCCAGGTGGTTGCGGTGCTGCCCAACGGAAACCTCGTTGTGGAAGCCGAGCGGCAGATTTTCATGAACAACCAGCATGAGAATGTGGTTGTCCGGGGAATGATACGGCCGGGCGACATCGGCCCGAATAATACGGTTCCCTCGACGGCGTTGAGCAATCTTGAGATTGAAATGAAGGGCAAAGGAATCATCTCGGACGGGGTGCGTCCTCCGAACTTCCTTACGAGGGCGATCCTATGGCTGCTGAACTTTTAAACGGAGTGTTGAACGTGGTGAAGCGTCCTTTCGGCAGTAAGTTCGCGATTCGACTCGCTGTGCTCGTGGGCATCTGGCTCTTCAGCGCACTTGGCCTTTCTGCATCCGATGTTGACCGGAAGGTGATGATTCGAGATATCACCGCAATTCAAGGCGTACGCGATAACCAGTTAGTCGGCTATGGGCTCGTGATTGGATTAAGTCGCACAGGTGATACCCAGCAGACATTCTTCACTGTTCAGACCCTGGCAAACTCCCTGGAGCGGATGGGCGTACAGATCTCTCCCGGCGTGGTAGTGGTGAAGAATGTGGCAGCGGTATTTGTCACCGCGTCCTTGCCGCCGTTTGCGCGGCCCGGAATGAAGATCGATGTAACGGTGTCATCGGTGGGCGATGCCAAGAGCATTCAAGGCGGCGTGCTGCTGATGACAGCCCTGCGGGCGGCCAATGGAGAGGTTTACGCAGAAGCCCAAGGCCCATTGGTGATTGGAGGCTACTCTGAAGGCGCTGCGGGAAACGTGCGCAACGTGAACCATTTGACTGTGGGCAGGATCTCAGAAGGCGGAGTGGTGGAGCGCGATGCGGCCGTTGATCTGACCCGCTTCAAGACGCTCTCCCTTCTGCTTTTGAATTCAGACTTTACCGCGGCCCGGGATATTGCAGACACGATCAACAAGGAGTTTGGCAAGCCCATCGCCACGGCCATCGACAGCCGCCGCATTGACGTGAACGTTGCTGAAAGCGGCTCACCTTCAGTGCCGGTTCTGATTGCTCGAGTGCAGAATCTCTCAATCAACTTCCGATCTCCGGCCAAGGTTGTGGTGAATGAACGCACCGGCACTATCGTGATGGGCGGGACGGTGAGGCTGTCGCCTGTGTCAGTGATTCATGGAAGTTTGACCATCGACGTGCAGACAACCAATGTGGTCGCCCAGCCGACTCCGTTTTCCGGCGGAAAGCCGGAGACGGTCACTGAGACAAAGCTGACGGTAAACGACGCTCCAGCGCAATCGATCCAGTTGGAAGAGGGGGCGAACGTGGACGAGTTGATCAAGGGTTTGCACGCCATTGGCGCAACCTCACACGACATTATTTCGATTCTTCAGGCAATCAAGGCCGCCGGTGGGCTTGAGGCCGATCTGGAGGTCATCTAATGTCGAGTCCCTCAACGCTTGGCGGATTGGCCGGGGCCGTGTCGAGCCCTCTGACTTCGGCAGCGGATTTGCTCATCAGTCAGAGCTCGTCGTCCAAGGAGAACCAAAAAATTGAAAAGTCTGCTAAAGATTTTGAATCGATATTGTTAGGAAGTTGGCTGCAGCAGGCGGAAGAGAGTTTTGGTTCCCTGCCTGGCGCGGAGGACGAAGACGATATGGATTCAGGCAAGGAACAGTTTCAGGGCATTGCAATGCAGTCGCTTGGATCATCGTTGACGGCTTCAGGGGGAATCGGGATTGCCAGCATGATCGCAAAGCAGCTTCACAAGGCAGAAGATGCGCGGGTAGCATCAGCGGCGCTGGCTCATCCCGACGCCGTGAAATAAGGGGCTGAAAAAGAGGGGAAGTACCTGTTTATAGCGGTCTTGGCGGGCAGATTGAAATTTTTGCCGCAAAGCGCCGATAGCTGTACCGTTGAGACAGGAGAAGTTGCAATGAAGATTGAAGTGAACAACCCGGCGGTGAATCAGCTGCCAGTCGACCGGGGGCCGAAGCAGGTTGCAAACGGAAGTGTAGTTGGTACTCAAGGTGCCACCGAAGACCGGACCACACTCGTGAGCGACAGCTATTCGGTCCAATCTTTGACCAGTCAGGCCTTGAGTTCCCCCGAGGTCCGTCAGGCCAAGGTGGACGCTCTTCGCCAATCTGTCAGCGGCGGTGAGTACCAGGTTGATCCGACGAAGATTGCCGGCGCCATAATCGACCATGGTGACGCATAGATGACCGATGATGCAGAGTGCGAGGCGTCGCCGGCCCAGTGATGGAAGGCTAGTAAAGGGCATGCAAATGAACCAAACGGCACCTCCGACGCGCGACCAGATCGCCGCTACGTACCTGCAGCAGCTGCAGGCACTGGCTGGCGAGATTTCTGTTGCCATGGATGCCATTTCAGGCAATGCCCTGCCCAAACTGCAGGAAAGCATCGCGAAACAGGAAATGATCTGTGCGAGCCTGGCTACAACGACAAAGGCAGTTTGTGAAGGGATTGGATCCCCGGAGCGAGCCTCGTTTCCCGGCATCGACACAACGGTTGAACGAAGGATCCAGTCGACTCGGAAGGCAATTCTCGACCTCAATTTGCAGTATGCCGCGCTGCTGAAGCACTCCGGCAGGACTATTGCTCTGCTCACTTCACTGTGCAGAAGCCATACAGAACAATTCCAGGAGGCTCACGGGCCCAGGTTGAAGTATCAGACCTGGTCCTGCGAGATGTAATTCATGGCCTCACTCAGCACTTCATTGTCGATGGCTGTTCAATCGCTGGAGGCTGCCTCAGGATCTCTGCAGGCAACCAACAACAATATTGCCAACGCGAACACGCCCGGATACACCCGCAAGGTGGCTGTCCTCAACGAAGCGGCGCCAGTTTCCGAAGGGAACTTCAGCGCCGGCAACGGCGTGGTGCTGACGGGTTATCAGAGTGTGCGCGACGAGCTGGTTCAAAACCAGATTCAGCAGGAGACCCAGGCACAGGGTGGCGCGAACGCTCAACTGACATCCCTGAACGAGATTCAGCCTACGTTTACCACCTCGACCAATGACATCGGCACTGAGATGTCAGCATTGTTCTCAAGCATTTCAGCGCTTTCGACCAACCCAACCAATTCCGCTGACCGCCAGGCTGTGCTTTCGGCGGGGCAGAACCTTGCCACGGCATTCAATACCGCTTCAAATACCTTGACCCAGCAGCAGTCCGGGCTCAATACCCAGGTAACGCAGGACGTGAGCCAGATCAGCCAGCTCACCAGCCAGATTGCTGCATTGAACCCGCAAATAGCGAATATGGAGGCGACCGGCCAAGACGGCGGAACGCTTGAGGATCAGCAAAATCAGCTCGTGCTTCAGCTGTCAGCGCTTACGAACGTCGCAGTGACAAATACCGCGAATGGCGTGACTCTGTCGACTGGGAACGGCACTCCACTGGTGATGGGTTCGCAGAGCTTCGCGTTACAAACCTCGACTGGCACGAATGGAATGTTACAGGTTCTCGACCAGAACGGGACCAACATCACCGCATCGTTGAACGCCGGCGATCTTGGTGGAACGATTCAAACGCGGGACCAAACCATTCCCGGATTGTTAAGCCAGCTGGATACGCTGGCCAATCAATTTGGGACGGCATTCAATGCCGCTCAGGCGAGCGGGTTTGACCAGAACGGCAACCCCGGCCAACCCTTCTTTACGATTCCGGCCACGGTTGCGGGTTCGGCGGGCTCGATCAGCATGGCCATTACGAATCCCGCGCTGATTGCAGCAAGTTCAAGTGGCACCGCGGGCAGCAACGGGAACCTGGCGAATTTCAGTGCGATTCAAACCAACGCGCTTCCTTCTGGGCAGACCCCCGGGAACACCTATGCGAACCTGGTTTTTCAGGTTGGAAGCCTGACTGCGACCGCGAATGCGGAGTCCAATGCCACGGCCGGCAGCCTGACCCAGCTCAACGATCAGCTCAATTCCGTATCAGGCGTTTCGATCGATCAGGAGTCTGCAAACCTGATCACCTATCAGCAAGCCTACGAGGCCGCTGCACGCGTGGTCACTACAGTTCAAGCGCTCTTCACGGTAACGATGGACATGGGTACGACGGCGGCTGAATAAGCGGAGATCGACGCTGTCCGCAGCTTTGCGAGGAAAGGTTCAGATGCGAGTTACAACGATGGTTCCCGACATGCAGTATGAACTGCAGCAGAGCCAGCAGGCTTTGGCCACGGCGATGCAGCAGGTGTCTACAGGTCTGCGGGTCAACCAGCTTTCAGACGATCCTGCCGCTTCGGCAAACATGGTGCAGTCACTTGCGGAGTCAGCCAACGTTGATCAATACACGAGCAATGTGAGCTCTCTGCTTCCCCAGATGCAGACGGCTGACTCGGCAATCAGCGGTATCGTGACCTCTTTGAGCTCAGCTCTCTCACTCGGTACATCTGGAGCGACCGGAACCACTTCAGCGGCGGGCAGGCAAGCTATCGCTGCGCAGTTACAGAGTGTTCTTTCTGACGTGATCTCCCAGGCCAACACCTCATACCAGGGCGTCTACGTTTTTGGCGGATCGGCGAGCACCACTCCACCCTTTGTCGCTGCCTCATCAACCTTTACCTCGGCGAACGGGTCGGTTGGCAGCCCCTTGTCGAATGCGACTGCACTCACTGCCGGATCGGTGACCAGTATCAGCGATGCGACCACGGGAAATACTTTTGTCTTCAGGGCTGCAGCTGGTGACACAGTGGGCACATTGGCAACAGCTATTTCAAACGCAGTTGCCGCCGGCACGCTTTCCGCGGGCACAAGCGCAACCATCAATGCAAGCGGGCAGCTTTCTATCGGAACCAATTCGAGCACGGCAGGTATCGTAGTCAGCTCAAACGATGCGGCACTGGGCCAGATGACTGCTGCTCCGGGGACAGCTGTCGCGAACGCATACGCTTATGTAGGAGACAACAGCGTCAACCAGGTGCAGGTAGGCGATTCATTGAATGTTGCTTCGAATCTGCCCGGAAACCCATTGCTGACCGGGGGGCCAAACGTCATTGGTTCTCTCACCAATCTGATTAATGCTTTGCAAAATGGCTCGTCGACACAGATAGCGACCGCCACCGCCGGCATTTCCGCAGCTATCAATTATGTAGGCCAGGCGCGGGTTCCGTTCGACAATACCATCAGCGAACTGAACAATCAGGAAAGCTATCTCGGCCAGGAGAAAGTGACGTTAACGTCGCAGCAGAGTTCGCTGGTTGGAATCAACCTTTCAGTTGCGGCCACGAACCTATCTCAAGCGGAATTGACCAGTAACGCGGTTATGGCTGCCGCCGCAAAAGTCCTGCCTGAAACGCTGCTCAACTATCTCCAATAAGAGACTGGGCATAGGGCGAAAAGTTGTTGAACTCGAACATAGGCCCCGGCGCAATGCCTGGGGCCTTACTTTTTGTATCCATGATTACTTTCTGGCACTGTACGAGTTACATGCAACCGTACTCGTTTGACCAATGTCTGCTTGGTCTTGGAGTTTCTTGTAATCGATGAATGGGGGCCGAAAGCCGAGTAAACATTGGATAGGTTGACTGGAAATGTGTTCTTAAAGTGCCGGTTCCGGCACCTGTCACTGTGTTGTGACACTAAAGTGGGTTACTAACCATCAAATACTTTCCAGATAAATGACAAAAGTCACGTCTGCCACTGAAATGAACAATTGAGGTGGCCGATAGAATGTCTGTCCAACACGACCCCCATCTCGACGAACCGGCGCCTCAAAGCAGGCCCCACAAAAAATGCCGAGTGCAGGCGTAAAAGGGCAAAAAGAAGGAGCTTCACAATGGCACTCACAGTCCTGAACAACATCTCTTCCTTGACGGCAGAGAATGCATTGTCCAATACGCAAATGAACCTGCAAAAGACCCTGACCCAGCTGTCGACTGGCCTGAAGATCAATTCAGGTTCGGACGATGCTGCGGGATTGTCGATTGTAAGCGGCCTGAATGCAAACATTGCTGCCTTGACGCAGTCTCAGCAGAACGCCAACAACGGTATTGGCCTGCTGCAAACCGCCGATGGCGCCCTGTCCCAGGTCACCACTCTTCTCAACCGCGCCGTTACCATCGCTACCGAAGCGTCGACAGCCGGCCTTTCGGGCAGCCAGTCCACCGCTCTGAACACGGAATTCCAATCGATTCTGTCTGAAATCAACCAGATCGGCCAGACCACAAACTTCAACGGCCAGAACATCTTCAAGGGCAACACCGGTACGGCCTTTGAAACGACCGCAGGCACCGCGGCCGCCAAGCTGACCACAGCCTCGACCCTGGCAGCGAACTCGGTGACAACCCTTACCGACAATACCACTGGACAATCGTTCAGTTTTACAGCGAACGCTGCAGGAACCAGCACAATTGCAAACCTGAATACGGCTATTGCAGCCGCGGTCACCGCAGGCACATTCAATGCGACCGCCTTTGCTGTAGGCGCCGTAGTCCAGGGCACTCCCGGCGCTGTTGCCGCCGATACCAATAACCTCGAGCTCACGAACACCGCCGGCGATAACCTGACGGTGACCACGACGGACAACACCACGCTCGCGAGCTTGAACGCATGGGCAGGCGCCACCAACGCCAACAGCGTGTTCATCAGCGACAGCAGCACTGTCAACAGCGCGTTGAACACCGAGATCTCCACCAACATCAGCGCTCTGTCTGCCCTGACGCTTGGTCTTTCGCCCAGCGGCACCAACCTGAACCTGTCCAGCGCAACCGCGGCGCAAACAGCGCTGACGGCCATCAATGCCGCAGTCGGCACTGTTGCCGCACAGCGCGGCGCAATCGGCGCATCAGTGAACCGGCTGACCGCTGCCACTGGCGTCATGAGCGATGCGGTGACGAACCTGCAGAGTGCTGCCAACAGCCTTCAGAACGCAGATATCGGCACGACAGTTGCCAACATGACCCAGTACAACGTTCTCCAGTCCACCGGTATGGCGGCGTTGCAGCAGTCCAACCAGGCCCAGCAGGCGGTTCTGAAGCTGGTCCAGTAACTCAACGCGTCAATCAATATGAGGCATGAGGTGGGGCGGCAACAACGCTCTACCTCAGCTTTATCCCCGATGAGACGATCTTTGATCCATTTCGCGCCCACTCTCCGGTGTCGGGGTCGATGACCCAGGTCCAGGGGTTGGCGTGTATTCCATGGCGCCATCCCGGAACGTAGGTAGAAGCTATGAGCTCCACTTCCGCAGTCAATTCGCTTTTGTCGTCAGCAGCCTCAACCACCCCGGCAGTCAACATCAGCTCCATTTTGGCAGCCAGCGCAGGCCAAAGCACGCCAGGTATTGACGTTACAGCCGCAGTTGCCGCCGGAATTTATGCGGATCGGGCGCCAGAGCGGCTTTGGCAGGCTGACCAGACAACTCTCAGCAACCAGACAAGTGCTTTGACGGCGATTCAGACGGCCACATCTGCTCTTGAGACCGACATGGAGTCACTGAACACAGTGAATGGTCCTTTGGCTGCCCGGACCGTCGCATCCTCGAACCCTAACTACCTTGAGGCAACCGCTGCCACGGGAACCGCTGCCGGGGTTCACACAGTTGTGGTGAATAGCCTGGCAAGCATCGGATCATGGTATTCGGACCTGGAAGCCAGCCCGACATCAACGGTACCGACATCGTCGATGACAATCACTACAAACTCCGGCGCCACGGCGACGTTCCCAACCGGCGCCGGAACCACAGGGGATAACCTCACCGATCTGGCAACTGCCATCAATGGGGCCAACCTCGGAGTCACCGCTTCAGTTGTAAGTGACTCAACGGGGTCGCGACTTGCGATTGTCTCCAACACCTCTGGCGCGGCTGCCGGGTTTTCGATTACTTCAGCCAACTACACAGGCACTTCGTGGACTTCTCCCGACATCCCAACCGGATCGACGCTCGGCGCCAACAGCATCACCATCACCATCGGCGGAACGCCCACCACCATCGCGACGACAAGCGGGGAGACCTATGCGCAGCTCGCAACCGCGATTAATGGGCTTGGCATTGGCGTAACAGCGACCGCGGGAACCGATGCGAATGGCACAAATCTGAATATCGCAAGCACCGATGGTGTGACGCCTTTCACCATCAATGAACCGAGCTTCGGCTTTACGCAGGCGGTTCCCGCGGCTGATGCTTCGCTCACCGTGGATGGCGTGCCAATCCAAAGTGCGAGCAACACGGTGACAGGCGCAATCAGTGGCGTCACCTTGAATTTGCTGGGTGCCGCTCCTGGAAGTCCGATCAGCTTGACGGTTGCTTCCGACGCATCCCAGGTTTCAACGGCAATCAACCAGTTTGTGACGGACTACAACACGGCCATCGGGCTTGTGAACTCGCAATTCACTGTTGACAGCTCCAGCAACACTGAGGGGGTCCTTGCTTCTGATCCCACAATCGTTAACCTGCAGAGCACTCTTGAACAGGCCATCAGTTATATGTTTACGCCGACAACGGGGACCACCACCGTTTCAAGCCTGAATGACCTGGGTATTACGGCCAACTCAGACGGATCGCTCGCCGTTGATTCAGCGACGCTCGACAACGCTCTGGCCAACAACCCCTCCGATGTCCAAAACTTCCTTGAAGGCCCGGCACTGAACGGGTTTGCGAATTCTCTTTACAACTCACTGAACACGTTCACCATGCCGTCGACAGGCGCATTCAGCGTGGATTTAAGCAGCTACGCCACTCAAAACAGCGCTCTGAACTCACAGATCAACGATTTTGAAACCAACTACATCGCGAGTCAGCAAACCATTCTCACCGCCGAATATAGCAAAGCTGAAGTTGCGCTTCAGCAGCTACCACAAGAAATGCAGCAACTTAACGCGGAGTTGGGCTTTAACTCCAACGGAAGCAGCAACGGATGACGCTGACAGAAACAGGAATGTCTTACAGACGATCGGCAGTCGAAGGTGCAAGCACAATCGGACTGATGATTGCGCTCTTCGATACGCTGGTGGGCGATCTTCGCCGCGCGGCAACCGCAATGCGCGCGAACGACATCGATACGCGCTGCCGGGAACTGAATCATGCTGCTCTGGTGCTGGGCCAGTTGGAGAACTGGATCGATCTGAAAAACGGCGGCGATTCGGCTCAAACGCTCAGCCGGTTCTATGCGTATTTGCGTTCGAAGATGATGGAGGCGGCAGTGAGCAAGTCGCCGAAGCTGCTCGAAGTGCAGATCGAGATGATTTTGCATGTCAGGAGCGCGTGGCAACAGCTTGATGCCGCTCCGCCAGAAGAGCCGGAGCCAGCAACCGGAGTTGAGGCCGAGTACCTCGACACGCCACACCCGAACGCGAATGAGGAAAGGGTTCCTTTTTCGCAATCGGTCTGAGCCGGGCCCAGAGAGGTAGGATCCTGCGAAGGGTTCAGTTGTCTTGCGAAGCATTTCCCTGCGGTCAGGCGAGGAACTGATGAAGGCCCTGGTGATAGAGAGTTCGAAGACGATGAGAGCAGTCTTGCGCCGGATGCTCTCCATGCGAGGGTTCGAAGTGTCGGGAGCAGTAAACAGTCAACAGGCTGTGGACGTTCTGCAGAAGATGGGAACTTCAGACCTGGTGCTGGTGGATTGGAATCCCCGCGAAACCGAGCGATTGGAGTTTATAGCGCGGCTGCGGCGGAAGGCTGCGCGCAACGCAATCATTATCATGTTGACCATGGCCGAGCCCGCGGAGCGCGAGCTGCACGGCGCGCTCATTGCCGGAGCCGACGACTGCCTAATGAAACCTTTTACTTCGCTGCAGTTTGACGAGAAGCTCGAAAGAGCTGGAATCATTCCGCAGTGGGGTCGATAGAGTGACATATTTAGTCAACCTTGCCGATAGTATCTCCACAACATTATCGCGGGGCGCCGATCGTGGGTGCTCGAGTTAAATTCTCAGCTCGACCAGCCGGCAGCGGGCGCGGGGGTGGTTTCTTGAACACCTGGGCGCTTCGGTTGCTTCCCGAATGTAGCATCAGCCTGGCTGTTTCGCGGCATATGTCGTGAGGTCTCTCGTTAGACAGCCGCTTTGAGATTGGCTGAGTCTGGGGCTCAGGCCAGATGGGGATGTGGCAGCGGGCGGAAGGGAGCCGACGGTGAACAGGGGCACACTAGGTGGAGTTGGAGTTGCGCTTGCGGGAATCGCCGCAGGCTTATATCTGGACGGGGGCAAGTTCGGCCAGATGTTGCAACCCACCGCGGCCCTGATCGTCTTCGGAGGCACGCTGGGAGCAGTGATGGTACAGTTCCCATTTTCAGTCGTCGTGCAGGCGGTGAAGGAATTGAAGGAAGTCTTCGTTCGCGTCGAAGATCCAGCGTCAAATCTCATTGAAGATATAACCCGCCTGGCCATCAGGGCACGCCGGAACGGTTTGCTCTCTCTCGATCCTGAGTTGGATTCCATCAAGAATCCGTTTCTGAAGAAGTCGCTGACTTTGGCTGTCGATGGCGCCCATTCTCCCGAATTGCGTGAAGCAATGGAATTGGAGATGGACCGTGAGGCTGACAGCGAGGCAATGATCCCCCGGGTGTTTGAAGCTGCGGGCGGGTTTGCCCCAACCATCGGTATTCTCGGCGCGGTCATCGGTCTCATTCAAGTGATGCAGCGGCTTGAAAACATCAACGAGGTAGGCAGGGGCATCGCGGTGGCATTTGTCGCAACTATTTATGGAGTGGGATCGGCAAATATCTTCTTTCTGCCATGCGCCGGCAGGCTCAAGGCCTTGATGCGGCGGAGACAAGTACTTCGCGAAATGATGCTCGACGGGGTGATTGCGATTGTGGAGAGGAAGAGCCCGAAAGCTCTTCACGGTAAGCTCGCGGCCTATGTGAGCAGGAAAGCGCCGGCGGAACGTGAAAAGGTTCCGTCTGAAAAGCTGGTGGCCATATGAGGAGACGCGCAAAGGAAGAAGAAGAGGGTCCGCATTCTGAGCGTTGGCTGGTGTCCTATGCCGATTTCATGACCCTGATGTTCGCCTTGTTTGTAGTGCTGTTCGCGTCTTCCTATCACGACAAGAAGACGGTTGAACGGGTCTCCCATGCAGTGAAGGATGGGTTTCAACAGATGGGCTCGTTTTCAGCGAGCAATAGCGCGCCGGATACGCCACCTGACTTGTCGAATG
>Ga0181535_10003305_pt1 | contig 18861 bp, 15 predicted proteins | sample PEATcosm2014_Bin_44_FD_119774 | JGI IMG/M metagenome (GOLD analysis project Ga0181535, IMG submission 119774) | Peatland microbial communities from MTU Mesocosm Facility, Houghton, MI, USA - PEATcosm2014_Bin17_30_metaG | ecosystem: Environmental > Terrestrial > Soil > Wetlands > Peat | place... | reverse complement strand
GAGGCCACGCGCGGCGATGTCGGTGGCGACCAGCACCTCGTTCTTGCCGCTCTTGAAGCCCTCGAGCGCCTCGACGCGCTCGCGCTGGTTCCGGTCCGAGTGCATGACCCCCACCCGGTGCCCCTTGTGGACCAGGCGGGCGGCGATCCGGTCGGCGCCCATGCGCGTGCGGCAGAAGATGAGGACGCTCTTGAACTCGGTGCGCTCAAGCAGCAGCTGGAGCAGCTCGAACTTCTGGGAGGCGACGACCGGGTAGAAGCAGTGCGCGATCGTGTCGGCGGCGGAGTGCTTGCGGCCGATCTCGACCTTGGACGGATTGCGCAGGGCCCAGCCGGCCAGCTGCTCGATCTCCGGCGGAAGGGTCGCGGTGAAGAAGAGCGTCTGGCGGTTCGTCGCGCACTTCTGGACGATCCGCTTCACGTCGGGCAGAAATCCCATGTCGAGCATCCGGTCGACCTCGTCCAGGACGAGGATGTCGATCTTGTCGAGGGAGCAGTTGCCCTGCTCGAGGTGGTCGAGGAGCCGTCCCGGCGTCGCCGCGAGGATGTCCACCCCGCGCCTCAGGTCGTCGGTCTGCTTTCCGTAGCCGACCCCTCCGTACACGATCGTCACCCTCAGGTCCGTGAATTCCGCAAACTTGTGGAAGGCCTCCTCGACCTGGAGCGCGAGCTCGCGGGTGGGCTCGAGGATCAGGCAGCGCATGGCGCCGTGGCGGCCGAGGCGCTGGATGATGGGGAGCGCAAATGCGGCGGTCTTCCCGGTCCCGGTCTGCGCCGAGCCGATCACGTCCTTGCCCGCCAGGATGAGCGGGATCGCCTGGACCTGGATCGGCGTCGGCTCCGTGTAGCCCATCTCCCTGACCGCATAGGCAAGCGGATCGATGAGCCCGAGCTTCGAGAAGACGGTGTCCATCTTCGGGATGTCCACCGGGACGGCGTGCTTGAAGGTGACCGGGGCCGGGTGCTCGAAATCGTCGCGAACTGGACGGGGCCGGCGGCCGTCGCCCGGCCTGCCGGGTCCGGACCTCGAGGGGCCGCGACCCGCCGGACGGCGCTCGTCCTGCCTCGGGCGCCCCTCCTGGGACCTGCCCTGGGGGTGGCCCCCGTGGGAATGGCCCTGCGGGCGACCCTGGGGCTGGCGCTGGCCCTGTCCCTGCGGACGGCCCTCGCCCGCGTGCGCGGGGCGCCTCGGCGCGGGACCCTCCTGGGGACGGCTCGCGCCCTGGGGGGCGGTCGGCTTCGGCTTCTTGGCTGGGGCTATCGATTCACGAAGCCGGGCAATGAACTTGCGTAGCATGATCTGTGGATGAAAGGGTCACAATTCCCGCGATCCCAGGTTTTTGCAATCCCCCATTGCGGCGGCGCCGTAAGGTGGCGGCCCTGCGGCAATTGGATTCTCGCTTGGCAGGCCCGCCGGGCGCGGCATGATCGGTCCGGCAATACCGCCCTGAATGAATCCCGACCTCCTCTGGTTCGTCGAACTTGGCATCGATCAGGGCCTTTTTACCCGCGTGCAGTGCGTGAAGGCGCGAGACGCCCTTGGCGGCAAGCCCAGCATGCTCGTCTTCGCCCAGAAGCTGATCGACGAGGAGATCGTTTCCAATGTGGAGGCCTTGGAGAAGCTCGCCGGCCAGGCCGCGCTCCGGGCCAAGAAGGGCCCGCCGAGCGCGAATCCCTTCGTCGCGGCCGAGGAGCAGGTCGAGGAGAAGGTGCTTGTCGCGCCGAAGAAGGCGGAGGCGGGCCCCAAACCGACGTTCCCCCCCGACCCGGTCGACAAGCTCGACGAGAAGGCGCTCGGCGCCCTCCTCAAGAGCCTCCTTGACGCATCGGTGAGCTACGGCGCGAGCGACCTGCACCTGTGCACGGGCAGGAGGCCATTCGTGAGGAAGGACCGGATGATCACGTACATCAGCGACCGGCTCCTCGGGCCCGAGGAGGCCCTGAAGCTGAACACGGCGCTCCTCTCGCCCGCGCAGAAGAAGACGTTTGTGGAGACGCACGACCTGGACTTCGCCCTGGCGCTCGGGGGGGCCGAGCGCTACCGGGTCAACCTCATGTTCCACAAGGACGGGGCCGCGGGCTCGTACCGGATCGTCCCGAAGCAGGTGAAGACGATGCAGGAGCTCGGCTTTGAGAAGCACCTGGAGACGCTGAAGAGGCTCCTGAGCTACCACAACGGCCTGGTCCTCATCACCGGGCCCGTGGGTTCGGGGAAGACCACGACGCTCGCGTCGATGGTGGCCTACCTGAACGACACCCGCAAGGACCACATCATCACGGTGGAGGACCCGATCGAGGTGATCCAGCCCTCGAGAAACGCCACCGTCACCCAGCGCCAGGTGGGCGACCACACCCGGTCGTTCTTCTCGGCGCTCAAGGGTGCGCTGCGCGAGGATCCGGACATCATCGTGATCGGCGAGCTTCGCGACCTTGAGACGATCGACATGGCGATCAGCGCGGCCGAGACCGGCCATCTCGTGATCGGCACCATGCACACGAGCGATGCCGCGACCACGCTGAACCGGCTCCTTGACGTCTTCCCCGCCTCGCAGCAGACGCAGATCCGGGCGAGCGTCGCCGAGAGCCTGCGCGGCATCGTCTGCCAGCGCCTGCTTCCCGCCGTAAAGGGGGGGCTTGTCATGGCCTGCGAGATCCTCGTCTGCAACGTGGCGATCTCCAACCTCGTGCGCGAAGGCAAGACGACCGGTTTGCGCAACACGATGGAGACCGGGCTGCGCGAGGGGATGTGCCTCATGGACAACGTCATCTACTCCCTCTGGCAGGAGGGCCAGGTGTCGAAGGAGACGGCCCTCGGGACCATCTCAAACCGCGTGCTCCGCGCACGCATCACCTGAGCGGGCCATGGCCGAGATCGACACACTGCTTCGCATGATGGTGGACAAGGGCGGCTCCGACCTGCACCTGGCGACCGGCCAGCCGCCGAAGGCCCGGATCTCCGGGTCCATCGTGGCGATCGGGGACAAGCCGACCGACGCGGCGGCCATGGAGCGCATGCTCCGGGAGGTCGTCCCGGAGAGGCGCTGGAAGGACTTCCTCGCAAACAAGGACCTCGACCTCGCCCACGAGATAGCCGGCTTCGCGCGATTCCGCGGGAACTTCCTCTACAACCACTGGGGCCAGGCCGCCGTGTTCCGCCAGATCCCCGTGAAGATCCTCTCCTTCGAGGAGCTGAAGCTGCCGGAGGCGATCAAGAAGCTCTGCCACCTGAACGAGGGGCTCGTCGTCGTCACGGGGCCCACCGGCAGCGGCAAGTCGACGACGCTTGCGGCGATGATCGACTACATCAACTCCAACTTCAGCCGGCACATCATCACGATTGAGGACCCGATCGAGTTCGTCCATCCCGTGAAGAAGTGCGTGATCGTGCACCGGGAGGTCGGCGAGCACACCACCACCTTCGCCTCGGCGCTGAAGGGCGCGATGCGCCACGACCCGGACATCCTCCTCGTCGGCGAGATGCGCGAGCTCGAGACGATCAAGCTCGCGCTCGACTGCGCCTCCATGGGGATGCTCGTCCTCGGCACCCTGCACACGAACAACGCCCCGAAGACCGTCGACCGGATCATCAACGCCTTCCCGGCCGACGAGCAGAACCAGGTGCGCGTGATGCTCGCCGGCTGCCTCGCGGGCATCGTGGCGCAGCTTCTCTGCAAGAGGATCCCCAAGGGCCGGTGCGCGGTCCACGAGATCCTGCTCTCCCACGAGGCCCTCGCCAACACCGTGCGCTCCGGCCAGATCGCCAACATCCGCCAGATCATCGAAAGCGGCGGCAACGACGGGATGGTCCTGATGGATTCGAGCCTCATGAGCCGGGTCAAGGACGGCACGATCGAGGCGAAGGAGGCCTACATGAAGGCGGCCAACAAGGCCGCGTTCGCCCCGCTCCTGAAGGCGGGCGACCTGGAGCTCGAGGGCGGCCTCTGAGCCGGCCCCGTTGAAAACGGCTGTCAGCGGCACGCAACCGTTTTCAGCTGAAATGCGTCAACACGCTTTCAACCATTCGCAATAGTTGCGCATGGGCCAAACCACTCGCTCGCAGGGCATCTCCTTCACGCACGAAATGTGGACGCGCCTTGAGGCGCGCCGCGCCGAGCTCAAGGTCGGCAGGAGCCAGTATTTCCAGATGCTGGCGGAGTGGGACCTCCATTTCCTGCCCGAGATCCACGCGCACAAGTCTGACGGCAAGTGGCATTTCTACCCCGAGGCGGGCGCGGCGGAGAAGGAGCTCCTGAAGGCGGCCGAAGACCCGGACGAGGGCGCGCCGGCCGAGGTGAGGCCCCGGCGCAGGCGCCGCTGACCCCGAAAATCCAGTTGCCGTCCCACGGATAATGGGCGGCGATTGACCCGTGCAACTCCCGCCCAACGACGCGATCCGGGAACTCGCAACGGTCCTCGGTGAGGACGCGGCGCGAGAGATCGTACGCCTCTTCCTCGAGGACTTCCCGGTCTCGATGGACCGCCTCGGCGGCTCCGGCTCCCTGGACCAGCACCGGATCGCCCACGGCCTGAAAAGCAGCGCCCTCCACATGGGGGCGGCCGCGCTCTCCGAGCGGATGGCCGCGATCGAGCAGCGGCTCTCGCTGCCGGGCGAGAGGATCTCGCCCGAGGAGATCGCCGCGGTCCGCGCGGATTTCGAGGCGGTCGCCCCGGCGCTCAGGCAGTACGCCGCGGGCTAGGCCTCGGCGGGTTCCCCGCACTTACGACTTCACGATCCCCGCCTGGATGCACCAGCGGACAAGACTCGCCACTTCCTTCACGTTGATCTTGTCCATGATGTTCGCGCGGTGCTTCTCCACCGTGCGGACGCTGAGCGCGAGCCTCTCGGCGATTTCCTTGGAGGAGTGGCCCTCGGCGACCAGGCGGGCCACCTCGAGCTCGCGGGCGGAGAGGGTCTGGACCGCGTCGACCGAGACCGTATGGGGCCCGGCCAGCACCGAGGGTGCGACCTTGGGGAGCTGCGCAGACGAATCCGAACCCTTGGGCGGCACGTTGGCCGCGAAGAACATTCCGCCGGAAATGACGGATTCGATCGCCTGCAGGACGTAGCTGATCGGAGCGCTCTTGTCGACGAAGCCGTGGACGCCCTGGGCGATCAAGCGGGCCGGCAGGTCGCCATCGGGGTGGCCGGTCAGGACGAGAATCCTCGTCGAGGGAAGTTTTGCCCTCACCTCGCGAACCACCTCCAGGCCGTGCATTCCGGGGAGATAGAGGTCGACGATGAGGAGCCCCGGCGGCTCCTTGAGGCAGAAATCGAGGCACGACTTTCCGTCCTTGAACGCACCCGAGACGACCAAGCCGCGCACGCGGCTCAGAGCCGACGCAAGCATCTGGCGAAACACCACCTCGTCATCGACGATAACTGTCCTAATGGGCACGTTGGGGGCAGGCTAGCCAATGGGGCCCCGCTCGGCAAGCGCAACCCGGTTGAAGAAGATTGTGGCCGGGACGGATTGGCCACAATGGTATGGCCGTGAACGGGATCGCCCTGCTAGCGCCGCTATTCCTCGGGTTCGAGATCTGGCAGCTTGTCATGTGCGAGCGCTATGTGGGGATCAAGCAGATCGCCCGCGGCGCCGAGCCGCGGGAGATGGGCCCAAGCGAGCCGGTGGCCTTCCTCTGGAGCGCCTGCATCGTCCTTTACGCGGTGTGGATGATCGCGCTCCTGGCAACCCCCCACGCCCGCTTCTTCGGGTTCGTCCTCGTGGCCGCCACGGCCGTCGGCTATTCGCTCCGGCGCAACTGCGACCTGAGGCGGATCCTCGTCATCCTGACCTTCGAGGGCGCGGTCAGGATCGCCGTCCTCACGCCGCTCGCCGTCATCGCCTGGAGCCGCCTCTAGCCTGGAACGACCCATGGCCTTCGCCGAAATGGAGCGCCTCTCGCCCAACCGGGACCCGGCGCGGCATGAGCGCCTCGGCGTCCTCTTTCACCACAGCCAGCTCGGCTTCCCCGAGACGGTCCGGAGGATGCAGGACCCGGCAAGCCGCGTCAGCTACCATTGCCTCATCGACCTGGACGGGACCCGCTGCACGCTGGTGCCGGACGGCCAGGTTGCCTGGCACGCCGGGGAGTCGCGGTTCCTCGGCCGGAGCCGGTGCAACGATTTCCTGCTCGGCGTCGCGTTCGCCGGGGACACCTACGTCTCGCCGCTCTCCGACCGGCAGATGGCGTCGGCCCTTGAGTGGCTCGACGCGCGCTGGGCCCCCCTCGCCTGGGGCATGGACCGGATCACCGATCACAGGCAGGTTTCCCCCGGCCGAAAGCGCGACCTGAACCCAAGGGAATGGGACCGGCTCGCCGCCGCCGTGGCGGGCCATTTCGGGTGCGCCGCGCCCGCGGCCTCCTTTCCGTGTTGAAAATACCCACGGCGCGCAGCAGAAGAAACACAGCCCCTTTGACATGAACCTCCCCAGTGACACTCCGAAACTGCCAAAGTGGATCTTTCTGATCGGGGACCTGGCCCTCTGCGCCACGGCCTGGTTCATCTACGACGGGTCGGCACACCCCCTGGCGACCACGCCGCTCATCGCCATGGTCGCGTGCGTCGTGGTCGCGACGTTTTTCGGGGCGATCCCCTTCTTCGCCGGCTACGCTCACAGCCAGGACGAGGCGCTCGACAACCGGCAGCGCGCGCTCCACGCGCTCTCCGTGACGGTGGCCGCCGCGGCCGAGCAGGTGTCGATCGCGGCGACGGGCCTTAACGGAATCGCGGAGGCGGCCCAGGAGAACTTTAGCAAGTCCGAGAGGCTCGCCCATGACATTCAGGAGAAGATAGCCGAGCTGGACACGCGGCTCGCGGCCGCAAAGAAGGGCGACGCCGAGGTCGCGGCCAGGCTTGAGTCCATCGGCAAGGCGATGGCCGAACTCGACGGCCGGCTCCTGGCCGCGGCGAAGAATGACGCGGACGCCGCGGTCAAGTTCGAGGCCGTCGCAAAGAAGATCGGAAAGGCTGCGGCGGAATTTGACGCCGCCGTCTCGAAGGCCTCCGAGGCGGCCAAGGCGATCCCAGCCGCTCCGGTGCACATCCCCGAGGTTCCGCCGGTGATCGCAAGCAGGATGGTCGAGATAAAGCCCGCGGTCATGACTTCAAATCCGCCGTACGAAGCGCCTGTGGAGGCGCCGCGACCCGCGCCGGCCTCGGAGGCTCCGTCGGCCGCGCCGCCCGAGCCGGCGCCGGCTCCCGAGGCCGCAGCAACCCCGGTTGAACCGGCTCCCGCCCCCGCCGCTCCGCCCGCCGCCGCCGCCCCGGCCGATCCCGCGCCTGCGGACCCCGCTCCGCCCCCCCCGCGCAAGCGCAGTCCCCGCAAGCCCGCCGCTCCGCCGCCGGCCGCCCCGGCGGTTGCGGAACTCGTGCTCGAGTCCACGCCGGCCGCCGAGGTTTCGCCGGCAGCCGAGGCTCACGCCGAGCCCGCAGTCTCCTCCGACGGGGCGACCCGCCTTCTGATCACGGCCTACATCGGGATCGGCAACCGGCTCTTCGTCCGCGGGGACGGGCCCGGCCTCAGCTGGGAGAAGGGCGTGCCGCTCAACTTTGTCTCGATCGGGAAATGGCGCTGGGAGACGAATGACGCCTCGAAGCCCGTGGCGTTCAAGCTCTACAAGAATGACGAGATCGAGTGCTCCGCCCTGGGCGAACGCTCGGTGGCGCCGGGGGCGCAACTCGAGCTCACCGCCTCTTTTTGACGGCGGTGGCCGTCATCTCCGCCTCCCTGAGGCGCTCCAACTCGGGCACCACGATCCGCTGGTAGCATTCCGGGCAGACCGAGTGGCTGATCTCGGTGCCGGTGCGCTCGTTGATGTAGCTTTCGATCTGCTGCCAGTAGTTTTCGTCGTCCCTGACCTTCTTGCAGTAGGAGCACATCGGCATCATCTCCTCGAGGCGGTGCACCTGGGTCGTGTACTTCAGGATCCGCTCGGCGACCCTGAGGCGCGCCCAGAGCCTCGACATGTCGATCGGCTTGCTGAGGAAGTCGTCCGCGCCCGCCTCCGCGGCCGCCCGGATGTTTTGAACCGAGGCCCCGGCCGCCGTCAGCAGGACAAAATAGACATATTCGACGCGCTCCTGCGCGCGGAAGCGCTTGCAGAGTTTGAGCCCGTCGAGCTTCGGCATCATCCAGTCGCACACCACAACGCGCGGCTTGTCCTTCTGCCACAGCTCCCAAGCCTCCTCGCCGTCGCGGGCCTCGATCACCTCGTGGCCGAGCCGCTCAATCGAGCGGCGCAGAACCGCGCGGGCCACAGGGTCGTCTTCCACGGCGAGGACCTTCATGAAGGGCCGCTTGTAAACATTATCGGGGCGACATGCAAACAATAGAGGGGGGCGGGTCTCCGCCAGGGGGGTTGGCGAACGCCCGTCCCGGTCTCCGGCCCGTTGACAGCATGAGGCCGTCGGCTACCCCTTGCGCATGCAACACGGCCAGCCCAGCCGCACGGCATTGAGCGCCGCATCCCACCGCGCCGCCCATCAGGTGCTGGAGCGCGGCTCCATTTTCTCCGACCCGCTGGCCGCGCGCATCCTGGGGGCCGACGCCGAGACGGCCGTCCACGAGGCGGAAAACGAACCCGACAGGCGAAAGATGCGCCTGTTCATCGCGATTCGGACCCGCTTTGCCGAGGATTCCCTCGCGGGTGCGGTGGCCCGCGGCGTCCGTCAACTGGTCGTGCTCGGGGCGGGCCTCGATACTTACGCCTACCGCCATTCCGAGGGATCAGGCCTGCGTATCTTCGAGGTGGACCACCCCTCCACCCAGGCATGGAAGCGCCAGCGGCTCGCCGAGGCCGCGATCCCGGCACCCCGCTCGCTCACATTCGCCCCGGTCGACTTCGAACGGGAAACGTTGGCGGACGGCCTGGGGGCCGCAGGCTTCGATCCGGAGCGGCAGACCTTCTTCACCTGGCTGGGCGTCGTGCCCTACCTGACGCAGGAGGCCATCTTTTCGACCCTGGGCTTTATCGGCGGCCTGCCGGGGGGCGCGCACGTTGTGTTCGACTACGCCAATCCCGCGGCCTGGGGCTCCGGTCAGGATGAAGCGTACGCCTCCTACCTGAGCAGCCACAGCGCGCGGGTCGCCTCCCTCGGGGAGCCCTTCAGAAGCTTTTTTGAAACGGACGCGCTCCATGCCAGGCTGGGGAGCCTGGGCTTCCGCGAGGTCGAGGATCTTGGTCCGATTTCCATGCGGGCGCGTTTCTTCGACAAGGGCACGGTCCCGCGGTCAGACCGGGGCGGCCACGTCGTCCGCGCGGCGACCGTGGCCGGGCCGTGACGGAGGCTTCTTCCCTGGGCGCCGTTAACTCCTGTGCGACGGCCGGCCGACGGGCCCCGCGAATGGCAGGCACCGGTTCTCGCAGGGTTTCGCGGCGTCCCATGAGAGGGACGGATCGATCCCAATTCCGGGTGAATCCCCGGACGTCGCGCCGAACAGGTGCGTTCTAAAAAGCTATGGGATATATGGTTGCATATTTTGATAACTTTGGAACACCGGATGCTGGAACATCGGTGCACCCATCATCCCCATGCGAACCGATCTCCGCGTCGTTTTGCGATCGTTTGCGAAAACACCCGGTTTCACCGCCATCGCGGTCCTGACTCTTGCCGTGGGTATCGGGGCCACCTCGGCCATGTACAGCGCCTTGCGCGCGCTGGTCATGGAACCGTTTTCATATCCCGACCAGGACCAGGTCGTGCAGGTCTGGCCCAGGGAAGACTGGGCCATGGGCGCCCTCGATTTCCTCGACCTAAAGGAACAGTCATCGTCCTTCCAGGAATTGGGCGCCTACGCGTCATACCAGGCGAACATCGGCGGCGAGAAGGTGCAGGCGGTCGACGGCGCGCGCTGCACCTCGGGCGTGCTCCGCAGCTTTGGAGTCCCTCCTGCAATGGGTCGTTGGCTCGAACCCTCGGATGAGGCAAAGGGGGCCCCGGCGGTCGCCGTGATCAGCGACGGGCTGTGGCGGCAGGCCTTCGCGGCGGACCCGGGACTGATCGGAAGAATCGTCCGCGTCGACGGCACTGACACGACGGTCGTGGGAATCATGCCTCACGGCTTTGAATTCGCCTCTCCCTGGTATCGCGACAAGACGTGCAAGATCTGGACTCCGCTGCGCATCGAGCGCGGCAACGGCGATAGGGGCAGCAATTGGCTGTGCTGCGTCGGCCGCTTGAAAAGGGGCGTCTCGGTCGCCGCCGCAGACGCGGAGGTCAAGGCGATCGGCGCGCGCCTCGCGGCCGCCTACCCCGACACCAACACCGGGAAGGGGTTCCTTGTCCGACCGCTGAAGGCTGAAATGACGCGCTTCATGGCCCCGATGGTATGGGTGCTCTTCGGCGCCGTCGTCATGGTGCTGCTGGTCGCCTGCCTGAACGTCGCCAGCATGCTCCTCGCCCGAAATGCCATGCGCCAGGGGGAATTCGGGATCCGGACGGCGCTCGGCGCCACCCGGTTCCAGATCGTTCGCCTGATCCTGATTGAAAGCCTGCTCCTGGCGGTGGCCGGCTCCGTCATCGGCGCGCTGCTTGCGGCTTATGGAGCCCGCGCACTGGCCCTGATCGCCCAGACCACCAACACCCGCAAGGCGGCCATCGTGATCGACGGGGGCGTGCTCGTCTTCACGATGGGCGCGGCATTCCTGACCACGCTGGTCGCGGGCCTGCCCCCGGCCATTGCGACGTTGCGCCACTCAACCGACGGCGCATCCCGCGGCGAAGGCAGAGGCGTGGCGGGATCCCCGTTGCGCAAGAGGCTCCTGCGAAGCCTGGTTGTCTCCCAGGTCGCCGTCGCATTCGCTCTGGCAAATGTCGCCACCCTTTTCACCGCGAGCTATCTGAAGCTGCTGACGGCCAACAAGGGCCTCGCGACCGATTTCGTGCTTTCCTGCGAAGTGGACCTCCACGGGGCCCGTTACGACAAGATTGAGGATCGGGTTCGCTTCGCCGAGCAGCTTGCCGATCGCGCCTCCAGGTTGCCCGGCGTCACGGCCTCCGGGATCACGACGAAGCTGCCGCTCGAAGGGGGGAGCAACCTGCCAATCCTCGTCAATAGCGAGGTGTTTGACCCGAAAATCAACAGGCCCCTGACGGAGGCCTCCAGCATCACGCCCGGATATTTTACAGCGGCTGGGATCAGATTGCTTCGCGGCCGAACGCTTGAGCGCGACGATGCCGGCCAGGAGACAATCGGCGTCGTGGTCAATCGCACGCTCGCCGACACGTGCTGGCCCGGGCAGGATCCGCTCGGGAAGATCATTCGGAGCGATTCCGCGAAGCCCTCTTTCCACGCCCGGGTGGTGGGAGTGGTCGAGAGCGTGCGGCAGTGGGGGCCGAAGACGGAGCCAATCCCGGAGATCTACTGGACGCTCGACCGAGCCTGGGGTCCGACGATCTTCCTGTTGGTCCGTTCGTCCCAGCCTGCCGCGTCGCTTGCGCCGCTATTGAAGCGCGAGCTCTCGGGATTGGACAAGGACCTGCCGATGTCGCACATCCGCACGCTCAGGGAGCTGGTTCGCGATGGCACCCAGGGGGACCGCGCGGTCGCCGGAGTTTTTGATTTCTTCATGGCCACAGCCCTCGGCCTGGTCGCGGTCGGTCTTTACGGCACCCTTTCGTACTGCGTGCTGCAGCGGACGCGCGAGATCGGCATCCGCATGGCCGTCGGCGCCGAACGGGGAAGCATCTTGCGGCTCGTGTTCAGCCAGGGGTTCTCCTGGGTGGTCATCGGAGTGGCCTTGGGGGCGGTCGGTTCGCTGGCGCTCGCCGCCGGGTTGCGTTCGCTGATCTGGGGCATCGATCCGTTCAATCCGATCTCCCTGATCGGAAGCGCCGTCGCCGTGGGTGCTGCCGGCCTCCTCGCCTGCTGGCTTCCGGCAAGGCGCGCCACGAGGGTGGACCCCATGGTTGCCCTTCGCTTCGAGTAGGAACGACGCCGCACGAGCCCTTCTTCGGGCACGATGGATCCAGAAGCGAAGATGCCTTGACCTTCTACCTATACCACGGGTAGAGATCCTAGGTATCCTATGGGCACGGATAAATCCGACCTCCTGCAAGGCACCCTGGACATGTTGATCCTCAAGGTCGTCGCCATGGGCCCCATTCACGGCTATGCCATCTCGAAGCGCATCCAGCAGGTATCGATGGACGCCCTGCGGATTCAGCAGGGTTCGCTTTATCCGGCCCTTCATAGGTTGGAGAAACGCAAGTGGCTCCGCGCTGAATGGCGTGAAGCCGAGAGCGGTCGCGAGGCCAAATTCTATGAACTGACGGCAACGGGCCGCCGGCAGCTTGAAACGGAGGAGTTGGACTGGAACCGGCTATGCTCGGCAATCAGGTTGGTCATGCAGGCTACCTAACCGCGGGCCTTCCATGGGCTGGATCTCTTCTTTGTTCCATTGGAAGGCGCGCGAACGGAACCTCGATTCGGAGCTGCGCTTCCATCTCGAACAGCAGATAAGGGACAATATCGCATCGGGTTTGGACCCGGAGTCGGCCCGCCGGGAGGCCGCCATGGCTTTTGGCGGGCTGGACCAGATCAAGGAACAGTGCCGGGATGTCCAGTGGGGCCGGTGGATCGAGCAGCTGATCAGCGACGGGGGCTACGCCGTGCGCTCACTGCGCCGGTGCGCCGGCTTTACCACGGTCGCACTGGTCACCCTGGCACTCGGCATCGGGGCCACTACGACCGCATTCACCGTCCTAAACCGCCTGCTCCTGCGGCCGGTGCCGTTCAAGGAGACGGACAGGCTGGTAGACATTGCCGCGACGTCGACCGACGGTCCCGACAGCCCGGTTTCATCGGCGGACTTCCTTGACCTGCGCGCCCGGAGCACGGTTTTCGAGCATTTTGCCGCCTACTGGACGAGCTGGCTTTCGACCTTGGCCGAACCCGGCCAGCCTGCGACTCGATGCGATTCCATGGGGGTGACGGCTGATTTCTTCCCGGCCATGGGAATCGATCCGGTCATGCTTGGCCGCTCCTTTAACAAGGATGACGAGGCAAGAAAGGAGCATCTCGCGCTTCTCAGTCACGCCTTCTGGCTCCGGCATTATGGGGCCGACCCTCGTGTCCTTGGCCGCACGCTCCGCAGCGATGGCGGCGTGGAGTATACGATTATCGGCGTGATGATTCCGGCCATGGATGACTCGACGCTGTTCCCCGGAATCGAGGACGGAGTGGCGTTTTGCACGCTGATCACCGATCTCGATCCCAGTTACCGCGAGAGGGGATGGAATACCACCGTGGCCCGCCTAAGGCCCGGGGTTACGCCGGCGCAGGTGCAGACAGAGCTGACGGTCATCGCGCGCAGGCTGGAACACGACTATCCAAAGACGAATACGGGCAGAGGTTTTCGGGTCACCGCGTTTCCCACGGACGCCATGGACACGGACGGAAAACGGCTCGTCTGGCTCGTCATGTGCCTCTCCGGCGTCGTCCTCCTTGTGGCCTGTGTCAACCTAGCCAACTTGCAGCTCGTTCGGACAACCAGCCGAAGCAACGAGTTGGGCATCCGGTTGGCGCTGGGTTCAACCCGAGGCCGCCTTATTCGGATGCTGCTCACCGAGAGCCTGATGATTTCCGTGATCGGGGGAGCGCTGGGCCTGCTTATAGCCCACTGGAGCAACCAGTACCTTGCCGCCTATTGGAACGTCGATATGCCCCTCAATTTCAGGGTCATCGGGTTCACCTTCATCGTATCGGCGGCATCCGGGGGCGTGTTTGGCATCATGCCGGCATTTCTCGCGTCGCGCTCCGAATTGAATGCGCGGATGAAGCAGGCGGCCCGCGGTGCCACACCCGACCGGCTCCGCCGTCGCCTCCGCGATTCCCTGATCGTGATTGAGCTCGCCATGGCGCTGGTATTGCTCGCGGGCGCCGCCTATTTTGTCAGGGGAATCCAGCGGATAACCAGCCGGGAGCTGGGCTGGAGGCCGGCCAATGTGATGATGGGCTACCTTGCGCTGGATCACGATCATTATGGGGAGGCGAGGGACCCCCGAAGTCTGGCATTCACCGATCGCATTGTGCCCGAGCTCGAAAAGTTGCCGGGCGTGGATGCGGTGGGTGTATCGAACGACAACGTATTCGACGCAAAACCGGTGAATTTTGAAATCGAGGGCCGGCCGCCCTACGAAAAGGGCGTCCTGGCGTCGTTTGAAACGCCGAGCCCCGGCTATTTCAAGGCATTCGGGATGCGCATCGTCGAGGGGCGGGGCTTCAACGACGGCGACCATCCCGGCAGGCTCGACGTCGCCATCGTGTCCGCCGATCTGGCCCGGCGGTATTGGCCGGGGGAGAGCGCGGTCGGCAAACGCATCGGCATCGAGGATCCGGATCATCAGAAATGGGCCGTCGTCGTCGGGGTCGTGAACAATATCCTGCACGATCGGGAATGGGACCCCGCCCCCAGCCGGCTCGCCATCTACTATCCATGGGCCCAAAACTCATTTCGCTATCTTGCGGTCACCGTCCATTCGTTCGGGAACCCAAACGAACTCAAAGAGGAGATGCGAAAGACGGTGGGAAGGATCGAGCCCAACATCGCCTTCAGTTACCTGGATACTGCCGAAAACATGATGGGGGTGGACCTGCTCCAGTATACCCTCGCCCGACGCATGCTGATCCAGGTTGCGGGACTCGGTCTGCTCCTGGCTGCAGTGGGCATTTATGGCGTCATTGCCAATTTGGCGTCGGAGCGGACCCGGGAGGTCGGAATTCGTATGGCGCTGGGGGCCCAGTCCCGCGACGTCATCTGGCTGTTCCTTCGTAACGGCATTCGCCTGGCACTGGCCGGGACCCTCCTCGGGCTTGCAGGCGCCTTGGGTCTCACCCGGTTGCTTGGCCACCTGGTTTCTGGCTTTCCCGGCAGCGATCCATGGATCGTGATTGGAATCGCAACCGTCCTTGCGGGAGTCGCGCTCCTGGCCTGTTGGTTGCCCGCCCGGGGGGCGACCAAGGTCAATCCGATCCAGGCGCTGCGCGCCGAATAAAAGAGCGGAGCCCGGACTCAGTCTTCTCCGGAGGGCTGTCTTGGGCCGCCGTTGCAGCCCGCTTCGTCCGCCGATCGGGGCCGACCGCCCCATTGGCCCTCATTCACACAGCGTCCGAGAAACCAGACCTTGATTCATGCCCACAGACGCGCGCCCCCTCAAACCGGGGCGGGAGCTTTCGCCGGCAAGGCACCGGCGCGGCCCTTCGACAGCCGACAGGGCGGCCCGGCTCCCAAGCTAACGGGATTCCTTTCCCATCCCGAGCGCCGAGCGAAGTTCCTCCGGCGTCCGGGCGGGCGCCCGGCACGTGAATTCCTCGCAGACATAGGCGGTCGGCCGCCGATCGCCGGCGCCCAACGCTGCAAGCCAGGGAGAACGCGCCGAGAACCAGTCCCGCGCTCCGGGCGCGTCGAGCGCAATGAGCGTCCGGCGCGGCCCAAGCCTTCCGTGGACCACCGCCAGGAGCGCCCTGAATCCCGATGAGCCGGGCTCGCCGGTCACCACGATGTGCCGGGGAGGCTCAAGCGCGGCCTCAAACGCGCAGAGAAGCTGCGGAAGGGCGTAGGGCGCCTCCTCCCAGCGCCCGCGGAAGGCCGCGATCGCCCGCCTGCCCCGCTCCCGAAGGGCGTCGTCTCCCGTGAGCGAGGCCAGGCGGAACAGGTTCATGGCCGCGGTTGACGTGGCCGCAGGCTCCGCGCCGTCGTAGTCCTCCTTTAGACGGACCACGACATCGGCTGCCCCGGACGCCGAGTTGAAATAGCCTCCCTTCTCCGGGTCCCAGAAGTTCCGGTCCATCGCCTCCTGGAGCCTCTGCGCCCGCTCGATCCAGGCCTTGTCGAAGGTCGCATCGTAAAGGTCGAGCCAGGCCTGGGCGAGGAACGCGCAGTCCTCGGCAAAGCCGGGGCCCGAACCCCTGCCGCGGCGCCATGCCCGGCGCGGAAGGGCCCCGGGAAGGTTGAAGAGTTCGCCCTCCACGAATGAGGCCGCGCGGAGCGCCGCGGCCAGATATGCCTCGCGGCGGGCCCCGAGGGACTCCGCGGGAACGGTGGCGGCGCGGGAGAGGGCCGTGATCATGAGGCCGTTCCATCCGGCGATCACCTTGTCATCCAGGTGGGGCCGGCGCCTTTCCGATCGGGCGGCCCGGAGCCGTTCGAGGCACGACTGAAGGAGGTCGCTCGCCGCCTGCAGCTCGAGCCCGTGCTCTTTCGCCGAATCGGCGAGCGAGCGGGCCTGGGCCAGGATGTTCCTGCCCGTGAACTCCTGGTGGGGATCCCTTTCTCGGGGCACGTTACCCTCGGGCCTGACCCCGAAATGTCCGCACGCAAAGGGGGCGTCGGCGCCGAGCGCCCGCTCCATCTCCTCCCGGGTCCAGACATAGAAGGCCCCCTCCGTGGGCTCGCCGCCCTCCGCCGCGGGCGAATCCGCGTCCTCGGCCGAGTAGAATCCGCCCTCCGGCGCCGTCAGGTCGCGCAGCACGTAATCGAGGACGTCGGCGGCGAGCCAGGCGTGGCGCTCGTCGCCCGTCGCCTGCCACGCCTCGAGCGCGCAGCACGCGATCTGGGCCTGGTCGTAGAGCATCTTTTCGAAATGCGGCACGAACCACTCGTCGTCGACCGAGTACCGGTGGAACCCTCCCCCCACGTGGTCGTGGATCCCGCCCCGCGCCATCGCGCGCAGGGTGGAGGCCACCATGCCCGAGGCTTCAAGCCCGGCCTCGCTCTCGGTGCCCTGGAGCACCGAGCATCGCAGGAGGAACGCCAGGTTGGCCGGCCTCGGGAATTTCGGGGCGCCGCCAAAGCCGCCGTGCCTCGGATCAAAGCTCTCGGCGTAATACCGGTAGCCCTTCTCAAAGGCGGCCCCCGCCGCCTCGGCAAACGGCGCGACGGCGCCTTCAGCCGGGGCCGTCCGTTCCCCGGCCCTTTCATTGAGGGACTCGACGACGCGCTCGGACTCCGCAACAAGCCTTGCCCGGTCCTCCCTCCACCCCCGCGCGATCGCCCGAAGGATCGTCGGAAAGCCCGCCCTCCCGTGACGGTCCTCGGGCGCAAAATAGGTTCCGGCATAGAAGGGCTTGAGCCCGGGCGTCATCCAGACGCTGAGCGGCCATCCTCCCTGGCCGGTCAGCCCCTGGAGATAGGACATGTAGACCCGGTCGATGTCGGGCCTCTCCTCCCGGTCGAGCTTGATCGAGACAAAATGCTCGTTCAGGAGCGCCGCAACGGCCGGGTTCTCGAACGACTCGTGGGCCATCACGTGGCACCAGTGGCAGGTCGAATACCCTATCGACAGGAAGATCGGCCGGTCCTTCGAGCGCGCGGCATCAAACGCCTCCGGGCCCCAGGGGTACCAATCCACCGGATTGTCCGCATGCTGGAGCAGGTAGGGCGATGTCGCGCTCGCGAGCCTGTTCGCCATGCGTCACTCCCCGAGAACCCAGGCGAAGATGAGCGGGACGACGATCGTCGCATCGGACTCGATGATGAACTTGGGCGTCGAGGTTCCGAGCTTCCCCCAGGTGATCTTCTCATTGGGAACGGCGCCGGAATAGCTTCCGTAGCTCGTCGTCGAATCGCTCACCTGGCAGAAATAGCCCCAAAGCGGTATGTCCGGCCGCCTCAGGTCCTGGTGAAGCATCGGCACCACGCAAATCGGGAAATCGCCGGCAATGCCTCCGCCGACCTGGAAGAATCCGATCGAGCCCTCGCCATTCCTCAGCGTGCGGGCGGTCTTCGTGTACCATCCCGCGAGCTCGGTCATGTACTCGATCCCCGTGCGCACCGTGTGGACGTTCTTCACGTCGCCCTCCATGACATGGGCCGCGTACATGTTCCCCAGGGTCGCGTCCTCCCATCCCGGGACGACGATCGGCAGATTTCTTTCGCAGGCGGCGATCAGCCAGGAATTCCTGGGGTCGATCTGATACGACTTCTTCAACTTGCCACCGCGCAGGAGCTTGTACATGAACTCGTGCGGAAAATAACGCTCACCGGCGCGGTCCGCCGCCACCCATTCCTCAAGGATCGCATCCTCGATCCGGCGCATGGCCTCCATCTCCGGAATGCAGGTGTCGGTCACCCGGTTCATGTGGCGCTTGAGGAGCGCCTCCTCGTCCGCCGCCGTGAGGTGGCGGTAGTTTGGGACGCGCTCGTAGTAGCTATGGGCGACCAGGTTAAACACGTCCTCCTCTAGGTTTGCGCCGGTGCAGACGATGGCATCGACCTTCCCGCGGCGGATCATCTCCGCGAGCGATATCCCGAGTTCCGCCGTGGACATCGCCCCGGCGAGGGTCACGAGCATCTTCCCCCCCGCCTTCATATGAGCCTCGTAGGCCTTGGCCGCGTCGACCAACGAGGCGGAATTGAAATGCCGGTAATGGCGCGCGATGAACTTGGAGACCGGGCCCTTCGGGCGCGCGAGGGCCGCATTTTGGGATTCAGGGAGCTGATTCTTGGATTTCGCGCTCATGACGGATTCGAATCCAAAGGCTGCCCCCCGCGAAGGCCGTTGCCAACCAAAACAGGCTTTGGCGCGACCCAAATCTCAGAAACGCCAGGAGACGGTTCCCTGAAGGTTAAGGGGCGCCCCGGGCATCACCGTCTGTCCCGTGGCATCGGTTCCTTCGCCCGCCGTGGCGTAGTAGCGGTGGTTCAGCATGTTGTTGATGTTCAATCGGGCCAGCCAATGGGCCCGGTGGTAGTAGACGACCCCGTTCAAAACCGTGTAGGCCGGAATGGTTACAAAATCATCATTCGAGGTGAACCGGCTGCCCATGCTGACCGCACCCCCTCCAAACCCGAGCCCGCAGGGGAGTTCGTAGGCGGTAAAAAGGGTCGCGATGTTGCGCGGCACAAGACCCGGCCTGAG